>Ga0214919_10011761_pt1 | contig 10875 bp, 16 predicted proteins | sample LL1503_MetaG_FD_177994 | JGI IMG/M metagenome (GOLD analysis project Ga0214919, IMG submission 177994) | Freshwater microbial communities from Lake Lanier, Atlanta, Georgia, United States - LL-1503 | ecosystem: Environmental > Aquatic > Freshwater > Lake | place: USA: Georgia | collected...
TTAGGTTATATGAGAAGTAAGGAAATTTGGGAATAATATCCTCTAAATAACCGATAATTTGAAATATCGTCTTTTTAGACGATATTTTTTTTGTCTTATATTTTTAATCACAAAGACTAATACTATCCACCACATGGATGTACTGCTATACATGCTGCACAACTATTTGTACCTACAAAAATAACTCCGGCACCAACGGGTGATCCAACAGATGCAGAAACTGTAGTCCAACAATTATTATTGTAAACCACTCTTTGACCGGCAATAGTTCCTGAAGGTAATATTAAAATAATATTTGGAAGTAATGAACAACAATCAGAAACTAACCATTTATCTCCACCTGTTTGAGTTAATGTTTGAGTGGGTGTTGGTGTTAAAGTTTTTGTCGGTGTTGGTGTTAATGTTTTTGTTGGTGTTGGTGTTAAAGTTTTTGTCGGTGTTGGTGTTGGTGTTAATGTTTGTGTTAATGTTTGAGTAGGGGTTGGTGTTAATGTTTGTGTTAATGTTTGTGTAGGGGTGGATGTTAATGTTTGTGTAGGGGTGGATGTTAATGTTTGTGTGGGGGTGGATGTTAATGTTTGTGTAGGGGTGGATGTTAATGTTTGTGTTAACGTTGGAGTTGGTGTTTGAGTTGGTGTTGGTGTTGACGTTTTTGTTGGCGTAAGTGTTGGTGTGGACGTTAGTGTTGGTGTAGGAGTTAATGTTTGAGTAGGGGTAAGTGTTGGTGTCGGTGTAGGAATAATACATTCAGAACACGAACCTTCTGATTCAAGACCTAAAATATCTGTTAAAACTATAGTAGAAATTCCGGCAATATTATCAACAAAACCATCATAAGTTATACAAGTTGATATACCATCAACAAATGATTGGTATACATATCCTTCATCTGGTGTATTACCTAAAGGATCTAAAACAACATCTGTTGTGTAATATAAAAATCCTGTGTAACATTCTTTAAATCTTTTACTACCTGAACATTTAATATATTCATCAAATGTGTTAAACACAACAGATCCATCAAAATTACAATTATATTGTGGTGATATAGTCGGTGTAGGAGTTGGTGTTTTTGTTGGTGTTGGTGTTGGTGTTAAAAAACTTAAAACTACTGAAATTCCTACACCGCCACAAATTTCAGTTGCGGTTGGTGTTGGAGTTGGTGTTGGATCTGGTGTATTTGTAAGTGTTGGGGTAGGAGTTAAAGGTAACTCACAATCAAACGCAACCTCAAAAGATATTGGTTGACAATATTGTGTTGGTGTTGGTGTTGGAGTGGCACAAACCCCATAGTTAAAAAAACTATTACATAAATTAGGACAATGATCATAACAAGGTGAAGATCCAAATAATAAACAATCGCCACCTAATGTATTTGATAAACACCAAGAATTTTCCAATGAAGAAAAAAATATATAATATCCGCTATTTCCTGACCAATAATTATTATAATTATATGTCCCCGCACTATAATAATTACCATAATATTGATCAACATCTACACAATAAGATATTGAACATGATGTTGGTGTTAATGTTGGTGTTGGTGTTAATGTTGGTGTTGGTGTTAATGTTGGAGTTGCCGTTGGTGTACATTCTGGACAATTACAACATACAATTTCTACAATACCACCTTTACCTGCATCATAATAATAGATATTATTACCATCACTAAAATATGCATATGATGGGAAATCGGTACCAATACAAGATGAGTCATAATATAGAAACCCACTTAATAGGTTTAAACTATCACCATAAATAGCAGTGGGGTACGGGACAGGATGTGCTGCTTTACAGATATCGTCTATATCATCACTTAATTTAAAATAACCTAAAAGATTACACGCCATTATATATTAATATTTTCTATTATCACACAATCATTATCATCAATTACTTTAACCACAAAATTTGTTAATGAGGAAAAAATTGATGGAATTATAAAAGAATACGGTAAATTACCACTATTGATGGTTGATACATATATACAAGTTGTGTATCCTGTATCACATACGTAAACATCATATGATGGTATTCCGGTTATTGAAGTAATTGTAATTTGCGTACTCATATATTTTTATTCTATTGTATAAATATAGTGGGAATGAAAAACTTGTGAAGTTGATTAACTGAATTAATTTGCCTATATTACTAAAGATGGAAGAAAATGATGCGATTGTTGAATTATTGGAGGACCTTTTGGGTGACCACGGACTGCACTACCCCAATAAGGGTCAGATATCCTTCAATTGCCCCGTTTGTGATGATGATAGGAATAAACATAATTTAGAAATAAATTACGTAAACAATGTTTATAAATGTTGGTCTTGTGGTGATGTGGATGGTACTCACGGATCTTTGGGAAAACTTTTTGATAAGTACGGAAACAAAAAATTAAAGAAGCTATATAATGTCTTAAAACCTGAGACGGTACAACCAAGACAAAAACGAACAAAAAAATTAACACTTCCTGAGGGGTTCACGTTATTTACGGAGTCAAGTCCGGTATACCCTGTTAGAAGACAAGCATATAATTATTTAAAAAGTAGGGGAATAACAGATGAAATCATTAAGAAATATAATATTGGCTTTTGTGATCGTGGTAGTCATACAGGTCGTATTGTTGTACCATCATATGATGGTAAAGGAGAGTTAAATTATTATGTTGCCCGTAGTTGGGATCCTATGAGTAGGGCAAAATATAAAAATCCGCAAGATGAAAAGGATAAAATTATATTTTGGGAAAACCTTATTGATTGGAATAAAGATGTTTATTTAGTGGAGGGAGCTTTTGACGGGTTATTTGTAGAGAACTCAATTCCAATGTTAGGGAAACATATGTCCGAACTATTGTTTGAAACCATATATACAAAGGCAAAAGGTGATGTTATTATATGTTTAGATGCGGATGCTTGGGACAATTCTGTTAAACTTTATCATGAATTAAATGGTGGTGAATTATGGGGTCGAATTAAACTAATTAAATTACCTGATGATTCTGATATTGCGGATCTAAGAGGTGAAATAAAAGATGAATATTATCGTATAATAAAATAATTAGTAATATTCACACTTTTATAATTATTAAGATATTTATTATTATGGGAAGAAAATTAAAAAAAGAAGAAGATAAAAAAATAAAAGTATCTGTTGCTTTAGATAGGGTACTTTTAGAATATTATAGATTATCACATATTAATTTATCCTCCTTAGTGAATAAACTTCTTATTGATTATAAAAATGGAAACAAAAATATGTAAAAAATGTTTTGAGGAAAAACTTTTAAGTCAATTTTATAAACAAAAAAGAAATAAAGATGGTTATTGGAATAGTTGTATTTTATGTGAAAAAAATAAATATAAAGAAAATTCGGAAACTGTTAAAGATAGGGTGGGTGAATATAGAAAAATTAATAAAGAAAAAATAAGTGAAAATAAAAAAAAACATTACGTTATAAATCGTGAAAAAATATTAAAACAAAAAAAAGTTTATACTCAAAAAACTAAGAAAATTAGAAACAAGAAAAGATATGATTTGTATCATTCTAATACTTTATTTAAATTATTAAATAATTTACGAACAAGAATGAGATTATTTATTAAAAGTAAAAATATTAAAAAAAATAATAAAACTATTGATATCTTAGGTGGAAATCCAGAAACAATTAAAAAACATTTAGAAGATCAATTTTCTGAAGAAATGTCTTGGGATAATTATGGGTTTTATGGTTGGCATATAGATCATATAATACCATTATCTTCAGCTAAAAATGAAAATGATGTATATAAATTATGTCATTACACTAATCTACAACCTCTTTGGGGTGCGGATAATTTGAAAAAAGGAAATAAAATATTATAATGGATTTAAAAAAAATATCTGAAGAGATCAGAGAAATCATATCAGAAAAACAAAAAGAGTTTCAATTAACATTTGAAGAGGACGCTCATAAATATACCATGTTAGACATAAATGGTAAATTAAGAGATGATTTCCCTTCTGTTTCTAAATTGATGAAATATTTCTATACGGAATTTGATTCTGAAGGAATTTCATTTAGAAAGGCGAATGGTGATCCTTATGAGCAACAACGATTGTTGGAGGAATGGGCTGCCGCTGGAACATATTCCACAAATATGGGTTCTCGTGTTCACTTCATATTAGAAAAACATACATTAGAAGAATTTGGTATTGGTAAAGAAGTAAGACAACCAATTTATGAATGTGATGCAGAACAGATAGTAAAAGGCGATACTATGGTTGTTGCTGGTAAACGATACATTGATTTACTTAAAGAACGTAATTGTATTTTACTTGATACGGAGATGGTTTTAGGTCACCCTGAATTAGGGTACACAGGACAACCCGATAAGGTATGGTTGATTATTGGTGTTAATGGTGATCTTGGTATTTTGATTACGGATTGGAAGACAAACAAACCTAAAAACTTTGAAAAGAATAATTACACAAAACCAATGAAAAGACCATTTGAGGATTTACCTGATAACGCTCTTGGTCACTATAACACACAATTACCATTCTATGGTAAACTATTATTAAAAATGTTGGAAGGGACAAAATATGAGAACATTAAATTGATGGGATGTATTGTTGTGTTATTAACGGAAGAAAGAGAATTTGTTGAACATAGAGTTGCAAAGAAAACAATTAACACAATTCTTGAAATGGATATAAAAAAGTATTTGACAAAATAAATAAATTAAACTATATTATAGTATGGAATCTACAATAACACCAATTTGGTACACCAACACTAGTTGGGACACTGAAACAATTAAAATAAACGTAAATTATATTATAAAATGATTGATGATAATATCATAAGACCCAAGATTAATCTTAGGGAACAACCAACCATCCTTTGTGAGGAGTGTGGATCAAAATTCTTCAAAGAAGTAACTATGTTGAAGAAAGTACCTAAATTATTAACAGGAAGTCCGGAAGATACAATTGTACCATTCCCAACTTATATGTGTAATAGTTGTGGATTTGTGAATGAAGAATTTTTAATTTTTGAATAATGGAAATCGGTAAAATGACAATAACTGAAGCTTACCCACATCTTAATAGTGTGGCATTATCATATGGTTTAAAATTAAACAGAGCAAAAGATTTTAAATTTGCAAGAATTATTTTAGTAAATCTTTATAATAGAGAATTGATATGACACATAAAGAATTTTATATTTGGTTAGAAGGTTACTTGTATGGTAAACTTGAAAATAAACACATAGAAATTACGCCTATTGTAGAAAAAATGGGTCAAGTAAAAGATAATGAATTTAAAAGTAATATGTTACCTTTTCAAAATATACCTATTCCAGTAAATCCATTTAAATCAGAAGATGATTTGGGATATCCACCAAAAATAGTAATGTAATTATGATTGAAGATATTAAAGTTATACACCTTAAGAGTAACGCACAACAACTTGAAACATGGATTGCCATGTTAAATGGTGAAATTATAGGTCACATATATATGGAACGAGAAGAGAGTAATAAAATAAAATTCTTAGATGCTTGGGTACATGAGGAACATAGACTAAAAGGTGTTTTTAGAATGTTGTGGGATACTAGGTGGGAATATGTTAAAACTCGTTATAGTGGATATACAGTATATGCTTGGTGTAAACCAAGTTCATTACCATTATTAATTGAAAAAGGATTCACTGAAGGTGAGACATCAACTTATGTTGAAAAAACAATAACATAAATAAATTAAAACTATGAAAAACTTATTAACCATTATTATTAGTACATCAATTCTTATTGGTATATTTGCATCCATTATTAATAATAGAGCGAATACCAAATTCAGTGGAGTAATAAAAGATAAAGAAAGAATAATTGACAGTCTTAAAAAAAATCCCCATGTAGACACTTTATGGTTATCATTACCTGAAGACTCCATCAAGGTTCAAATAGGAAAACAATTAAAAAAAATTAAATCTCAAAGGGATAGAAATAGGGCGTTAAAAGAATATATTATTTTATTAGAAAATGAAAACCAATTTTTAGGTAGTGTTCTTGCAGAGAAAGAATTAGAAGACGGTATTAAATAACAAATAAATTAAAACTATAAAAATGATTAAAAGCCTAATACACTTTTCTGATTTACACATCCGTCTATTTAAAGACCACGATTTATACCGTTCAATATTGGAAACGGCAATTGAACAATGGAAAGAATTGTCTCCTGAACGTATTATATTTACGGGAGATTTAGTTCACTCTAAAAACCAAATGACACCTGAACTTATTGAATTTGTTGCTTGGATTTTAACTGAATGTTCATCAATTGCTAAAACAATTATTATACCAGGTAACCACGACTTTTTGGTAAACAACACCGAAAGATTGGATGCACTTACACCTATCATTAACTCTTTAAATAATGATAATATTGTATACTACCGAGATAGAGGTGTGTATGAGGATGAGAACATTAGTTGGTGTGTGTATTCACAATATCAAGGAAATATTCCTCCTGACATTATTGAAGGTAAGGGAAGAAAAATTGGGTTATTTCACGGACCTATTTCAGGTTTAAAAACAGATCTTGGATTTGAGTTTGGTGAAGAGGCGTATGATATTGAAAAGTTTGATGGGTTGGAAACCGTATTATGTGGTGATATTCATAAACGAGCTGAGTTCCAAATTAAAGGGGGTAAAGGTTATATGATTGGATCAACCATTCAAAATAACATTGGTGAAAGTATAGGTAGACACGGATATGGTATATATGATGTTGAGACAAAAGAGTATAGTTATACTGATTTACCTAATCCAAAACCATTTTTGAAGTTCTCCATTAAATCATTTGAAGATATTGAGAATGGAACAGAAAGACTCCAAAATATTTAATAAAGAAACTCTCAGCAGCGTTGAGAGTTTTTGTGAACTCAATAATATTGAGGATAAAGACGATTTCATATACCTTTGTTTTAAACAAGGTTTTGACATTAAGAAGTTTGGTCTTTTAGGAGAAACACTTAATGAAGGTGAAAAACACTTAAAAACGGGTGGGATTGGAGAAAAACGGGTGGAAATTGAGGTAATCCGAGAAATACGGGTGGAAGTACCAGTTGAGGTTATTAAGGAGGTTCCTGTAGATAGAGTGGTTGAGAAAATAATCTATACCACTAATGATATTCAAATAAACGAACTTGGCGGAAAAATCGCCGAGTTGGAACAAGAAATTTCCACTAAAACTACCGAAATCGGTAGAATTAAAGAAGAATTTTCCACTAAAACGACAGAAATGGAAAATATTTTCCAAAATAAAATGTCTAAGAAGGATGAAGAGTTAGACGAACTTAGACGTAATTTAGACATTCCTGTAACAAATAATAAGTTAAATATGTTACAAGATACTTTACAGAATTTAAGAAATGACTTATCATTGAAGAACGATAAAATAAATGAATTAGAAAAAATAAACCAGGAACTACAAAAAACGGCAAATTTACAAAACGCCATTTATATGAAAGGTTCCAATTTAAATAGTAGAATATGATACAATTAGTAATGTTTATGATCGCGGCATATGGAATGACGACGATCTTAGTGTATGGATCCATTTTCAATGGATTAAGAGATAAAATTAAAATTGCAGGTAGTGAGGTAGGAGGTTATTTAACTAGACCTACATTTAAATTCATATCAGATTTGATATCTTGTATGTTATGTACTGGTACTTGGGTTGGATTTGTCTTATCGTTATTTTATTTTTCACCGGCTCACGAATTTATTGGACTTAATAAGTTTTTATCCGTATTTTTTGATGGAATGTTGTCCGCAGGTGCGGTATGGGCAATCAATAGTATAATTGAATGGTTTGAAGAAAATAGACCAAGTAATAAATAAAAACAAATATAAAAAATGGGAAAAAAGGACAAAGAACACAGAGCAAAAGTTGCAAAAAGAAACAAACGTGTAAACCAAGAAAAATCAGGAATGCAAAAAGCGTTTGATAAGTTAATGGAAGAACAAATCGAAAAATTGAAAAACAATGAAGGTTTAAATGTGGATTTATCTGGTGGTACAATACCATTTGAAGTTTTTGATAAAGATCATTTAGACTCAATTGTGGATTTCAAAGGAAGACATCCTGAATTAATTATGGGTAATGAAGAAGAATTACCACTTAATATTGAAGGACATGATATTCCTTTAGATGTTGATACAACAGAAGAAGAACAAAAATAATGAATGGACTTGTTCAACCCACCAAGATTATTTAATTACAATATAATGATAAAAGATTTAGACTTTTCAAAGTACGAAAATCCTACAATACAAGTTGTATGGGAAGACCTACAAGAAAATTTCACACAAGATAAGATTAAGAGTGTTAAACATTATTTCCAAAAGAAATATAACACTACCAATGTGAATGTGTTAACAAAGGCTAAGAACGTTGAGTCAGATACAATGCAAAGTATTGATGTGTCTGTTAATGTAACTGATGTTAATTATCAACTTGATCTATTAAAGAAATTTTTAGAGTCTAAAGGATACACTAACTATACTGAAGATATCTTAGGTATTAACAGAATGGTTGAGAACCGAATGAAAGAGGATGAAACTGAAACAACACAATTCAAAAAGTGGTATATCAGAAACATTGAGTTTTCAAACTTCTTATCATATGGTGAGAATCAAAGAATGGATTTTGATAAATGCAACGGGGTTGTCGTTGTTGAATCAGATCCACCTAACTTTGGTGGGAAGACCGTTCTTTCTGTGGATTTGTTGTTGTTCTTATTCTTTAATGAGACAACAAAGACTACAAAGGCTGAAGAAATCTTTAACCGATTTACCGATAAAGACTCGGTAGTTGTTAAAGGTGAAGTTACAATTGATGGGGAAGATTATATTATCCTTAGAAAGATTGAAAGAAAACTTTCTAAAAAAGGAGAATGGAATGTGAAAACAGAATTGGACTTCTTCAAAAAAATGACCGATGGTAGTTTATTAAATTTCACGGGGGAACAAAGAAGGGAAACTGAGGCGTTCATTAAAAATTCCATTGGAACCAAAGAAGATTTCTTAATGACCATACTTACAACCGCAACCAATCTTGAGGAGTTATTGGAGTCAAAACCAACCGCAAGAGGACAGGTGTTGTCAAGATTTATGGGACTTGAGTTTTTAAAACGGAAAGAGGAAGTTGGTAAAGAGATTTATTCTGAATTTAATAAATCAAAGATGTCTAACATTTATAATTCGGAAGAATTAAAAGGTGATAACGGATCTTTAACAACAAAAATCGGTGAATTAAATGATCAAATTGATTTAATCAAATTGGAACTTAACGATATTGATGATAAAATCGTTAAGGGAAAAGAGTATCGTGATGATATGTTGAAGAAGAAACACGGAGACATTGATAAGGAAATCAGTTTGATGAACCCGGTTAAGACTCAAGAAGAAATCAATGGTTTTGAAAGAGAAAAGACAACGTTCCAACAAAATTTAGGTGAACTTAAAGTTGTTGAACCAAAAGAATTTTATCATGAGGATGATCACGATAAAATTAAAGAGGAATACAATGACGTGTTCAAATCTAAAATTGAACTTGAGACACAGATCAGAGAAATTGAGAAATTGAAGAGTTCTGTGAGTGATGGTATTAAATGTGAACATTGTGGAATTGAGTTAATGAACGCATCAATAACCCAACAAAAAATTGCCGAACTTGATGGTTATATCACGCATAAAGACCAAAAAGAGGGGTTAATGCAGGTTTTAACAGGCAAAGAACAAGCTTTCGTTCAGTTAAAGAAAGACTTTGATGAGTATGAGAAAAACAAACTTATTAAGGAAAAATACGAATTGAGTATTGAAAGTTGTGATTTAAAGATTGGAGTTTTAAAAGGTAAGTTGGATCGTTGGGGTGATGTTCAGGATAAGATTAAAGAGAACACACAGATTGATTCAATGTTGATTAAGGCGGATTTAAGGTTGGATGAACTTGATCATCTTAAAAGACAAAAAAACACAAACATTACAAACAATGAATACCAAATCAAAACTTGTAATGAAAAGATTGAAAACAATGAAAAGTTAATTGTTAAGATCAAAGAGGAAGAGGAGAAGGAAAGAATATACAAAATCTATATGGAAGCCTTTGGTAAAAATGGATTATCAAAAATCATTATGAAAACAATGATGCCTTTGATTAACTCTGAATTACAAAGATTGATGGAAGATAGTTGTTACTTTAAATTATTGATTAATATAAATGACAAAAATGATGTTGAATTCTTAATGATTGATAATAGTACTGGTATTGAAAAATTAATGGTTTCAGGATCAGGATATGAAAGAACAATTGCATCATTGGCATTACGATCGGTACTTAGTAAGGTATGTACTTTGCCAAAACCAAACATAATTGTGTTTGATGAGGTCTTTGGAAAAATATCAAATGATAACCTTGAAATGATATCTGATTTCTTCCAAAAAATTAAAGAATATTTTGATAAAGTGTTCCTTATTAGTCACAACCCTCTAATTTCAAATTGGTCGGATACTATTGTTAAGATTAAAAAAGAAAATAATATATCAAAAGTTTTGTAACTAATTGAGATATTATCCGTAAGTTTACATTATAAAATATAATTATATGTTAAGTGTTTCAAGTGTACAAAAACAAAAATATTTCGAGAGAGGGCATACATTACCAAAATGTGTTAATCCCGGTTGTAATAATGATGTCGCAGTACGTAACTGGTCAAATTGGTCATTTAAATCAGAATGTGGTAGATGTCAAACTGACCGAAAAAAAAGATATATAAGAGAGGGTGTTGAAATCCATAAAAAAAAATATTGTGAAAATATAGATG
>Ga0214919_10011762_pt1 | contig 10875 bp, 10 predicted proteins | sample LL1503_MetaG_FD_177994 | JGI IMG/M metagenome (GOLD analysis project Ga0214919, IMG submission 177994) | Freshwater microbial communities from Lake Lanier, Atlanta, Georgia, United States - LL-1503 | ecosystem: Environmental > Aquatic > Freshwater > Lake | place: USA: Georgia | collected...
CTACCGTTTAGGTGGGATATCTCTTGTCTTCTAATAGACCTAATAGAATATTATAATGTTTCTAGTAGTTTATATAGAATTATATTAGGATTATTAGTGTATTGGGAGACTACCGTTTAGGTGGGATATCTCTTGTCTTCTAATAGACCTAATAGAATATTATAATGTTTCTAGTAGTTTATATAGAATTATATTAGGATTATTAGTGTATTGGGAGACTACCGTTTAGGTGGGATTACTCTTGTTTTCTAATAGACCTAATAGAATATTATAATGTTTCTAGTATGTTTAACAATTAAAAATAAAAGGATATATTAATTTAATGATACCTTTCATAAAGTACAATCTACGACCTTATTTTGACAATATTCATGTCGATGATGTTTTGGGTAAACAATTGGTTTATTTTAGGCAAATCATTGGGAGAAAAATAGACATATTAAATATGTATGATATTCCATCAGATTATAAAAAATTATATAAATTTTTTAGATATAGTGAATGTTCAGAGGAAAGACACTATAACAATATGGTTAAATTTATGCCCGAGGTACAAGATTTACAAGTAAATCCAACTTTAGACAGTGATAATAAAATACAATCGTACCTATTACATAAAGCTATATATAACCCCCTAAAAAAAATAGTAGAACATGTATATTTTGGGGAGACCGAAGATACGCTATGTAGACAACTTACAGATTCTATATTAAATTATAGTGGAGTTATGTCGATACCTAAAAATATTGATATTACAAAGTATAGTAATAATATAATAATATATTTTAGGGCTATTATAAATAGACCTACAGAATTTATAAATTGGGGTCGTATTAGAAAAGATGATGTATATTATGATAATATTATTAATAATATGACATATTTAATACCAGAATATCAAGATGCTACTGATTTAGCATTAAAAGCATCATATTTAATATATATTGCTATATATAATCAGTATACTAAAGAAATAGTCCAAGTATATTATGGTGAAACTAGAAACACATTAGATGTCTTAAATGTTACAGAACAAAAAATTAATAATATTAAAAGGTTTTTATTTCAATATGTTAAAAATTTATAAGAATTCTAGTAGTTTATACAATATACTATTAGAATTATTAGTGATTTGAGAGTGTACAATTCTATCGAAAGACCACTCTGGTTCTCTAATAGACCTAATATAATCCCATATCCGGCCGATTATAACCACTCCCGCACTAGAACCAGTGTGAAACCCAAAAAGCACGGCCGGCTATAGGGCTAATATATCTTTTTGTAACGCACTGATAATACTAGTTGTGGGCGCTTTATTGTATGCCATGTTGAGTACTATGTGTTTTCTTATAATTTCATTTAATTTACTATTATGGACAAATCTATACACATCATCTAATAAGTTTTGAATATCTACCCAAAATAATCTAATATTAGATGTGTGGTTAAGTGAAGATTTCTCAAAATCTATAATTAATGGATAGTAATTTTCATCTAATAATATATTTTTGGTGTAAAAATCACCGTGAACAAATTTATATTTCTTATAGGCATAGTAGTAGCTTGCTATGAGCAGAGCTAGTATTGTTTTTAATTTATGTAGTTTGTCTCTTTTAGAATATTTTTTTAAAAAATGCTCTAATGAGCCATGTTTATAATAAGGGGCTACTATTATACCTAATGTATTTCCTTTTTTACTACATAATTTTTGTTCTGGTTTGCTATTTTGAAATCCATATGTTTCAATGTATTGGATAGGAGACCCGCATGTTACAAAACAGTGAAATTCTATAAATCCTGGTTCACTTTTTAGTACATTATGAAATTCATATTCCTTTTTAGATTCCTCAAATGGTTGTATTTTAATAACGACATCTTTATTTTTTTCTAAAACACCTAATATTGTTGCTATATGTTTACCTTTTAAATTCTGAAATACTCTTTGTAATTGTATCCAATTTGTATCATCGTGTATACTATCATCTAATTTTTGTTGACAATCAGTTAATACATATGACACGTTGTTTGCTATTAAACTGCCAATACTCTTTATTTTCATGTATATAGTTTATATAGATATTATTTATAATGTGTATAGTTGGTTTTATAGTAGTTTATATAGAATTATATTAGAATTATTAGTAATTTGAGAGGGACACTTCTAACGAAAGATCTCTCTGGTTCTCTAATAATTCTAATATAACCCATATCCGGCCTATTAAAACCACTCCCGCACTAGAACCAGTGCGAAACCCAAAAAGCACGGCCGGTATATTACCAATCCGAGATAAAGAGCTCTCGATATTTTGGTGTTTCTTCTAATAGAGTAATAGGATTTACTAGTTCATCAATAGCACGCCTAGCAAACTCATCCAACTCTTTCATCCTTTCGACTTCACTATCTATTATATAATTTGGATGAACCTGTTTATTTCCTCTCTTAGCACCACCTCTCATATTGATAAATACAGTGGGGTCTATAAAACCCTCCATCCTAAAATGAACTTCATTCACACTGTTTTTCCAGTGATCCCATTCTAATGTTTTTTTGATTTTTACGTCGATTGGCTTTATTTCCTCCAATAAATCATCCCTTTCTACATTAAATAGCAATAATTCAGGATTGTGTAGATAGCCTGTTTTCTCAGTGTGATACGGCGAAAACATTCTAGGGGCAACGTAACCATTTACCATTGTTTCGAATAAATGTTTTAGTAATAGTCCACTTACTATATCATTTTCTGTTTCAGCTATACGAACTCCTTGTGGTTCAACAAGATTTACACCAGTTATGAAACCGTGGAGTGGCACCCCTTTAGGGGTGGCATCTAACGCGGGTTCTGCAGTGCCAACCGTTTGTTGGCACTGTATAATATCGGATTCTTTTAACGTTTTGCTGAAGTCCATTAATGATTTATATCGAGTACATTTATTACACGACTTTTTATTACAACTACATGGGTAACGCTCTTTATATAATTCTAGTTGTCTCTTGTACGAACATATACCATAAGATAATGCCAATGCCTTACATGCGTTGTTAGCTATTTCCGTGCTATTTTTACGCTGAACAAATATATCCATCAGTATTTTACTAATATATCGCAAATCATATAATTGTATATTTCTCTTTACTCTAAATATACCTAATCTACATCTAGGTTTTTTTGCGTATCCCTCAGCAATATCGTCAGTAAATGAGTAGTAACTCGGTCTATCACTAATAACTGGATAATCTATACAAAATCCTCTATATAGTACAGTTCCTTTTGGTATCATTAGTGGCCCATAAAATGGGGGGAATTCCTTAATATCAAAGTTATAGCTCATTATATAATATGTGTTATACAATAATCTATAAATAGTATTTTATAGTACTAATATGTGTCTTTTATAAAATCTATACTCCATGGTGCTATATCTAATGCCGTAAATTTAGGTGTAAATGGTACTAAACTAGCGCGGTCTACTAATTCGCTTATAACCTCTTTCGCAAATTCATCAAATCTTTTTGTTTTTTCTACATCAGGTGGAGTTTCATTATTTTGTATCCTGATATAAACCTCGCGGTTTATAGTACCCGGTCTATAATGGACCTCACTGAAACGGTCTAACCAATATCTCCAGTCTAAAGTTTCTTTAATTTGTATGTCCTTTTCTTCTATCTCCTCAAATAGTTTATTTTTTTCTACATTAAACAACATTATCTCAGCATTATTAATATGTGTAGTATCAGTTAAAGAATACAATTTATTTGTAACCGTTCCATCTACCATATGCCGCAATAGATATTTTAATAAATGACTAGTTAACATATCATTTTCCTTTTCCACTATTCTGATACCCTGTGATTCAACTATATCATTATTAATACTATTGTAATGTTCTAATAATGATTTATAAAGGTTACTTTCATTTGGATAAAACTCTTTTACTAGTTCTAATTGCCTTTCGAGAGAACATATGCCATAAGATAATGCCAGTATTTTACAGGCATTCATAGAATGCTCTGTATCTTTTTTACAATATGTTAATAAATCCAATAGTATCATTTTTACATATCTAAAATCGTATAACCATATTTCTTTTTTTGTTTTAAATATTTTATTATTACCATCTTGTTGTACGAAATAATAAATAGTTGGTTTATCAGAATACAATATAGTGCCTTTAGGAATTGGAAATTTTCCGTAAACAGGTGGAAACTCTTCAATATCAAATTTATAACTCATTATAACTTATTATAATATAATGTGTAATAATGTATTATATTGGTTTTGTAGAATAATGTTTAAAGAAATAGAAATACAGTATATTAAAATGAATCTAGATAAAGATGACGGGTGTGGTATTAAAAGTACACTTATAATGTATTCAAATGGTCATAAATATCTTATACATAAATACATTTGTTATTCAAAAACGAATGAACATGGAATAGACTCTATTTTTTTAAAAGTATATGGTACTAATGGAGGTATTATAAATATTGGTACATACAATGGATTTTCTGGATTTTCTGATTTTAAAAGCAGTGAAATTGGTATAATTAACGGGATTGTATCAGATGATTCTAGTAATATATCAGATAACCTCGAAAGCTGTGAAAAAACACGTCATATGGTATATGTTGCTATATCATATTTTATAGACTTATGTCCGTGGATAAAGAAATTTAAATTACATGATATACAGAGAAGATACTGTACCAGAGGAGAACCAACGCCCGGAACAAACCTATCTTGCTTCTACATAGCCTTATTTGGCCAAACCTGGTACGAAAAGTTTCTAAATGCCAAACTATATGATTTAGAAAAATTGGAGAAATACAATAGTTATATACACGATATATATCATTACGATAAAACTAAAATATCATGGGAATTATTTTGCTCAACATTAAGGATGTATTATAAAGATACACCAATTATTAATTTAGATTTAATTAAAGAGGTGTATGATAAGACTAAAACATCATTTGAATTTTTTCAGTTATTAAAAAATAAATGTAATGATATAAAGTTATTAAGTGATACTTTAGAACCATGGATTGACGTTCATATATTGTTTTTTTTGTTTGAACACAATATGGATTTACTGCGATCCGATTGGATATTTGAGGTATCAAGTATTCCGAGAAAAGAATATAATGTACAAAAATTTTCTGAAAATGAAGGAAATTCTGGATATCCTATACTATAATATTATTTTCTGATATATATTATAAATGGAAGTTGATATATCTAATGAAGGTATTATTAGTTCTGATAAAAATAAATATTTAATGAAAATCAAGGCTACATATGATGATTATTTAACTGAAAAAGAATTCGTTAAAGATGTTAAACACAATATGAAGCGTATGTCATTTAAAATAAATGGTAAAAATAATCTAGGGTGTATTGATATTAGCGTTGTTAATTTTAAAATTCCACGTGGTAATACAGTAATATCTGATTACGCAATTATAAATTCTATTAATTCCGATACTTCATGTAGTATTGCTGGTAATTTAGAACTCGGCATTGGTACAAGAGATATGATTTACACGTCATTACAAACTGTTTTGAAACTATGTCCGTGGGTAAAATATTTCAAATTTAATGATTATAGTAAAAAAAAATGTAGTAATAGCGACAGTGGCAGTGTATCATTATCTTATTATTACATCGCTCTATATGGCAAAACTTGGTATGAAGAAGTTTTACACGCTAAACCAGAAAATTTACATAACAGAGCAAAATATTATGAATATATCAAAAGGTTAAAAGAACCAACATATAAAATGAAATGGACAGAATTTTATAGTTTTTTAACACTAAAACAGTTTAATCTGGATTTAGATATACCTTTAATGGAAATTTATACGTCTTCTGCTACATATGAAGAATTTTTCACTAAATTAAAGAATCATATTAATAATAATAGTAAATTATGTGTAAAATTAAGTTTATGGATTGAAGATTTTATTGTAAAATACATATTTAGTGGTGAAACACATTTAATTACTGATACGTGGATAGCTGAATCTAGTGATATACCCAAAGTCCAATTTAAGGATCCGTGGTTTGTTGATGAAACTATGTTAGGACGGGATAAATTTAGAACACTTCTACAACAATTAAGAAGCCAAGCTGGTGGTGGAAAACATTTAAAAGGATATAAACTAGTTTAAACAAATTATTTATAAATGGCTGATAAAAAAAGAACTGCTATTATAAACTCTGACTGTAAAAACTATATATTAAGTGTTGAACTAGATACATATACAAAATCTAAACAACATTTTCCAATAAATAACTTTGATTTAAATAATTGTGCCAGATATACTTTATTCAACAATAACAATAATATTAATGGTTGTGGTAATATAAATATTATTGTTTCGGAAAATTTCTGTTTAGTAGAATCTATTAACTCGGTGTGTCCTAATATTATCGATAATTTACTTATTTGTAAAAATACAACCTATTTAGTACATGTTGGAATCAGGTATATATTAGATAGATATCCGCAAATTAAAAAAATTACACTAAATAACGATAATAACAAATATTATTACAAAAATTCTCTCTATCTCAGTGAAAAGTTAACTTATTTTTATTTAGCTATATATGGTAAAACTTGGTATGAAGTTGTATTAAATGCTAAATTAGATAGTGCCGACCAGGTTATAAAATATAATAAATATATGCTTCGATTTAAGAAATACCCTAAATGTTCTTGGAATGAATTTTGTGCTAAATTAAATATTACACCAGATTCCAATGAATATGAGTTAATTCTAAATACTTATGAGAATACGAAATCATATTTTGATTTTTTTAAGGGATTGAAGAGTAAAAAAGTCAACCTAACAAATAGTTTAAGTGATTTTTATGATTTACTTGTCGACTGGTTGTATAAATTTATGGAATTATTTATCTTTAAAGATGATATACATATAATACAAGGTCCCTGGATTTTGGATATTTCTACTATTCCTAAATTAGAATACGATATATGGTATCTTAGCACCGATGAAACACCAACTGGCTATCGTATATTATAATTCCATCATTACTTTACCAAATAGGTCATCTTCACTTCCCGATTCTTCGCTGCTTGTATCAAAAATTGGGTCGCAACTATTACACACCCTTTCATCCAATGGATTTTCGCATCTTTCACATATTGCTTCACCACATGTATCGCATACCTTTATATTTTCGGAGTATAAATAATAACATGCCGTACATATTTTATAGCTCTTTCGAATATCAAATCGACCCGGATGGATTTTTATAGAATTATTTATATAGAATATAACAAATGATATCTCATCCCCTTCTATTTTATAATCTTTCAATACATCAAAATTACCAAAATACCTCAATTCCAATGTTTTTGTATTTATTATAACTACATAACCTAATCTCGTAGGTACTAATATTGTATTTAATATAGGAAATTTAATATTATCCGAATAGTTTAAATAAATAGAGTTATTTATATTAACATTTTTATACTTTTTAACTTTTCTATAACCTTTATTGGGTAGTAAATGTAGACTAATATAATATTGGCCACTTTTATTGTACAAATATATTGGCATACCTATTGTTTGTTATAAATTAAATAGTCTTTATAACCTTAGATACCGTATAGTGCCAAAGTTAAGACGCACCCTTAATGGGTGCGTCTTCAAACTTTGGACACTATGGAACCCGCCTCCTCTTTGAGGAGGAGGCTAAGGGTAACATCTTCCTCGTAAGAGGAAGATGGTTAAGGATTGCTTGCTAAAGCAAGACTTACGCTCGCAGAGCGAGACTTACCCGCGTTAGATTCCGTGTGATAAATCACACGGAAGTCCATAACTAACAAATCTAGTAAGATTTGTTAGTATATGGTGCCAAATTTAGCCACCCTAGGGGGGTGGCTTACATTTGGCACTCCACGGTATTGAAATTGATATTAAAGTAACTCTCTCTTAAATATAACAATCAAGATTCTACAGGAAATCAGATGGATTTTATGGGTCATTGGCATCGTTTTATAAAAGATGGAGAGTTTGATAAAGATATATTTATGTCCAAGGCCACATTTTATCCTATTAGAAATTATAGTACTCCTGTAAAAGTAGTATTTCTACAGGGCCTACAAGGTTCTGGCAAGACTACTATTGCCAAATATTTGGTCGAAAGATTAGAAAATGCTACATATATTGAACAAGATATGTTTGGTGGTGATACTAATGCTTGTTTAGGAGCACTATATCACCTCATCTCTTCCGCTAATGGTCCTAATATAATTATTATTTCTCGTTGTAACATTAATGTTACACACTACAGACGTTATTTAGATATGTGCCACCATATGCCCACTATAGTTACATTTTTAGCACCAGCCGTGTTTAATCCACTATACCTCATGATTTCACTAGCTGGAATATTTGAGCGTAGTATTAGTGGTTCTATTAGTGGTTCTAATAGTTCTAATAGTTCTAATAGTTCTAATAGTTCTATAGAACTCGAGTCTGTGGCTGAATTATCCGTAGGACAATCTAAAGTACCTATTAATGATGTCATATCTTTTCTAGTTGGTAACTATAGTATTTACGAGAGGCACGATAAAGCTATACAATATAATACTTTTGCTAGTGATTCGGAATTACTTAATGGTGCTATTAGTATCTATAAACGCGGTTCCTCGGAAATTGTCAGGTTTGTTAAAAATAACTACAAGCGCCTATTAGCACTACGCCAACCTATCGAGGATATATGTAAGCCGATTCTAGATCTACTAAATATTATAAATGTCATTCCTAATAAACATATCGTATTACCACCCAATCCCGCCTATATCGGAGCCTATATAAGAGATAAGGATCGAGAAGAACTATTAGATATTCTTAAAAGTCATTCCGGTGTCTATGATAGTACTAATATGACTACACATATCCGCTACACACAACAAATGTACCTCGGTGGCAAATTGCCTCGTCAATTACAACAATTACAACGTACTCCGTACATGCCCGGAGAAGTAATCAAGCGAGATATTTGTGCCCTCGTTATCCGTAAAAGCGATGGGGCTTCCGCCTTTAAGTTAGCACGTTTACCGGGGGAGGAATCTAGTTTCCACGTCCTCTGTCGACTACCTAATGGGCAAAAGGCAAGTACGGTTAAAAGCTTCATCGACTCTAATAATAGTAAAATTGTAGAGGTTATAGAAATGAGGTATACATTAGAAATGATTGGATTTTGGAAAGTATAGAATTTATAATAAGTATTAAAAATAAGTATATATATAATTATATAATAGTATAATTAGATGGATATAGATATGGATATAGATAAAGTAGTAAGTATATACAGGCCTATACTAATAAAGTATCTACAGACTAAACGTACTTTGGAAGATGCTAAGAGTTTTTATGAAACTTATAAGGGTGAAATAGAGGAGCATAAGGAGTTATTAGATATCTTTATGGTTATGGTAGTTGGAGATAGTAACCCATTTACAAAAGAGTTACAAGACATTGGGAAACGGGTTACTATTGGAATACTAACATATCCTAAAATAAACTTTGATTTAGGAGAAGTTATAGACCAGTTTACGAGGGAGATTATGTCAATTGTAAAAGACAATATGGCTGTAGATTTGTCACAAATAATTAATAGTACATGTAGAGAAAGAGACAACAGATATTGGGATAGAATACTGGAAGATATGGAAAGTATGGGATATTATGATGATTTTATAAAGAATCTTCTAGTAGTACGAGAAGAACTACTAGTACATCTAGATAAAAGCGGGTATAAAGAGGATACAGTATTGGATGCTTTTGATGTTGAATTTATAAAACAAATGTTGTACAATCACTGTTATAGATTTTTAGGTATGTATAATTTTGTACGAGAAGTTATACTAGATATCCTACATCCTATTTTGAAAAAAACTTTTATAGAACTTTGTGATAATTTTATAAAGGAATCTGGATTTACGGATAGTGATATCTCTAATACAACTAGTATAACACTATTACAATTTATTATAAACAATATGATTGACTTCTTATATTTCGAGGTTAGTGAATATTAGTAGCATTAATTGGCTATTATTTTACCGTCTACGGTATATAGTGGCGCCCTTCTAACATTTGTAGGTATATTACCGCGTAACTCTTCGAAATATCTATGGTGTAACATTTGTACTTTTGGTATTACAACAATATCCGGTATCCAGAGCTGATTGTGATCTTTACGGTCTATTAACTGTTTTAATAATCTACCACCATTTGGTATTATAGCCTCTTTTAGATAGGTATGCCACGTCATATCTAATACCTCTTGTCCTATTTGTAACTTTTTCAAATCACCAGGACCCGATATCTTTGTATTAAATACTATAGATGCCTCTTTTCTAGCCGTTTCGTCTGTAAGACAGTCTAATAGTGTAGATTTAATAGAACTATTAGCTATAGTAGTATCTTTATCAAACCCAGGACAACAATCCCTAATAAAACTATCTAAAATAGTGTCTACATCTCCAAAAAATTTCAATTCACTTGGTCTGGTAGAAGAGTTGAATCTAAATCCTAAGAAATATAGCACACACAAATCTAGTTGTTTATTAAAATATTCACTTAGTCCATAGTTTACATTTAGATATTTACCGGCATTTCTATTAGGATTCAATATTCTGTTTATTTTAAAGTTGGATTTAGTATTTAGTTTTATTTTAGTATCTTTAGAAATGTTTCCAAAATCAAAATCATATATCTTCACTAATTTAGTAGTACTGAAACAATATTCTAAACCCTCTATTCTAAAACACATATGTGTCGGCTCTACATCTACTACAAATACATTACCAGAATGTAAATCCCCGTGC
>Ga0214919_10011763_pt1 | contig 10875 bp, 10 predicted proteins | sample LL1503_MetaG_FD_177994 | JGI IMG/M metagenome (GOLD analysis project Ga0214919, IMG submission 177994) | Freshwater microbial communities from Lake Lanier, Atlanta, Georgia, United States - LL-1503 | ecosystem: Environmental > Aquatic > Freshwater > Lake | place: USA: Georgia | collected...
GTGGGACAATCCGGTGTTTGCGGACAGGGCCGAATCAATTCTCGAGGAATATATAGAGCACACTCTTTATCGCACAGACATTGGCAAGGATCAAAGGCTGGCACTTTTCCTGGAACGGGATATTCTCAAGGCACGGGCGGCCTGGGAGGGTGTCTTTGATACCAGCGAAAAACGTCTGGCTCTTGCCGTACAACTCAAGATGCCGGATACTCGACATAGCGCCTTTCGTCGGTGTGAGACAATCGATCAACTGGTCGCCTATCTGGACATGCTTCGCGGACGCAAGAAGAATCCCATGGATCGTGTTCCACAACATCTCATTGATCGTCAAGATCGTGCGACCGATGTATATCACAATGCAGTGCGTGGCACTCGTGTAGGGATGATGGGATGGTATTGGAATTCAGAGGAGATCGAGATTGCCGCCCGCAAGCTGGAGACGGTGAAGAGGGAGATCAATACATGGCTTCTTCGGCATCCACAATCTCAACAACATCAACAACATCAAAAACCCCGTTCTCGATTAAGCTTGTGTGTTGCTTAAAATAGTGGATTGTTATTTAATAATACAGTGCGACTGACACATCGATTATAAGCAGAGGTTCCCAAATGAAGATAGATCTTGACACGACCAACTTTTCCGATACATGCACCCAATAAGACAATTACTTTATAACATGGCACCTTATATCGTGTATGGGTGAAAATGTCTTTGCCAAAGACAGCGACACTTTTTTTATCTCATCTGCCGTATTCGATGTGCTTAGATCCAATTGATATCCCGGACGGTACTTGGTGTGTGTGCGTTTTCCTTCAAATAAGACAATTTCAAATAAATAATCCGAGGTGCGAAGCTTGGGTCGTTTTCCAATAAAGATATCACGTTCGTTAGGATCGAAATCCTTTTCTTCAAAGGCATGAAAGTCCGGTAACTGCTTTTTGATTTTGGCAATCTCCTTCTCATACCCTTCTGTAGCCACATACATGATCCCAGTGTGATTAAAATCTTTAATATCCAGCATCGATAAGAACTTGTTCAACTTTTTAATGTCCAGATCCACATCTTCTAAAGAATTCAAGGGCTGATTCACAAATGCGAATTCTTCCTTTTCTAATAAAGGGATAATCACATTTCCTAATCTCTTATTCTTCGATGGAACTTGAAGATCATCGAGAAACCACACCATCTTTTTTTTTTATTCATGGTAAAAAAAAAGAATGAATGAAACGTTTTTCCAACATCTATTATTATTTTGAGTCGTTTGATTTTGAGTATCTTTCACCACGCAATTCCCACAAAAGTTCCCATGTCCATTCCATAAATCGTCCGCTCACCTCATTCGATAGCTCTGTTGTCAGTATCCAGTCTAACAGGCGTTGATAGCATTGATGAGAGCGTCGCTGAATGATGGAACGATGTACAATGAATTGGGCACAGCATTGCATTCCCACCGTCCAATCACCATGCTGGTCCAGAGGACCCATCTCTTCATGTAAGTGCTCTTCATACCACGTCCGAATCTGATCCATATGAAGATTCGAAAGGATGCTTCCACACAATGGTACATTCAAGGATCTATATAACTGTTTCTGTTGAATCGTCTCCTTCCATGCATGAGGAAGTATTGTTACGATCGATCCATCTTGATGCCATGCGTGTTCATGTCCATGAAGAAAGATAGTATAGTCTTTCAGCTGATGGTAATTTTCACAAATATATTTTAGAAAAATACTGGCCTCGTTGCCCTTATTGACAGTCACATAGGGAGGATCGCGTGTCTTGCTTGCAATCAAGATGTTGGGGAATGGAAGACGATCCACCCATCCCAGGTCTTCATTATAATGTGAGATTACGATTTCTGATGTTGGTTCAGCCAATTTTACTCGTTGTTTTCGAGTCCATATAATAGAAATGAATATGAATAACAAAAAAAGACCAATAATCAAGAATATAAAATTCATTATTTATTTATATTCTTGTTATATTTTTAATTATTTCGATATCTACAGATGGTAATGACGATGGTGATGATCTACAAGTCGTTCCCACGCCTGGGAATAAAAACGCTGGATGATTTGGGGATGAGAAGAAGAAAAACATCCACCTTCTTCTTTGACATCTCGTACATGTTCCTCAAAATGCTGCTCCGCCATGCTGAGTGTCTTGCGATATATTCCATTTCGATTCTTGGGAGAATACCAGAAAAAAAAGAACCTGCCTGTAAAGATCCAGGCATGAATTGGATCATGTAAGCTAGTGAATTGCTGCCGATACCTATCATTGTCTGGATGAAATGAACATAATATAAGCATTCGATAGAAAAACTCTCGAAAAAGATTCTTGAATCGAAGCTGATGCATTACATTGTCCCACACATCTGTCCGCGTACGATCCATCTCAAAAATACTCTGTATAATTTCCCCTGGAAGACAAAGATTCCATGTTGTACTCATTTTTATATCCTTCTATTTTCTTTCTTTACATTCTTTAGATACATGTTTTTAATTGTTGTAATTTCTTTCGTTATTATTCTTTCTTTCATTTCATAATCCATTATGAAAATAATAATTTATTTATCCTTCTTGTAAAAAAAAAGAGATTATGGAATCCACACACGAAGAAGACGAACAAGACGATACCGATACCAATACAAATGTAGATATTAATGTAGATGATGTAGATGATGTAGATGATGTAGATGATGTAGATGATGTAGATGATGTAGATGATGTAGATGATGTAGATGTGGATGTAGATGTGGATGTAGATGTGGATGTAGATGTGGATGTAGATGTAGATGTGGATGTAGATGTAGATGTAGATGTGGATGTAGATGAGAACGAAGACGATGATGAAATATCACCAACTGTAACTATTACAGCGACCACCGCCACTACCACTACTACTACCACAGAGAATAACATTGCCACTGCGGCAACAACAATATCTTCCGGCACTCGTCGTTCTTTTTCTTTCTTATTTAATGCATTCCACTCGCTGCAAGCTGCGCGTTCTTCCGAATTTAATGACATTGAGGACCAAATTGTCACTCATGTCCTCGAAGAAAGTATGAATTCTTATCACAATAATCTATTTAAAAAGAATCCTCGAAAAAAAATCAATATTGAATCGTTTTGCATGGACGAAAAGCATGTTCAGGAGGATGACAAGTGCTATATCTGCTTGGAAAAAATGGTGATGGGGGATAAGATCATTGTGCTTTCGTGTGAGCATTGTTTTCATTCTGATTGCATGGACGAGTTTATTATACATCAGCATTGCAGTTGCCCCCTTTGTCGCCATCCAATCCCAACGCAATCGCGGACGCCGACACCGCCGACGATGACGATGACGGATGCATCATCATCATCCGTGTGAGCCACATTTGAATCTTTTTGAAATTCTCCATGCACGCCCATTTCATGGGGCGAAAGGCCACATCCTGTTCAATCTCCCGGATCGAATGAGAAAACAGTTCCTTGTTCTCCATGATGCATTCGAGTCGCTCACATCGCTCCCAATATCCGGACATTGCGAGTTTCGGAATATTCCTGGGAAAATCATCGGGGAGTCGGGTAAAGAGACACACCGCAACTTCAACCGGTGTTTCCAGCAAGACATTCGGAGAAGCCCAATCCACAGGTAGATCATCGGTATTTACATCATCCATCGTAAAGAGCATGACTCCGCGATTGACGGGATCGGGTGAGCGTCTTGTTTGATAGACGGGTGTCGTGATACAATTACGATAGTCCGGATAAAGATTTTCCCGATACATGAGACCCGATGCACTCATCACCAGTGGCACCGTCGATTGTATCATGAATTCGTATTGCACGGCATTCATACACGAGCGCCGGATAGAAAGGAGATATTGGTGTTTGTTTTCAAGATCCTTTTCTATCGATGAGCTTACACAGAGATCGCGCACTGTCGTCTTCCATTCCGACAGTTCTTTCTTCTTGTACTTGGAGATAAATGCCATGGACTTGTGAATATGTCCCGTGATTTGACGGATAGAACGGAAATTCAGGGAATAAGCCTTGGCAAACTGGAACGCGTCTTCGGACAGGGCGCACGACATATAAATATTCAACATCAACTCCAATTCATCTTTTTCCGAACAAAAGCGAGATTGCATAAAACTCAGGTACTGGTTCCTGTTCATCTTGGTCGTCTCCCGCGAGTAATAGTAGATTCGGATCATCTTGGCCTCAAAGGCATCAATCATCGCAATTACCATTGCATACAATATCACCATCGATTCTGATCGCTTCTTTGACAAGAAATCAAAGAGACGACAGCTATTCTTGAATAAAAGGGGTGAATCAAGAATAAATCGTGTCATGTCCTGATTCAGATGACGCGTCCTACCCTCCAATACACCGTAATGAATGAATCGTTCAAGAATAGAATGAACATGGACATTGTTCGGGATCAGATTGTCGATTGGAACACGGTGCTTGAGCATGCGAAGGATCACGATATCCCAATTGTATTCATGACCCCCCTGATATGGCCTTCCCTGGTAATCCTCTTCCGACATCATCCGCACCACAACCCCCGGACACGTCCTCCCCGTTCTTCCCGCCCTTTGCTCAAGATTCGAACGGGGACACAAGTCATAGATAATTCGTGTTCCCATCTGAATACATCGAATTCCAAAATCAATGACCAGCGATACCCCCGGAATTGTAATGGAGGTTTCCGCGACATTGGTCGCAATGATGATGGATCGCTTCCGCTCCTTCAAGAATCGATTCCATTCTTCACGCTCCTCCTCACTGAATCCACCATGAAGAGATCGTATATTCTCCCGATCACGGTCGAGATAAGATTTCACCCCGGCATTCGATGATTTTTTAAGGTCCTGAACAAGACGATCGCATTGCTCGTGTGTATAGACGAAAATAAGGATGCGCTCGTGTCCCAAACGATTGGCCAGTTGTTCCTCAATCAGTGGCAACATGCACCGATGGTTGATAAAGGTTGCTACGGGTGCTGGAATCTTATGGTACTGAATATCAATGGGAAACGGAGATTGTACTGGAACCATCATGACACGGAGAGAGGGAAATAATTCTTCAAAAGACTCGACGTCAGGCGTCGCGGACATGAGGATGATACGGATCTTGAGATGGAGATTCTTCACACGGAGGATCTGGAGGATTGCTGCATATTCCACAGACTGGGTATGAACTTCGTCCAGGATAAAGGTGTCACAACGAAATGATCCACAACGATAAAAGGTTTCGAGAACAGGAATAGGAGTTCGCATCATCATCATAGCCACAGCACTCTCTTGAAACGATTGTGACGCCATTTTTGTCGGCTGAACCATCACGGTCCTACCAAAAACATCTGGATTTTGTTCTACTAACTTCTTCATTCCCGTCGTCTTTCCAGAACCCGTCGGCGCAGAAAATAAGACAATGCCTTTTTCACGGCACATCTCGAGAATACCCTCTCGATGCTCGTAAAAGGCGCTTGTTTCAATCTTGGACGACATGATGGACGATTGGATTGGCAATGGCGTTGTCTTTTTATTGTAAGATTGATGATAGTTTGATTGCATTGTGTCCCAAAAAAAAATAAAAAAAAATTAGAAAACAATAAAACAATAAAACAAAATAGTTAATTAATGAATTGATACTTTATTTCATTATCAATTCGACATTCTCAAGTGCAGTTTCATTTTTTCTTACAAAGAAGAAGCTGTAATCATCACACGATCGATACATCCTTTACATATCTGGGTTGAAATATTGTTTCCATACGAATTATCACAATAAAGAACAGGTCCGTGCTCGGAACAAATACAACAATAACCATCACCCCTTGTTATCAATATAATCTCATTTCCTATCACCTGGTAAATATTATTGTTCATCTCCGACCCCATTTCCACCATCTTGTATGGATTCTCATCACTATAAATATGAATATTGTCTGTATCCGTGTCCAACTCCAATAAAGAGGCATTCAAGATTTCATCCAACTGAAGTGTCGTCAGCTCCTCCTCCTCCTCCTCGTCTTCCTCTTCCTCTGTATCCTCCATGTCCTCCACATCTTCTTCCTCCATCTGTGCTAATTCTCGAAGAACTTGTATCCTTTCCGTCATTTGTCATCTTTCTCATTCTTCTTTAAATCATATATTATTAATTATACAGGGACGATCTCATCATTTGGATCAAGACGATCGTTATAAAGACCGAGACAATTCAGGATGGCCTTTCGAATCTCGTTTTCCGAATGCTTATTAAGAAGGTTGTTGATGTTGATCGGACTGATCCCTTCTTCCACAGGAACTTCCGGTGAAACAGGTGGAGGTGGTAGAATATCCTCTTCTTCTACTTCTTCTACTTCTTCCTCTTCCTTTTCCTCTTCTTCTACTTCCTCTTCTTCTTCTTCTTCTTCTTCTTCTTCTTCTTCTACTTCCTCCTTTACTTCTTCTTCTGGAACGACGGATGGTGGAAGAATAACTTCATCGTCGTCTTTTTCCTCCTCATGTATTTCTACATCTGCACTGGCAAGGAATGTCTTGACTTTATTGATGGCTTCACGTGTTCCATAAAATCGTCCTCTGCCACCGGTTTCTGTATCGGGAAGATAAAATAATCCCTTGGCGAATTTCTTGATTTCGTCATCACCTTCTTCTCGGAGAAAATCCAGTTCTCGGCACAATTGATTCCGCAGGTCACAGAACTCTTGCTCATTGCATGTAAATCGATCAAAACTACATCTTGATTTCTCAAACATCTTCAACACCTCGTCTTTTGTACGAGGAAGACTTGTCGCTATACCCCGTGCAATCAACAACTCCTTCAATGCCTTGATCGTTCCCGAATGACGCCGGATTTCTTCGGCACTTATCGGCCATTCTACAATCTCTTCCGCAACTATTTCCACATCAACAGGCAGATTATATTTTAAGAGAAGAAATTTACGGGCATCTTTCTCCGCATCTTTCTTACCTTTCCATCCCTCTTCCTTTGCCTTCTTCTTGGCCTCCTTATCCTTCAAGGCCATGATGGATTCGCGTGTCACAACAATCTCCGCCTCCTCCTTCTCTTGTTGCAGTGGCACTTGTGCTTGAACTGGCACTTGTTGTTGCACTTGCACTTGCACTTGTGCTTGAACTGGCACTTGTACTTGAACTGACACTTGTGCTTGTGGCTGCTTGGACGCGGCAATGAATTTCCGGAGCTCTGATATATTTTTACCCTGTATGGAGACCCGGAATCCAGGGATCTTGTTCGCTTCCGCTAGTAAAATATCCTTCTTGGTCAATTTAACCTTCTTCTTCTTATCACCTTCTCCCTCTACGACAATACCACCACGCTCAATAAATTCTTTCAATGCCTTGATATTCCAAATCTTGTTCGACTTCTTCCATCCCGGCAACTTCTCCGCAATCACAATCAACTCTTTCTTTCCCTTCCTCTTTTGCACCACCTGTTGCTGTACTACTTGTTGTACTTGCTGTACTACTTGTTGTACTGGTTGTACTTGCTGTACTTGCTGTACTGGTTGTACTGGTTGTACTTGCTGTACTTGCTGTACTTTCTGTACTTGCTGTGCTTGCTGTGCTTGTTGATGCTGTGCTTGTTGGTGGTGTTGTTCTTGTTGATGTTGTGCTTGTTGGTGGTGTTGTTCTTGTTGATGTTGTGCTTGTTGATGTGTTTCTTGATGTTGTACTTTTTGTGTTTGTTGATGTTGTGCTTTTTGCTGCTCTGCTTGTTCGTGTTGTTGATGTTGTGTTTGTTGATGTTGTGCTTCTTGGTGAGTCGATGGTGGAACTTGTTCTACTTTTTCTTCTTGTACTTGAATAGTATCTGCAACTGGTACTGGTGCTTGTACAGGTGATGGTGGCTGTTCTTGAATTGGTGCTGCAGCGGATACATTTTTTCCAGCCAGAAACAATTCTAGGGTTTTCTTATTCTTGCCATGTTGCTTCGGAATATAATCTGCATATTTACCCGAATTTACCAACGCCTTCATTTCTCCGAGTGTCATTTTTTTCATCCTAAAAAAGTATTATTAGATCACGTTTATTTACGAATTCTTTTTTTTTTAAATGAAAATAGAAAAAAAAAATCAATTATTTAATTTAGGAAAAGAAAGGGGAAATGGAAAAGCAATTGATGGAGTTGATACGCGGAGAGATGCGAGAAGAACCGATTTCGGAACGATTGCTGATCAGCGACATGCTCCAGAACATCATCTACTTCTTCAATCAGCCCGAGATTCGTAATCATGTGATTCATCATTATCTTAAGCTGCTTCCAGAAGGAGAACATGTTACCTGGGACGAGACCTATTATTTTAATGAAAAGGGCATGATTGACACACACTATCACCCAGATCATGAAGATGTCACACTCGATGATTTCATCAAGAATCGTCCCGCCTACCAAATCGATACATTAAAACACAAGAGTAAAAAGACTCCTCAACATTACTATGTCATTTTTACATGCTGCATCCTCTATGAAGAACACAAGGTTCATTTCCTATCCTTTATCTATAATGCGAACAAGCAAGTCCTCGTCGGGTTTGATCCGGGCATCCACTTGTACCACAAAGGCCAGGATGTCCTCATCCCTCTTCTCCGTAAGGCATTCATCAAGGCCGGTCTCATTTCCAAGAAAAAAGAAGCCATGGAACGCATCGGTCTGTGCAAGAACAAGTACTTCAACAAACGCTACGGTATTCAATACGAAGGATCCGATCCTTCCACAACTTCCTTGCCCGCCGATTCTTTTTGCCAATCCTGGACTCTGTTTTTCCTTATTGAATTCTTGCGCCACGGATGCTCCGACGAGTTTGTCTCCACCTGGTGCAAGATCAAGCCCAAGTACCGCGAGGCCTTTGTCCTCCTCTACTATTTCCTCCCCTGGCTACAACAAAATGCCTTTGTCAGCAAAAAATGGCTCGAATTCTACCACAACGGTAAAGACCTTACCATTCTCCTACCCTATGTCATCGACTCCATCCAGTCTTCTTCTAAATAAATTACCCAGAAATATATACCCATCCTTATCTTTTTTTTTTCTTCCCTAAAAAAAAATCTTAATCACTTTATAATTCTATTACACCCTCATAACAGATATATAATCTCATCATTACCCATTACATCCTCATTATATATTACCTGTATAGTACCTCTTTATTATCTCTATATATTACTCTCCATTACCCACAATCTCTACATTATCTCTATATTAAACATAACATTTACCTCCACATCACATATATTATCCCATGTCACACACATCACATGACCTCTATACCCTCTATATATAACCCCAATATTACCTCAATATTACCTCTATAATACCCTCTTACCTCAATATTACCTCTATAATACCCTCTATATATTACCTCTATAATACCCTGTATATATAACCTCAATATTACCTCTATATTACCTCTATATATTACCTCTATAATACCCTGTATATATAACCTCAATATTACCTCTATAATACCCTCTATATATTACCTCTATAATACCCTCTATATATTACCTCTATATATTACCTCTATAATACCCTGTATATATAACCTCAATATTACCTCAATATTACCTCTATAATACCCTCTATATATTACCTCTATAATACCCTCTATATATTACCTCTATATATTACCTCTATAATACCCTGTATATATTACCTCTATAATACCCTCTATATATTACCTCTATATATTACCTCTATAATACCCTGTATATATTACCTCTATATATTATCTCTATAATACCCTGTATATATAACCTCAATATTACCTCAATATTACCTCTATAATACCCTGTATATATTAACCTCAATATTACCTCAATATTACCTCTATAATACCCTCTATATATTACCTCTATAATACCCTGTATATATAACCTCAATATTAACTCAATATTACCTCTATAATACCCTGTATATATAACCTCAATATTACCTCAATATTACCTCTATAATACCCTCTATATATTACCTCTATAATACCCTGTATATATAACCTCAATATTACCTCTATATCACCTCTATATATTACCTCTATAATACCCTCTACATTACATTTACCTCTATAATACCCTCTACATTACATCCTCTATAATACCCTCTACATTACATTATACCTATATTACCTTTACATTACACAACACCTATTACATCTATATTACATCTACATTATATCTATATTACCTCTATATTACCTCTATATTACCTCTATATTACCCTCTACATTAGACTACACCTATATTACCTTTACATTACACAACACCTATTACATCTATATTACATCTATATTACCTCTACATTACATCTACATTATATCTATATTACCTCTATATTACCTCTATATTACCTCTATATTACCTCTATATTACCTCTATATTACCTCTATATTACCTCTATATTACCTCTATATTACATTCTCTGTATACGTTACATCTACTAACATTTGAAGAGAAAATATTATTGGGGGAAAATAATATTTTTTACTATATTTTTAATATATAAAAATAATTACCCATAATTACTTTACATATTATAATTGTATATGTGTGTGTAAATATGTGTAAAAATATTATGATGTAACTGCTAATGGAGGAGGATTTATTTGTCCAAGTTTGTTTATGAAGTTCCTTGATTGTTTTGATGTCAAACTGTTATACTGTCTATTATTGGGAAGATTCGAGGATGAATTGGTGAATAATATTTGCGCAGTTAATTTATTCATCAAGTCGGTATCCGATAACATTTGATTCTTATTCTTATTTATTTGTGCTTGAATAGTTTTCTTGACCTGCTGTAGATTATTGTTTCTCCTCCTTTGTTGTTGAGATAAAGATGGAAATACAAGTAATATGT
>Ga0214919_10011764_pt1 | contig 10874 bp, 9 predicted proteins | sample LL1503_MetaG_FD_177994 | JGI IMG/M metagenome (GOLD analysis project Ga0214919, IMG submission 177994) | Freshwater microbial communities from Lake Lanier, Atlanta, Georgia, United States - LL-1503 | ecosystem: Environmental > Aquatic > Freshwater > Lake | place: USA: Georgia | collected 2015-03-15
GTCCTGCGGATTGCGCCCAGCGCATTTATCGGGTGATACAGCTTCTACGGTTGACGTAGTTTTGGATCTAATCGAAGGTGGCCATATTGAAGTTGGGTGGGTTTTGCTACTCCAAGTTACGAGCCCGTTAAGAACACTGGAAGATTTACAACATTTTTTGGACGCTTTTGAAGAGACGAAAACCGAATTTGACGCAGCTGCAAGTGTCGTCAAATTTGACAGTCCTCACCCAGACAAAATACAAAAGATTGAGAATGGATATCTGAAGTCTTACTCGGGGAAAGAGTCAATGGTCGCAAGGCAACTACTTCCACCTGTCTATGCTCTTAATGGAGCCTTTTACATAAACCACACTGAATCGATCACAAAAATGAAAACTTTCCTGCCTGAAAGAACAAGAGCCTTCGAAATGCCACCGCAGAAAAGTCTAAATCTGGATTCGCCAAATGATTTAATCTTGCTCGAAGCGTTAATTGAACGTGGGGCGGTAAGCCTTGAAGAGTATTAGTCACAAAATCTCAAGGTTATGGAATTTTCTAGATCGAATTTTCAGATTCGGAAAAATTGTCATCGCGCGCGAGGTTGATCTCAGGAGATATAAGAAATCGATTGCTCCATATAAAAAGCATCATTCCATGAAATTGGAAACCTCTACGGCGAAATTACTAATTGCATCCGGCAGAGGAATGAATACGGTTTGGGCACAAATATGGACATTCTTGGCATTGTGCGCAAGAACTGAAATACCGGACATATATGTACTTACTAACAAAAAGCGTTCATTTATAAACAAATACTTTGCTCTTGCCGGATTACACATGATTGACTTTGATTACATGCTGGGCAGCTCTGATCAGAAGATTCCCGACGAATTAATTAAAGGGATAGATGAGGCAGTTTGTGTAGCGGATTTTAGAAGTATGCACGTTGGGCCAGTTCCAATTGGTGATATCGCTATTTCAACGGTTTGCAGACATCGTGGTGTTGGTCAAATAAATGATTTTAACTCTAAAACCAAAATGGAGTTAGCCCGCTGGATATCCGCAATTTACAAATCTTACGAATTAGTAAAAACACTGATTGATGATTTGAAAATTACACATACTTTTCACACTGAAGTATTCATGGAAGAATATGGTGGAATATTTTACGCGTGCTTAGAAAAAGAATTGAAGGTTATTCGATTCGCAGGCACTATACGAGATAACGCCTTTATAGTTCAGAAACTCAACTTTGAAAATGCACGACTACATCATTCATCGTTAGCCCGATCGACATGGAATGAAATAAAGAATCGTGATTTTGATATCAACATGGATAAGTCTGTGTCTCAAAGTTTTCAGGATAGGTACTCCAATAAGTGGTATCGATCAAAAAGAAATTACCCTGGAAATTTAATTGAAGACGAAAAAATGATTTATGAAAAATTAAATCTCTCGAATTCAAAACCAATCGCCATTATATTTAGCCACATTTTGTATGATTCAATTTATTTTTACGGATCCGACATATACCCTGATTACGAGAATTGGCTAGTTGAAACGATACGAATTGCAATTGAGAATCCAAATATTGAATGGATTATCAAACTCCATCCTTCTAATGTCTGGCGAAGAGAGATAGATAGCCTTTTAGGTGGGCAGACTCTAGAAGAAAAATTGATTGAAAAAAACTTTTCTGTCATTCCTTCGCATTTACATATATTGAATTCGGATTGTCCGATTAGCCCATTTGGATTGATGCAAATTGCGACATATGGTTTAACCGTTCGAGGAACTTCTGGGTTAGAAATGGCAGCGCTTGGGAAGACTGTGGTCACTGGTGGAACGGGAAGGTATGAGGGTCAAGGATTTACGATTGATCCCTCGAATATTGACGAGTATCAAGAAATACTTATGAATTTGCATCATTTAGATAAACCAAATCCCCATGAGACTAATTTGGCGAGAAGATACGCATATGGCATTTTTGAGTTAAAGGCATTTACATTCGATTCATTGATACCTCACCTATCCTTTGGAAAAAAATCTGTAGTCGGATCAGACGATATTTGCTATCTTCCTCAAGTTATATCTGGTGGTCAATTTGGTTGTGATGTTTTGGAATTTCTAAAATTCTTAAATGATGATAGATCTGACCTTCTCACCAACAGCAAATAGAATTGAGGATTAGGATAAATGAGAACGACTGAGACTATAAATGCGTCAAATAGGGGTGAACCGTGTCTGGAAATTTGCTGCGGAAAACTTAAGTCTCAAGGTGCGATCGGACTAGATATCAAGATGACACGAGATGTTGATCTTCTCAGTGATTTGGAAAGACCGTTGCCATTCGAAGATGAGTCATTCGAAACAATTATTGCAAACCAAGTAGTTGAACATATAGACAATTTCACTCAGTTAATGGCGGAGCTACATCGCATCCTAAAAAAAAATGGGAAATTAGTAGTTCATGTTCCGTATTTTCGTTCTTCCTGGAGCCACATAGATCCAACCCAGGTTCGCGCATTCACACTTCTAACGTTTGATAATTGGTTAAAAGACTCTTTTCTCGATGAACAGTACAGCTTTGACGAATGCGCATTTACGCGAATAGAAAAATATTTAGATGCCGACTATCGGATGCATCCAATCAGATGGATGCTGACAAAAATTGCAATCAGATTTCCCCAAGTTGATGAAAATAGTTTGTTTTTATTTGTATTTCCTTTTCGGCAGTTAAGTATCGTGTGCACAAAATGAATCGAGGAGTATCAGAAAGTTGGTTAATTGTTGGTGGAACTGGTTTAGTTGGCTCATTTTTATCTGAGCTGCTGAAGTCTCAAGGTCATTTCGTTAGGACTCTAAGTAGGAGAAATGAGAGTGATGACCCAAAACATATCGTGGCGAATGTGTTAGATGACGGCTGGTTAGCAGTGGTGGATCCTACGGCATATGACAAAGTGGCGTATCTTGCTTATTCGAGCTCAGACAATCAAGTTGAAAGTGCGGAAATCAATCACCATCAAGTAATTCGATTGATTAACCATTTCGGATTGTCAGGATTAAAGAGTTTCATTTATGTAGGGTCTATGGCGGCTTTTGGCCAAACATTTGATATCGATTTGATCGACGAAGATCAACCCAAAAATCCTGTGGGGGTCTATGCCACGAATAAAATGCTGTGTACCAAAACAATTCTAAAATTAGATTATGGTTTCCAGATAAATGTTATTCATCCAACAGAGGTTTGGTCAATCGGAAGTAATCGGATCATTGCATATCGAAATTTTCTCAGAAATAACAGAATAATGTTTGACCTAGGCGGTCAAGGCCTTAAAAACATTGTTCATGCCTCTGACGTTGCGAAGGCTATAGTTCTTGTTGCGGGACGTTCTTCTGGTCTCAAAAATGAAGAATACATTGTCAATGGTGAGACAATTACGTGGAAGAGATGGATTTGTTTAATAACTCCTAAAAATGTTGAGAAAAAGTCGATACCCACTCTTTTTTCATCCATAACAAGGGGTCCGGTTCGAGAGTTTTTGAACAAACATGGATTTATGACACCTCTAAAACTACCAAAATATAAGCGTTTAATGATGGAGTGTAAGAGTACGTTTTCTTCAAACAAGATCCACGACCATACCGGCTTCATTCCAAAAGTAAGCTTTGAAGACGTTTTCAGTGGAAGTAGCAAGATTTAGTTGTGAGGCTTTTCACCGTTGCAACAATTTCATACATGCATCAAGCAGAGGTGATGATCACTTCAGTAAGAGCGCAACATCCAGATTTAAAGATCTCAATTATTGTTCCTGATATTGACAGTAAGACTGAGCAGTTATTGCAGCGTGCAATTGGCTCGGATGTTGAACTTTTAAATCCTGCTGATTTAGGTTTTGAAAATTTAGCATTGCTTAAAAAATATTATAATGCCTTGGAATATTGCAGCGCAATGAAGATTATAGGAATGCAATACTTTCTGCAAAAAGGGGAAGATGTTCTATTCCTAGATCCGGATGTATTGGTGATTCATTCATTAGATAAAGGATTGTTCAATTTGTCAGGGGATGTGTTGCTTAGCCCACATTCTTTGAAGCCATATCCCAATGATTTGGACGTTCCTTCCGATCTCGAAATAATTCGTAGCGGTCATATTAACGGTGGAGTCATTTTGGTGAGGAATTCGGAAGGTGGCCGAGAAGCAATCGATTGGCTGTCCAAAAAGATTACGTTTCAGTGGTTTGTATCTCCGAAGTCTGGATTTTACGCAGATCAGTTATGGATTTCTGCCTTACCCTACTTCTTTCGGAATGAAGTTAAATTAATTGAAGATAAAGGTATCAACGTCGCCTATTGGAACTTGCACGAGCGAAACATTGAATGCGATAAAAACAACATATTGCGATTGGGAGATGGATCACCAGTCAAGCTGCTACATCTAAGTGGTTTTGCTCCAAGTGGTAAAAGTATTAGCAAACATACTACGCGTGAGTTTGGCACGGTTACCGAACTTGCGCTAGCGCAAGTTCTGAAAAGCTATAGAAATGATTTGATTCAAGCACAACGTCAATACTCGCAGATCAGCTCGAATTTTACGTTTTCGAATGCACCACTATTTATTCGCATGAATCGATCAAAATTGCATAATCGATTCCTCAATCACTGATAGGTGTTTGATCAAACACGAGAAAGTAAATCATGGAACGAATTCTTTTTACGACACCAATCTTGGAATATCCAGCGATGGGAGGACCGCAATTACGGATAGCCAACTCCATGACGGCGCTTAATCAAATTTGTGATGTCAGAGTTTTTTCACGTCATAGTCTTGACAAAGAAAATGAGGCCACGTTACGTTTATTCGTTTCCGATAATTGCACTGAATACATTTGGGCAAACCCTTACATTTTCAATTTAGATGCTCCTCGAATTCTGCAATACTCCGAACGCCTAATACGAAAAATTTATGATCCACGCAAACGTCAACATGCACGAATAATCGAAAATTACGTACAACAAAACCAGATCTCGACAGTTTGGTTTGGATATGGAAATATTTCTCTTGGTCTTATTCGTCAAGTTAGAAGACTCTGCCCTCATACAAAGATTGTTTGCGATACTGACAGCGTTTGGTCAAGATTTGTTCTGCGTGCCTTGCCATTTTCGTCAATATGGAGGAAGCCATATGTTGTGGTTAGTGGAATGATTGCTCAACGTCGAGAAATACTTATGACTCAGATATCAGATGTTATTACAGCAGTATCAGAGATTGATCGAAAGGTTTATCAAGCTATACCCAATAAGCGAGCCACAATAATGCGATTCTCAAATGTAGTAAATCTGAGTATGTATGGTCGGAAAAAACATGAAGAAATATCCATTAATCGGCCTGCGATTTATCTTGCCGGAACTTTTGGACACAAAAACAGCCCAATGGATTATGGCTGCATGTGGTTTCTTAAAGAAGTTTTGCACTTAGTAAAACAATCTAATCCTAATGTTCATTTTTACATTGCTGGTTCGCGATCACTTGAACGATTTGGTGGCTATGTGAGTCAAAATGTTACTGTTTTGGGTCGGCTGCATGATCTAGTGCCATATTTGAGCACTATGGATGTCAGCATAGTTCCACTATTTTTCGAATCTGGAACGCGCTACAAGATTTTAGAAGCTGCAGTTTGTGGTATCCCAGTAGTGACAACAAGTCTGGGAGTTGAAGGCTTAAATCTGGAACACGAACAGGATCTCCTCGTAGCCGATTCAGCTCAAGAATTTGCCAATTCCATTTTAAGAGTGATTCAAGACAGTTCAATGCGCTTGAAGCTCACCTCCTCTTGTCGCCAAAAAGTAGAACAAAATTACGTTTTAAAGAATTTGATGCAAGAAGGTCAAGGTATTTTAGACTATCTGGGGTCTATTAAAACCGGAACTAGATAAAAATTGCATTTGTATCCTTAACACTATGTTCCTCTGAGCGTTGAAATTCTAAAGTGTTTCAAGCAATTGCGTTTCGGTGTTTAGTACCTGCAAACCTTGTATCAATTTCTGTCTCGCTCCGAAGTCTACAAAACTCAGTTTCCCTTGTGCATCACGGCTATCACGGTAGGTAGGGAAGTTAAAAGCTTGTTCTGGATTTGTGCGATGGAACGGTGGCTTCATCAGATCGTCGCGAACAAAGAATGCGTTATGTCCTGCCGAATTAGTTCCAACGAGCCCGTAGCCCAGGCCAACGGCGACGTCATTGATTGCAGATAATGAAGCGCCCCAATATTGGCCCGAATAATGATGTTTAAATCTCTGGAATTCTTTGTCGTAAGGAACAGTAACTTTTCTCGTCGGACCAAATACAGGATTGAATTCGCAGATAAGTATGCGTGGTTTGAATCTGGCTATGGAGGAAAGAATAAAAAAATCAACACCGTCGAGGTCAATTGACAAAATTCCTAAGTCCTAAGTCATGATCAAATCCGCTTTGATCTAGAAGATTCTCAATGTTGTCTTGGTCGACGAATGCGCAGATTGCTTTCAGATCATATTTCCAGTAGAAGTAACTTTTAACCAATCGAGATATATTGCGTTCACTACCATCTATGACAAATCCGCGCCAATTGTCTTTCATCATGAGAAATCGGCAGTTTGATTCAGAGAAATCTTCTACTCCAAATTCAATGAATGTCTTGTGCTCAATCTCAATTGAATTGACTAGGAATTGAATAATTCCACCTTCCCCAAATTGGGAAAAGATTGAAAACTCTCTATCCCTTAAATTGAGTTGTTGAGTTGTTGAGTTGTTGAGTTGTCTAATTGTTGATTTGTGAGTATTCGACCTTGGTTAACCAAGATACGTTCAGAATATTCGATCCTTCTCAATTCAAAATGCAGAGACTCGGCAATCTTGCGGAAAATTGCAGATACCATTTTTCTCATAACGACGACCTCCAGAACTAAAACTTGAGCCCAAGATGAGAATCGAACTCACGACCTACGCATTACGAGTGCGTTGCTCTACCCCTGAGCTACCTGGGCGGGTTATTTGACAGATAGAAAATTCTATTTCACTGAATATCCCTTTCGGCCAAATAGTGTTATTTCGTGAAGTTTGGCGTTTGTTTCGGTAGTGCAAAATGGAGTTCGATAGCACTGATCACTACCACCATCTGGCACGTTAATAACTAATCCAGAATTGGTGATGAATTGGTGAACCGTGATTGTGGGCAAAACAGGCAGATTGTGAGGGTTGCCCGGTTTTGCTGGCATCGCCATTGAGGTCCCAAATTGAAGTGGTATCCAAGCGCATTGCGCTACTAATATTATGAACATTCCCAAAACTGCATGTTTAGATGAGTTTTTCAAATCCCCAATCTGGGCGGCAACAAGTAACGCAAGTGGAAAAATGGCGAGAGCATAGAGAACTCCAAACCCAAATCGAGGTGTTGGTGCCCCAACAAACCAAACTAAGAATGTGCCGCCAATCGTGAGTGAACCAAGAATTCCAACTCGCTTATTTTCATGTTGCAATGAAATTGTGGGTAGAAACTTAAAACCCACCAGTAAGAGTGTTGCCAAAAGAATAAGTGCCATGGGATAAAAATCTTGTTTGGATTGATTCAACAGTGGCATAAACCAACCTGTGCTGAATAGGGGCCGCATGCCACGTGCCCACATGCCTATAGTTTCAACAAGTGCTTGAGCAACGTCTGTTGGAACCTGCCACTTGGGATGTGTAATTGCTAAAGAACTTGGAAAAATCAGATATCCAGTTGTAATGAAGTTGTGGAGTACATAACTAAACAAGAGAAGTGCTGACGGAATACTGGCAGAGCGGGTTATATTCCGTGATTGGGGAATTTTTGCAAATCTAAAAACAGCAATCAGAATAACAACAATTAAAGCAAAAAAATTGAGCGGGCGAAAAGTGGCCGCTAAAGAAGTTATGGCAATAGCCGAAGCAATGTCGGTATTCGTCCAAGAGGTAAATGCATCTAGTGAGTATGCAAACGCAACAATCAAAACTATTGCGCTTGATAAGTCGGGACCAGGGGAAGAAATATATTCCCACGGATCTCGAATTGCCAGCATAAGGATAAGTGGAGTTGACAAAATTATCAAAATGTCACCTGGGATAATTTCGTGTGTTTTGAATCGATGAAATCTTTTCGAGCATTCAAATACAAGGAACAAGAGTACGAACCCATTTCCGAGGCGGTAGCCGTCGGACCCCCAGAGACCACCTTCGAAGAATGCTGAGATGCTGTACGTACTGGAACTGAGACCGAATCTTGAGTGCAAATTGCCTAAACCTGGGATAATTGGATCGTGCGCAAGATACCGAACTAGACCGAGGTGGTACAACCCACTGTCGTAGTTAGCGATTGGGGCAAGTGACAGATTGGCTAAAAATAGAAGCCCGATAAAAATGACGCGATTTTTTAATTGGAGCGGAGATCGGCTGACGAAAATTTGCTTAACTTCTGTGCTAATAGCTATTCGGTGCCAAACGATTGCCGAGATGGAGAGCAGTATGACTCCACCAATGACGAAGTGGCTACTCAGTGGAATAAAAAGATGCACCAAGTTCAAATATGTAACCAGTGCTGAAAGCCCTAGCCACGCTGTTCTAGCCTCAAAAAACACTGCACTGCTATCGAACAGCCTGGCCAGAAAAAATCCAATTGGAAATAGCAGCCCAAGAACTACGAGCCATTGAAAGAGCGCTTGAAGCGAAACCAAAAACGTCAACACAAAGTAATAATGTAGTGCAAATCAGGGTGTTGACTTAGTTTAGAAGAGCAACTTACAAGATGCGTTAAGTTGGTCGTATATGCAAGAACGAATTCAACGAACAGTAATTATCGTGATCGCTGCGGTTATTGCGCTTTTGATCGTAGTGACTATCCCGTGGCACATGGACGAGTTCGTTGCCTATCACGCACTAGCTTGCTGGCAACATGCTCAACAACTCAATTTTTATCGACTTTCATGCAGCGGATATCCAACCGAAATCTTTGGATTTAAGTATCAAAGATCGTATACCTACATCGGTATCTCTTCATCCTTACTATTCAGTCCGTTTTACTTCGCTTTCCATTCGCTCTACAGCCACTACATTGTGGGTTTTTTGTCCGCGACAGTAGTTGGGGCGGGAATTAAGAAGTCCTTTAATTTCTCTCGTGACCAAGCATTGGCGCTGTTTCTTTATTTTCCAGTTGTCTTTACTTTTCTGCATAGCAACGGACCGGAGCGGATAGGTCTTATGGTGATTGCTTGGTCGCCTTATCTCATTCAGAGATTTGTATTGTCGGCAGGAGGAAGGAAGTTCCCTTGGGGTGTAATTCTTATCGCCTTATGGTGTTTGGCCGTAGAAGACAAACCATTTTTTATCTTTCTTTTCCCGGGCTTATTAAGCCTGACGGTGGCATCATTTTTCGCAGTTGACATCTTGGGAATTGCAAGAATGAAATGGAAGAATCTCACGCAACTAGTTCTTTGTGGCTTATTTGCAGTATTTTCAGAACTTTTGCTGATGCAAGCGAATGGCGTTTCGTACGCCAGATTTCTTGCTCATGATTGGCGATATGACACCATTTTAAATCAAAAAAGCGGACTAGCGCAAATGGTGCTTGGTCCGGTACGAAGATTATTGGTTGGCTTACTGTTTGCATTTGACTGGCCGTACTACTCACATCGCACGACAGATTTCGAGCACCTTTCTGAAGCTTCCAAAAATCCAGTGGTACAAGTAATTGCCCAGTATCTTCCAATAGGGAGTTCGACGATTGTAATTCTTTCTCTTGTTCTCACATTGCTAGTCAGTTTTACTGTCATATGGCTCATAGCCAAGAGTATAAAACCTTTATTCGTTTCTAAATTTCAGCGACAAAACGCGATTCTGTTTGCATTACTTGTTTCGTTCATTATTTTCCAAGGTTCAATTGCTATTTCTGGGGGATGGGCCTTACATCATTTCATTTACGCACAGATCCCACTATTCATTCTGTTAACAATCGGCTATTCGCGACTTGCCCTTCCAAAGTTTGGGCTTCATTGGTTGTTTGCTTTCTTGTCATGTGTGAGTCTTGTTTCTATTGGGTTATTGCCTACGCAGATCAAGGTAAGTTCGGAAATAGATGAAATATTCAATCAAGCAATAGAACTTTCTCATCCCGACGATGTAATCAACTGTGGTTCATGGGGTTGCTATGCAACATATAGTTTGCTGAACAAAGGAGATAGATCAGTTACGTATGCTGAAACTGATGGTGAAATTGATCGATTACAAATTTCTGTGTTTCAGAAAAATGTCAGAGTTTTTCATTTGTGTATGAATTGTGATATCGGAATAGTGCAGTCACTGTATGTTGGGCAGTCTGTTAATGAAGTCGACACAGGAACGAAGGATTGGCATCTTTTTGAAGTAAGCAAAAATGATTGAAGTTATTTTCTAGTTTCTTGTTCAGGAAACAATTTGCGGCATTTGCATAAGTGATGGGCACTGCAAGAAGAGTGATTGCAGCACTAACTCTTCATTGACATTGAGACCAAGTACACCCATTGCCTTATGAATGCGTTCAATTGCCTGAATGTAGATATCGGAGTTTGATGGAGTTGGCTGTGAGACGATCAGTGCGTGATATGCGCCAGCGACAGTGGCAAGGCCACTTCGTAATTCATCGGTCTTGAACTTACGCAACTGTCGCTTGTGGCGATCTTGTAATGCTTTGCGTCCGCTGCCGCGTTCGCCAGTAAGTGCGACACGCTCTTCGAGGGTTGATAGTTCATCTACTTGAGCTTTGAGCAACGGAGCCGCAGCTTCGTCAATGTGTTCGAATAACTCGTCAACAAGAGCAGCAACTTGAGCACCAGTGCCATCGAGGCGGGATGGGATTGATGCAA
>Ga0214919_10011765_pt1 | contig 10874 bp, 6 predicted proteins | sample LL1503_MetaG_FD_177994 | JGI IMG/M metagenome (GOLD analysis project Ga0214919, IMG submission 177994) | Freshwater microbial communities from Lake Lanier, Atlanta, Georgia, United States - LL-1503 | ecosystem: Environmental > Aquatic > Freshwater > Lake | place: USA: Georgia | collected 2015-03-15
CATCGGTGAGCGGAACTGGTGCAACCCTTAACTTCTCAACGACTGAGGCCGGCACCTACTACTACCTCGTCCTTGCAGCAGGGGAGAGCGCACCGGATGCTGCAACGGTTATTGCCCAAGGCGCTGCCGTTGCTGCGGCTACGAGCTCTGCAACATCTGGTGCTAACTCAGTATCGATCACCGGCCTTGCATCACAGACTGCCTATAAGGCATACGTTGTTGTTAAAGATAGTGCGGGCAATATTTCAGGGGTCTCATCCGTCTCTCTGACAACTCTTGCAGATTTAGAGGCACCATTACTGTCATCAGTTTCTGCTTCGAATCTTGATGAAACCCAGGGAACGCTTAACTTCACTACCTCTGAGGCTGGCACGTATTACTATCTCGTCCTTGCGGCTTCAGATAGCGCTCCAGCCGATGCGACGGCTGTTATCGCCCAAGGCACTGCCGTTGCTAAGGCCACGGGTGCTGCAACATCTGGAACTCAATCACTTGCCATTACAGGTCTAGGAGTTAATTCTTCATACAATGCATATGTAATTGTTGTCGATGGCGCTGGTAATGCATCAACTATTTCTACTGTGACATTCAAGACTACAGACCCTAATACTAAAAAAACTGTTGTGAATAAGCGAGAAAAACCTTCACCTGAAAATGTGATTCCAATAAATGAAGAGATTCAATATGATGACCAAACCCTCGCCAATATTTGGCAGTTGCAATTACTAATTCAAAGTAACATAAATAATAGAAATTTCCCACCGCTTGTTTCCCAAGAAACGTATTCAATTATTAATCCTGAAACTAATTTAGTATATATATTTAGAGAGCAACTGATTCAAGACAAAGGATTAGATACTTTCTTAGAATTAGTTTCTGTCTCCAAAAATCTAGACAGAATTGAATTTTCCAATGCCTTTGAAAGAATCTATGGTCAGTCATTGTTAAAATGGTATGTTCAAGCGGCAGCACCAAAAATACTTTCAGGATTTGAGTGGATTAGCCCAAGTAGTCAATTAAGGCGATTAATTATTTTCAGCTCGGGTCCCAGTGCTGCTACACAAAAAGGGGTCCTCAAACAAGAAAAAGAAGTATTACAAAAAAGCCTCGTAGAACTCGTGCAAGACTCATTAATTGCTTATGGCGGTAGCACCAAATTAGCACTCTTTTTAGATTCAGCAAATAGCGCAAGCTATAAATCTCGTCCATTAACTGCATTTCGGTTAATCTATGGCTGTACATTCCAAGAGTGGTACAAGCAGGTAGGTAAGTTTGATCTTCAGACAAGCTTGGGCATTGGTCACCTCCAAAGCCCTAACTTAAAGATGAACAAGGATCCAATAGACTTCAAGCAAACAAAGACTGCATCAAATCTTAGTTTTGGAACTAAAGAGAATCTGAGGGAAGGGACCGAATATGCCTAGCAAGTTATGGAGTAAATTAACTCGCAAAGAGTCTAAGAATTTTCTTGCCCTCAAAGAATCTATGGCTCGCCAATTAGTAGTACTAGCTGAACTTGAGTCGCGCGGTATTAAGTCCATAAATTTGATTCCAAAGAAAGTCGATCGCATCCTGGTGCAAGAAGCACGCTCACTAGCAACTGACATTGAATCAATGAGAGAAAGGCTTATTGGTACGGAATTTGAGTTAGAACTTTTAACTTTAGAATCAACAAGTACAAGTAAAGCTACCAAAGCAGCAAAATCGAACTCTGGCATCAAAGAAATATCTACAAGAAATACAAGAGGGTCAAAACCTGTAGAGACGGCGGAAGAAGGTTTAATTCCGGAGCTTGAAGAGATCAATACACCAAAAACAGTTGAGAGCCCTGAGATTTTTCTAGATCACTCAAAATTTCAAGCATTATTGAGTGAAGCTGAGACTAAAAAATTGGTTACAAAGATTTTAAGCGTAGAAAAAATGCAGCCCACACTCGATCACTCGGCAGATACACAGATAGAGATTATTAAGGCTCAAGAACCTGTAGTTCCTACGTCTCATGTGCACACAATTTTTGTTTCGGGGGCATTTAATGAGCTCAAGGTTTTAAACCCCCTCAAGATTCTCAATTATTTCGCTAAAGTTACACCACAGGCTATAGCTATTGTTAATGAAAAAAGAAGTATCACATATGAACAATTAGATATTCTTGTCGGGCAGTTTGCTATGAAATTTAGAAAAATGGGAATACAACCTGGAGACTTTGTTGTTACTCGACTTCCAGCTACTCTTGATTGGATTTCTACGCTTGCATTAATGAGTCAAGGAGTGATTACTTGTTCTAAGTTAGATCGTGCATCAATCGACCCCGGATTAGGCGCAAAATTTTTGATTTCTGATGGAACTTTAATCTGGCAAAGTAACAATACGATTATCTTAGACGATGCTTGGATAGCAGACGCTGAAAATTTGGATACTAAGCTTTTAGCTGTGCAGAATTTAGATTTAGACACCCCTTGCAGGGTTATTTTCACGAACGGAACAATTGGCAAACAGAAAGCTGTCGGCTTATCTTTGAACCTACTAAATGCTCGGGTAGATCAGTACAACCGAACCTGGCTTAAAGGACAGTCGATCATGCCGCTTATGGATCTCTCTAGTAGTTTAGGATTCTTTACTTTTTATTCACTTTTTGTGAAAGGCGAAAAGATCGTTACGAGTTCACAATTTAGTTTTGATTCAGTTCGCTTAGCGATAGCTCATGATGTTGAGATTTTTATTGCCTCTCCCATACGAGCCGTACAACTGCTAGAGGTGCTCATGCGCACTGAAAGCAAAATGCCCAAGCTTCGCAAGGTTGTTATTTCAGGAAATATTCCAACATTGAACCAACTCACCAAGGTTGCAGATACATTAGGCGTGGAGGTCTTAAATATTTATGGATCTTTAGAGTGTGGAGATATTTCATTTTTACCAGTGAATTCTAAAAATAGGCCATCAGATTGGGGTTGGATCTATCCAGAGGCAAAGGTTCAGATTATTAATGCAGATGGCCAGAAATTGGAAAACGGTGTAGAAGGCCGAATCGCGACGAGTTCTCCCACGATGGTTCATGAATATTTTAGAACCTTAGAGCTCAACCGAAAGGTTTTTGATGAAGGATGGTTTTATTCTGGAGATACGGGGTACTTGACCGAAGATGGTCGGTTGGTACTTATGGGAAGAGATGTTGATCTTATAAATATTGGGAAAATGAATATAAGCCCGTACGCAATCGAGGAACTTGTTCTTGACTATGCAGGTGTTCTTGATTGTGGCGCTTTTGGTTTCCTAACTAAATCCAACGAGCGGCGTTTAGCCATTGCCATTGTTGGCGATATAGATTTGAATTTGAAAGTCATAACCAGCGCCATCACGCGGGAGCTTGGCGAAATGGCTCCTAAAACTTACTTCGTCACCGATACAATTCCGCGAGATGCCTTAGGAAAAATCCAGAGAGAAAAACTCGAGGAGAGTTTAAAGGAAAAAGTAGCTAATCAACGAAACGGACAAGGCGGAGCCCAGTGACATCGCAAATATTTATAGTTGCCGCACCACGATCAGGAGCCGGACTCCTCCATAGTTTGTTGCTACTAGATGAAAATTTCTGTAGTGGTTCACTCTCTGAGGACGAAAAGATTGCCTTACTTTTAGAAAACAATCTTGCGAAAAATAATTACGAAATAAAGACTAAGAAGTCAAGCAAACTAATAGCGGCACGGGTCGCCAAGTTAGAAAATGAATACGAGCGTAAAGGCTCTAAAACGAAAGAAGTATTTGTTGATTATAGTCCGCGACTTGCAATACACGTAAGCGAGTTAGCTACGGCATTTCCCGAGGCTAAATTTATATTTGTTACGCGAAATCCTGCACAGACAATTTGGAGTGGCAGGAGAGCGTGGGATTCCAAGAAATTCGCATCGTATCCAGATTTGCCTGAATGGTGGGGCGAGCCTTGGGCTTTTCATTTGACACCTAATTGGCGCGCATTGATTGGTCAACCTATTTTGAATATTGTCGCTAGCCAATGGGCATTCTCAGTTGAGTCCATCTTTGAATCTTCTGAGAGTATTGACCCAGGTCGTTGGATAAACACTAGTTTTGAAACTTTGATGATCAATCCATCAGAGGAGTTGGCAAGAATTACAAAAGAACTTAATTTAGAATGGAATGGCAAGATACCTCATATTTTGCCAACTTCTAAGAATGCACTATTGCTTCCAGGTGGGCGCCAGCCCAGAATTCCAATGGGCCAGATTGGACAAGTTCTAGAGCCTCATAAAGAGACTGTGATTAAGTACAACAAGTTTCGTGAACCATTTTCCCCCAAGAGAGTTAATAACACAGCTCCTGACGCACCACGTCGGGGTCAGCGCAAAACCATGAAGAGTGAAGGCACAAACTTTGCATACACTGCATCAAAATCATTTTCAAATTTACTTGAGAGTTCAAATTCTTCTGTTGTTATAAGTACATATAACAGCGGTCAGGTGATTTTTGTTCGGGCGTCAAATGGAGGCCTAGATGCGGAATTTAAAGGATATTCAGCTCCAATGGGTATAGCTGTTTCTGCAAACAAATTAGCTGTTGGAGTTAAAAATGCAGTTTTGACTTATTCCAATCAACCACCACTATCCCAATTTGTTGAACCTGCAGGTAAAAGTGACAAAGTCTTTGCTCCACGGACGACGGTATTTACTGGTCAGATTGATATTCATGAAATGGAGTTTGGTGAAGGCAAGGACATTGACGATCTGTGGTTTTTAAACACGAGTTTTTCATGTCTTTGTAAATTAGATATGAATTACAGCTTTCAACCTGTCTGGAAGCCATCTTGGATTACCGATCTTGCACCAGAAGATCGTTGTCATCTCAACGGTATGGCGATGGTTGACTCCATTCCTAAATACGTGAGCGCACTCTCACAGACCAATACAAAGTTTGGATGGCGTGAAAAAAAGGGTGTTGCAGGCGTAATTATTGACACCGTGACAAACAAAGTGATCTGTAAAGGCTTATCAATGCCTCACTCGCCACGATGGCACGATAAAAAGCTCTGGATTTTGGAGTCAGGTAAAGGTTCGTTAGCAACGGTTTCAATTGAAACTGGTGAGGTTACAACAATTGCCACCCTACCTGGATTCACGCGGGGACTAAATTTCATAGGTCCATTTGCCCTTGTTGGTCTATCGCAAGTTCGCGAATCTGTCTTTAAGAACTTACCGATCACTTCAAAAAAGGATGAGCGCAACTGTGGAGTCTGGATTATTGATACCCGAAATGGTGAAATTGTCGGTGAACTTAAGTTCAGTGGCATCGTAAAAGAGATTTTTGACGTAAAGGTCTTGCCTAACACAAAGTGGCCAACAATTTTGGATGATCCTGCATTGACCCAATCTCACTTTGTTCTTTCTAGTAACCATGCTCAACAAAAGCCTAGATAGATTTTTATTTGTATATGAGCAAAGTAGAAGTAATACTTAAGAATTTAGAAAACGAAGCGATTGAAATACTTCGGGAGACAGCTGCAACTTTTAGAAACCCTGTGATGATGTATTCGATTGGAAAAGATTCTTCAGTTCTACTCCACCTCGCTAAGAAAGCATTCTATCCTGCCTCAATACCTTTTCCACTTTTGCATATTGATACAACATGGAAGTTTAAGGAGATGATTTCTTTTAGAGACAAAGTAATCAAAAAAGAAAGCCTTAAATTAATCGTTCATACGAATACAACCGCAGTTGCTGAAGGTATAAATCCCTTCACTTCAGGCATCTCTAATTACACGCGCATCATGAAAACAATGGCATTGCGTGAAGCTTTGGATAAGTATGGTTTTGACGCAGCCATCGGTGGCTCACGGCGTGATGAGGAGAAATCACGGGCCAAAGAAAGAATATTTAGTGTTCGTGGGGAAGGGCATTCATGGAATCCACGTGCCCAGAGGCCAGAACTATGGCGTTCATTTAATACCAGCCTAGGGGCCGGAGAAAGTATGCGAGTTTTTCCACTCTCAGACTGGACTGAAGCAGATATTTGGCTCTATATCCTCAAAGAGGGAATTCAAATTAATGAACTTTATTTTGCACAAGAGCGAGAAATGGTCGAACGCAATGGCCAGTGGATTATGGTCAATGATGATCGTTTCCCGCTTCTCAATGGAGAAAAACCACAAAAACGAAAGATTCGCTTTAGGACATTAGGTTGTTACCCACTAACGGCTTCAGTTGATTCTGCTGCCACAACTGTTGAAGAAATTGTCGAAGAGGTTCTGAAAGTGAAACTTTCAGAGCGTGCTACACGTTTAATAGATGGTCTTGATGAAGATTCAATGGAAAAAAAGAAGTCAGAAGGCTATTTCTAATGTCTAAGTCTGTAATTAGATTACTCACATGTGGAAGTGTTGATGATGGAAAGAGCACGCTCATTGGTAGATTATTGGTTGAAACAGATAGCGTGCCCTACGATATTTTGGAATCTACCAAAAACATACGTCGAAGCGGATCAACTATTGCCCTAGGAGAAATTGATTTTAGTTTGTTAACCGATGGGCTAGAAGGTGAGCGGGATCAAGGTATTACGATAGATGTGGCTTACCGCTCATTGAATTTAATAGATGGAAAGCGGCTAATAATTGGAGATGCTCCAGGTCACGAGCAATACACTAGAAATATGGCGGTAGCAGCCTCCCGAGCAGACATTGCATTAGTAATAGTTGATGCGGCTAAAGGTGTGCGCAAACAAACATTTCGTCATTTAAGAATCTGCTCACTCATGGGTGTTCAACGAATACTTGTTGCCGTTAATAAACTGGACCTCGTTGACTACTCCCAGGAGGTATTCGAGAACATTGTTAGCGAACTCAGCGGTTTATTTGATCGGCTCAAGGTTGCCGATTCCCACTTCATCCCTATTAGCGCTTTATTAGGCGAAAATATCGTAAAAAAGAGCTCGAGATTAGGTTGGTACACAGGCAAGACGCTTTTAGATGCTATCCAGGAATGGGAGCCACCTGTTTTCGGATTAAATAATCCGCGAATGGATATACAACTTATCTCTCGTGCCGTCGATTTTCGAGGCGTCAGTGGAACCATTCACGATGGAGAGTTTGAGTCTGGCTCAGAAATTATGATCTTGCCCTCGAGGCAGCGGGCAACGATCTCAAAGATTATTACTTTTGATGGAGAACACATAAAAGCTGGCGACAATGATGCGGTTACTTTAGTTTTAGAACCCGACGTGGATGCCTCTCGCGGCGATGTCATTGTGCTAGCAGGCTCAGAACTAGAGCTTTCTAACAGATATGAGGCAACAATTGTTTGGCTAAACGATAACCCACTCATACATAGTCGTTCATACACATTAATCTCTGGGCCAACACAAGTTCCGGCGATCGTATCGCGAATTAAGCACTCTATTGATGAGATATCTGGGGAGTCACGAGCAGCTAAGTCACTTAAGTTGAATGAAATTGGAGTGGTTGAGATAGCAACCGATAGATTGATAGGACTGACCTCTTATAACGAGTCACATCAGTATGGCAACTTTATTCTTGTTGATACGCAGAACTCTCAAACTGTGGGCGCAGGAATTGTTTCTCATTCGTTGCGCCGAGGCAATAATGTAACTCTTCAAAAATTTGAAATAACAAAGAAAGAGCGTGCACTTCAAAAATTCCAGCGAGCACGAATAATCTGGTTAACTGGTTTATCTGGTGCTGGAAAGTCAACTATTGCAGATGAATTAGCAAAGCAGCTCTATCAAAATGGCGAACATTGCTATGTTTTAGATGGGGATAATCTACGTATGGGACTCAATTATGATCTGGGTTTCACACCCGAAGATCGAGCGGAGAATGTGCGCCGTGTCTCTGAAGTTGCAAAATTGATGGTGGATGCTGGCTTGATTGTGATTATTGCTCTAGTTAGCCCATATGAATCGGATCGCCAGCGGGCAAGAAGCTTGGTCGAAGCTGGTGAATTTTTAGAAGTATACGTCGAGACACCAATTGAAGTTTGCCGCACAAGAGACTCAAAGGGTTTGTACAAGAAGGCAGACAGTGGAGCAATCCCTAATTTCACTGGGATAGGGCAAAGTTACGAAGTACCCTTGCACCCTGACTTAGTACTTGATGGAACAAAGCCCATCGCTCACTCTGTCCAAAAAATACTGGAGAAATTAGAGGTCACATCTTGAAAGTTACAAAATCTCGCTCGTTCATTAAATCTCTTAGTTATAGAATATGGGGAACTGTATCTTCGTGGGTAGTTGTTTATGTGATTACAGGCAAAGGCTCTTTAGCAACGCTGATAGCCTTTTGGGAAACTGTCGTTAAAGTCTTCATTTACTATTTTCACGAAAGAGCGTGGAATAGGGTCAGCTGGGGTAGAACAGCGAACTGACACGGCAGGTAAGAATTTAGACACCCAACCATTTTCGGATTGCCAGGGAATCTTCCAGGTCTTAAACTTGTTATGCACGGTAAACCACCAGAGGTTCTGGTGACAAAACAAAAGGAGAGAAAAGTTATGCGCAGTTCAAACCCTGTTTTAGGACGGGCGTTTAATCAGCGTGGATACGCTGCATTTGATCCCAAAGCAACACCTGGTACCGACGCAGCGCTAGAGAATTTATATAACGCACCTGCAGCATCTTCGATGCGCACAGGTCGCATGACGATTGACGATGTAGTCACTCGTACTGGAATTTTATTTGCAGTTCTTGTCACCGTTGGTGCAGCTGCTTGGACACTGAATCTTGGTGGCGGTGCAATGCTGCTTGGTCTCATCGGTGGTTTTGCTTTGGCTATGGTTAATATCTTTAGCAAAACCGTAAAGCCAGGAATGATTATTGCCTACGCAGCTTTCCAAGGCTTGGCACTTGGCACGATTAGCCATCTCTATAACGATATGTATCAAGGGATTGTTAGCCAAGCAATTATTGTGACGATTTGTGCATTCTCTGGAATGTTGTTTGCCTATAAGAGCGGGCGCATCCGTGTAACACCAAAGTTCACAAAGGTTTTGATGACTGCATTGATCGGATACGTAGTACTTGGTCTGCTCACATTTGTTGGTTCATTCTTTGGCGCAAGCATCTATAACATCGGCGGATTTGGTTTACTTATCGCTGCAGGTGGAATGGTTCTTGCTAGCTTCTTCTTGATCCTAGATTTTGATCAGGTTCAAAAGGGAATCGATGCCGGTCTACCAGAGCAAGAGTCATGGCGAGCAGCATTTGGACTGATGGTCACAATTGTCTGGCTCTATATGGAGGTTCTGCGCTTCTTATCAATATTGCGCGGTAACGACTAAAAGAGATTAAGTATAAGAATCCCGCCTTCGGTCAATGACTAGAGGCGGGATTTTTAATTTAAATGATCGTCGATAACAATAGTGTGTGATTTACGGGTCTCGGGTAATCTAAAAGAGAGAATGACCGATACTGAGAAGATAACGACGGTAGAGATAAAGGCTGCTTGGTATGAGAAAGTATCTGCAAACCAGCCAAGGACTATCGGCCCCACCATCATTCCCGCATCACCTGCCATTTGAAATAAACCTATAACTTGTCCACTTTTACCCTTAATGACATCACCGACAATACTCGATGGCGTAATTGCCAAGAAAGCACCCCCTAGACCAATAAATGCCATAGAGAGAAAGTACATCCAGATACTGTTAGTAAAGATTAAGACGATTAAACCTAGTAGTGCGATAAAAGAGCCAGAGACTGCAGCGTATTTTCTCCCTCGAGTATCGGAGATTTTTCCTGCGCGGAGCAAAAGCAAGCCCTGCATAAGCGCCGATAAGGTAAAACCATAGCCAACAACTGCCGGGGTTGATCGCAGAGTTTCAATGACAAAGATTGGCAAGATAGATGAGCGCACACCAAAGAGAACCCAGTTACCGATAAAAGAGATTACTAGAGCGATGCGATAAGGCTTAAGTGAGAGTGCTTGCGCAATTGAAGTTCTCGGTGCAAGCTCTTCACCATCTTCTCCACGGTTGAGATTTATTCCTTTGAGAAAAAATAGGGCGATGAGGCCTGAGATTGTTAAGGTAATTGAGTATGCAAAAAAAGGCGCACGCAGGGATATGAGTGATAAAAGACCACCGATGGCAGGTCCTGAAATACCGCCGACGAGAAAGGCACCATTATAAATTGAAAATGCACGGGCGCGATTATTGTCATCAACAGCGCGCATAATGACAGAGCCTGCTGCGACGGTAAACATAGATGAACCAAGGCCACCAGCGGCTCTAAAGAAGAGTAGTTGGCCATAGCTCTGAGATAGGCCGGCAAGGAGTACGAAGAATGCAACCATTCCAACGCCGCTAGAGAAAACGACTCTCTCGCCAAATCGATCCACTAATTTGCCTGAGATAAGACCAGAGGCAAATCGGGTAATAGCAAAAGTGGAGACAATCAATCCCACAGCGGTGTTATTAACACCGAATGTACGTGCAAAGACAGGTATGGCAGGAAGCACGATTCCAAAGCCCACCGCTACAAAAAAAGATGCGGTGGTGAGGATCTTTATCTCGCGAGGTAGATCCTTAAATGGAGAGTGCATTAACCGAGGGATTCTCCTGCTGTCTCTTCACGGGCTGCCGCATAATCCGCATTTGTACGCAGTGGTGTTTCGCGCATCATTAGCGCGAGCAGGATGCCTAGCGCTGTGATTGGTGCGGCGGCATAGAAGACTATGTGAAAGGAGCTTACAAAGGCCTCAAGAGCGGTGGTTTTAATTACAGGTGAGAACGTATCTAGGACGGCAGTGTTATTTGAAATACTTTCAAGCTTGCTCATATCAAAGCCACTCATTGCCCCTGGATCACTCTTGGCAAGTTCGGCAAAGTTAGATTGTAGATAATGCCCGACTCGGTTACTCA
>Ga0214919_10011767_pt1 | contig 10873 bp, 11 predicted proteins | sample LL1503_MetaG_FD_177994 | JGI IMG/M metagenome (GOLD analysis project Ga0214919, IMG submission 177994) | Freshwater microbial communities from Lake Lanier, Atlanta, Georgia, United States - LL-1503 | ecosystem: Environmental > Aquatic > Freshwater > Lake | place: USA: Georgia | collected...
AGTAAAACTCTAAAGGATTTTAAAAATACATTGTTAAAATTCATAACTATTCCAAGGCGTAATACAATGGGTCAAAGGTACATCAAATTCATGGGTATCCTCTATATTTGAAAGGGGCTCAAAATAGCAAACACCAATTCTAGGTCTATGTTTTGGGTAGTTTTCAAAATATTTATCATAAAAACCTTTCCCATAACCAATTCGGTATCCTTTAAGATCAAACCCAATTAAAGGCACAATAACTAAATCAATTGAATGTGGTTCCACCTTTTCAGTACCTATGGGTTCTGCAATACCCCATTTATTGAATTGAATCTCTTCCGATTCCTTGTAAAAGTCAATAGTAGCATTAACCGCATTAACTACTGGGTAAACAATTTGTATACCCGGGATTATCAGTTTTAAGTAACGTGTAAATAATAAACTATTAGGTTCGTTATGAATTTCTAAAGGATAAAAATTAGCCACGCAAGAAACATTCAAAAAGTCAAGTTTTTGAAATTGTATAAGCAGTAAATCATCCCATTTAAGACATTCACTTGCAGTTAAATTCTTTCTTTTGGCTAATAATTCTTTCCTAGCAACAGACTTTAACATAGAATGCATTTTGACTATTCAAAAAAACTAAATATGGTTGAACCGTAATTACGCTGAAAACTAAAACCCTCAAAATTTTCATAATTATTACGAGGCGTATGCTCTAATATAAAATACCCTTCTGGTGAAATTAATTTTCGTTCAACAATAATTTTAGGTAAGTCGTCTATAGTCGTTAAAGCATATGGAGGGCCTGCAAAAATAAAATCGAATTTTTGAGTACAAGTATTTAAATATTGGAATACATCCATGCGCAAAATTTGAACATTTTCAATTTTAAGCATTTCAATATTTTGTTTAATAAACTCAAGCATTTGATTATCCTTCTCTACAATGGTCAAAGCACTAGCTCCTCTAGATGCCAATTCATAACTAATGCAACCTGTACCTCCAAATAAATCTAAGGTATTGGCACCATCTAAATTAATTCTGCTTTGTAAAATATTAAATAACCCTTCTTTCGCAATGTCGGTAGTAGGCCTTGTATAAGGCATATTAGCGGGAGGACTAATTCTTCTACCTCCAAATTTGCCTGATATTATTCTCATTAAAATATAAAATAAGATGAATAAGCATTAGGTACCTGTTCTATCTGAACAACTTGCTTAGCTGCAAAATAAGGAGCAGTTTTTGTAATGAAGTTATGCTTACCTTCTTCATAACCCCATACTTTTAATAAAAATTTATTGATATCAATACCAGCATTTATACAACTATTGAGTAAAGTATAAATATTCTGATCCTCTCCTTCTAATGAATAATAATTCAAAAGCTTGGTAATACCCTTTTCCACAATGTATAGAATAAAACTATCTTCAAAAATTCTTACTTGCACTTCACTATCAATCTCATTACCTAAGAAAAAACTAGTATAATGCTGCCATTTGCCTGAAGGAAAATACCTATTTAGAATGGCATATAAATCATCGGCTATGCCATAAATTAAAAAATGTTTATCTCCTATTATACTAGTATAAATTTCTTCATCTAATTTATGACCATGAATTAATTCCAATTCTTGTGCTGCTGATAAAAGATTGTCTTTTGCATCGGTTTGAGAAAGTATAATTCTATTATTATTAACAACAAGAAATATATTTTTATAGTAGTTCTGAATAAGTTTTGAATTATTTTGCAAATAAGCTAATAAGGGACTCCAACTGTTAGATTCTTCAGTTTGTTCAAAATGTTCAATAGATACAAATTCGTTTTTTACAATATGTTTAATAACAAAAACAATACTTGTTTTATTTACAATTATATATAAGTTTTCTACCTTATTATTAGCGGTGCTTTCTAATTTCCCATAAAATCCTATTTTCTTATTTGCCATATTGCTAATTCTTATGCAATGATATAAAAAAAGAGGCAGTTCTTTGCTAAAACTAATTGTAGATTTGCAAATATATGAGTACTAGTCAAGCCACCCCTTCATTACAAGTTACCGTTAGTAGTAAGCAAATTTTGGCTATTTCTTTGCCCATTGCTTTAGCTATTATGGTACCTCAAGTGAACTTTGTAATAAATAATATATTTTTAGGCGCGCTAAGTTCTGAAGCATTGGCCATTGGAGGAATAACAGGAGTCTTTTACTTAATTTTTGGCGTGATGGGCCAAGGCCTTAACAATGGTTTACAGGCACTTATTTCTAGAAGAGCTGGAGAAAACAGAATTGATGAAATTGGTGTACTATTTTCCCAAGGTGTAATTATTTCATTGTTTTTATCTGTAGCTGGTATCTTATTTACATATTTTATTGCGCCAACTATATTTTATAGTGTACTTCACGATGTACATAGAGCAAATACCGTCATTGAATTTCTAAAAATTAGAATTTGGGGTATCCCCTTTTTATTTATTTATCAAATGCGCAATGCACTTCTTGTAGGTACCAATCAAAGTAAGTTTTTAATTATTGGAACGGCTACAGAAGCAATTATTAATATTTTTTTTGATTACAGTTTAATTTTTGGTCATTTTGGTTTTACTGCATTGGGCTTAAATGGTGCCGCCTATGCGTCTATTATATCCGAAATAATGGGTTTACTTGTAATATATTTAGTTATACACTATCAAAAAATTGGAGCTCGATTTGAACTTTTCAAAAGCTTTTCAGTACAATGGGATTATATAAAATTAATAATGACGCAGTCTGCCCCTATTATGATGCAATATATGATTAGCATTATAAGCTGGGAATTCTTTTATATTCTAATAGAACATAGAGGTGAACAGGCTTTAGCAGTATCCAATGCCATGCGTAATATTTTCGGATTTTTCGGAAGCTTTACTTGGGCATTTGCAGCTACTTCTAATACCATGGTGAGTAATATTATTGGACAAGACATGCAGGATAAAGTTATTCCTTTAATTAATAAAATAGTAAAGTGGAGCGTAGGCTTTGCCTTAATGGTTTGTTTATTACTAAATATATTTGCAAGGCCATTTTTATCTATTTATGGACAAGGGGAAGGTTTTATGCAAGAAGGTATTCCGGTTTTAAGAGTGGTTTCCTTTGCATTAGTATTAATGTCAATTGCTACCATTTGGTTGAATGCTGTAACGGGGACTGGTCAATCTAAAATTAATTTAGCCATTGAATTTTTGGCTATCATAATTTATATTATATATGCTTACTTAACTATTGAGTATTTCCAACTCCCTATTACAATTGGCTGGGTTTGTGAAATTATTTATTGGATTTCTTTACTAGTTCCATCTTATTTATATATTCATTCCATGAGGTGGAAAAATAAGAAAATTTAATCTCTTGATTTTTCTAATGAAACCGATGCGGTCCCTTCAAATTCATCAATGGGTAAATGCAGTTTAGTAATTTTTACCATCACTTTTTTCGCTAGTATTTCTGTGTTTAAAATATCATCTACCATATTTCCCACTAAGGTTTCAAGCAAAGGTGTTGGTATGGCCATCCATTTTTTGATGATCGAATATACATTTACATAATCTATGGTCTGTTCTAAATTATGAATATTTGATTGTTTTGGCGTGAAATCGATAATTACATCTACAATATAATTATTGCCTAATTTTTTTTCTTCTGCATACAAACCATGATAGCCAAAGAAAACTAGTTTATCTAAACTAATACGCAAATGTGGTGCATTAGACATTAATGTCCTTTTGAAGTTAAATAACGCTCTGCATCAAGAGCTGCCATACAACCGCTACCGGCTGCAGTAACTGCTTGACGATAATTTTTGTCTTGTACATCACCCGATGCAAATACACCTTCCACATTAGTTTTAGTAGTACCTGGTTCTGTAATTATATAACCTGTTTCATCCATGGCGATATAATCTTTGAAAATACTACTATTAGGTTGGTGACCAATGGCTACGAAAAAGGCACTAACAGGGATTTCTTGTTTCGTATTTGTTTTGGTATTTATAACACGAACACCCTCTACTTTCTTCTCTCCTAAAATTTCATCGGTCTCTGTATTAAAATACACTTTAATATTGGGCGTATTCAACACTCTATCTTGCATAACCTTAGATGCTCGCATAGTTTCCTTACGCACAAACATATGCACGGTAGTACACATCTTTGATAAATAATGTGCTTCTTCTGCAGCTGTATCACCCGCACCTACAATGGCTACTTCTTTTCCTTTAAAAAAGAATCCATCACAAACAGCACATGCACTTACGCCAAAACCATTTAATCTTTCTTCACTAGGTATGCCTAACCATTTTGCACTCGCTCCTGTTGATATAATAACTGCGTCAGCCTCAATTAATTTTTCATCATCAATCCATACTTTTTTTACATCCCCACTAAAATCAACTTTAGTAGCTAAGCCATAACGAATATCTGCCCCCATACGAGCAGCTTGTTTTTCAAATTGCACCATCATTTCAGGGCCTTGAATACCATTTGCAAAACCAGGATAGTTTTCTACTTCAGTGGTAATGGTTAATTGACCACCTGGTTGAATACCTTGGTATAATAATGGTTTCATATTGGCACGCGCTGCATAAATAGCAGCTGTGTACCCAGCTGGTCCTGAACCTATAATTAAAATGCTCACCTTTTCTGTTTCCATAATTTGTTTATTATCTACTTTTTTACTTATTCAAAATTCAGTTTATCCTATTTAGTCCTTTTACTTTCTTCATTATCAAATTATCAACAAAATCTTGGCTAAAAAAAAGCCCCATCAAATCCTAAGACTGAAGGGGCTTTATAATATATTTTACTACTAGCCCAAATAAGCCTTAAGTGCGTTGCTATATCTTGCTTTTTGTAAACGTTTAATAGCACGCTCTTTTATTTGTCTTATTCTCTCCTTCGTTAAATCGTATTTAATACCAATTTGCTCAATAGTAACGCCATTCTCTCCATCTAAACCAAAATATGCGTTAACTATTTCCGCTTCTCTAGGACTCAATGACTTAAGTACACGACGAATTTCTTCTCTTAAAGAATCTTTCATCACATCTTCGTCGGTTTCATCTCCACCTTTTAATAAATCTCCCATGGCTACATCCTCTGCTTCATGCACTGGTGCATCTAAAGAAGTATGACGAGTATTGGATTGGAAAATGTTATTGATTTCAGTTTCAGACATTTCTAAGATACCTGCTAATTCCTCAGTTGATGGTTCACGCTCATGTTCTTGCTCAAAAGCCATATAGGCTTTGTTTGCTTTATTATAAGTACCAATTTTATTCTGTGGTAAACGAACTAAACGACCTTGCTCTGCTAATGCTTGCAAGATAGATTGACGTATCCACCAAACAGCATAAGAAATAAATTTAAAACCTTTTGTTTCATCAAAACGTTGAGCTGCCTTGATTAAGCCTAGGTTTCCTTCATTGATTAAATCAGATAAAGACAAACCTTGGTGTTGGTATTGTTTGGCAACAGATACTACGAAACGTAAGTTGGCTTGGACTAATTTATCTAAAGCGCGTTGATCGCCCATTTTAATGCGTTGCGCTAAAGTGGTTTCCTCTTCAGGATTGATCATTGAAATCTTAGAAATCTCTTGTAAGTACTTTTCAACCGCTTGAGAATCTCTGTTGGTAATCTGTGTAGCAATTTTAAGCTGCCTCATGCAAAGAATTTATTTAAATGTATAACGTTGAAATGTCTAAAAAAGTGTGCCAGACCATAAGTTAATATATAGGAAAATTAACGAATGTCAGTCGGCAAAGGTAGGTTTTTGCGATTAATTATACAAATATTGATTACAAAGCATTTATGCACATTTTTTAGTCCAAAATGGGGTGAATTCCTCAAAATTTATGAGGGATAATCACCCCTCGAGATTTATCTTCGTTCCATGATAGATTTTAGATCCGATACCGTAACCCTTCCCACCCCTGCTATGTTAGCCTTTATGCAGTCTGCTCCACTAGGTGATGATGTATTTGGCGAAGATCCTTCTATAAATGCTTTGGAGGCTAAAACAGCTGGCATATTTGGGATGGAAGCAGGTCTATTTTGTCCAAGCGGAACCATGACCAATCAATTGGCCATTAAAACCCATACCCAAGCGGGTGACGAGGTTATTTGTGAGGAATTATCCCATATTTACCAATACGAAGGCGGAGGCATTGCTTCAAATTCGGGTTCATCAGTTAAATTATTACGCGGGAACCGAGGCAGAATTACAGCTGAACAGGTTTTAGCAGCCATTAACCCTGACGATGTCCATAAGCCTATTTCTAAATTAGTTAGCTTAGAAAATACCTGCAACCGAGGTGGTGGTGCTTGTTATGATTTTTCTGAAATTGAAGCCATTCAAAAAGTAGCTAAGTCAAACGGCTTAGGATTACACCTAGATGGCGCGAGAATATTCAATGCTATTGTACATAAAAATGAAGACCCTAAACAATATGGAAAAGTATTTGATTCAATTTCTATTTGTTTAAGTAAGGGATTAGGCGCCCCTGTAGGAAGTGTCTTATTAGGATCTGCCCCCTTTATCAAAAAAGCCAGACGATGGCGTAAAGTATTTGGAGGTGGCATGCGTCAAGCAGGCTCTTTAGCGGCTGCAGGCATTTATGCATTAGATAATCATATTGAAAGATTAAAAGAAGATCATAGCAAAGCATTGAAAATTAATGATGCTTTATTAAAAAAGGATTTTGTCAAAGAAATTTTTGAAGTAGAAACCAATATTGTTATTGCACATATTGAAGGAAAATACAATGCAACCCAATTAGCAGCTACTTTAAAAGAAAAAAATATTTCAGTCATAGCAATGACACCACAGCTTATTCGTTTTGTAGTTCATTTAGATATTACAAATGAGATGCTTGCAACCACAATAGAAACTATAGAAAAATTATAAAAGAGAAAAAGAGAAATTAAAAACATGTTAGAAAGAATAAACCCAACATCCACACAAGCTTGGTTCGTATTAAAAAAGCACTTTGAGGAAGAGATGAATCGTAAGCAAATGAAAGATTTATTTGCAGCTGATCCAACAAGATTTGAACAATACTCTATTTCCACTTCAGATATTTTATTTGACTATTCAAAAAATATTATCACAGAAAAAACAGTGCAATTACTTTTACAATTGGCTAAAGAATGTGGATTAGAAAAAGCCATTAAAGCACAGTTTGAAGGCAAGGCAATTAATGAAACAGAGAATAGAGCGGTACTTCATACAGCCCTTCGAAATTTTACAGATACAAGTATTTTAGTGGATGGAGAAAATATTCTTCCTGAAATTAAAAGAGTGCAAAAGCAAATGAAGACTTTTTGCGATGCTATTCATAGTGGAGAGCATAAAGGATACACAGGAAAGAAAATTAAGACTATTGTTAATATTGGCATTGGCGGGTCTGACCTAGGTCCAGTAATGGTAACAGAGGCTTTAAAACCTTATTGGATAGAAGGTATACAAGTTTATTTTGTAAGCAATGTAGATGGTACGCATATTGCAGAAACTTTGAAAAAACTAAATGCAGAAGAAACCTTATTCTTAATTGCCTCTAAAACATTTACCACTCAAGAAACCATGACCAATGCCCATACTGCAAGAACATGGTTTTTAGAAAAAGCTGTAGAAGAAAAAAATATTGCTACACATTTTGTAGCATTAAGTACAAATGAAAAAGCAGTGAATGCATTTGGTATTGCAAGTAAGAATATGTTTGAATTTTGGGATTGGGTAGGTGGAAGATATTCTTTGTGGAGTGCCATTGGATTATCTATTGCTTTAACGATTGGCTATGATAATTTCGAATCTTTATTAAAAGGAGCACATGATGCCGATAACCATTTTAAAACAGAAAAGTTCGAAAAGAATATCCCTGTGGTGATGGCTTTATTAGGTATTTGGTATACCAATTTCTTTGGTGCACAATCGGAAGCAATACTCCCCTATGATCAATACTTGCACCGTTTTGCAGCTTATTTCCAACAAGGCAATATGGAAAGTAATGGTAAATACATTGACCGCAATGGAACGGCTGTAAATTATAGCACTGGTCCTGTTATTTGGGGAGAACCAGGTACGAATGGTCAACATGCCTTTTATCAATTAATACATCAGGGTACTTTAGTCATTCCATGTGATTTTATAGCACCTGCTATAAGCCACAACCCTATTGGCGACCATCATGATAAATTATTAAGTAATTATTTTGCGCAAACAGAAGCTTTGTTAAATGGAAAAACAAATACGGAAGTAGTAGCAGAATTAAGCGCTAATAAAAAAACAGAGAAAGAAATTGAATTCTTAGCTCCTTTTAAAGTTTTTACTGGCAATAAACCAACTAATTCTTTTTTAGTAAAGAAAATAACACCTTCTACTTTAGGTTATTTGATTGCATTGTATGAACATAAAATTTTCACGCAAGGCGTTATTTGGAATATATTTAGTTATGACCAATGGGGTGTAGAATTGGGTAAGCAACTTGCTAATAAAATTTTACCTGAATTAGAAAACAGCGAAATAGTGAATAGCCACGATAGTTCTACCAATGGATTAATGAACCAATATAAAAATTGGAAAAAACAAGCATAATGTCAGATTCAATTCAAATAAGAAATATTAAGCCCTCTGATAATGCTGCAATTGCTGCAGTAATTAGAGAAGCGCTTACAGAGTTTGGTGCTAATAAACCAGGTACTGTATATTTCGACCCTACTACCGACCATTTATATGAATTATTCAAAACCCCTGGTTCTATCTATTATGTAGCAGAACAAAATGGAATTATATTAGGAGGTTGTGGTATTTTCCCCACAGAAGCCTTGCCTGAAAAAACTTGCGAGCTTGTAAAATTATATTTAGATAAAAATGCAAGAGGCACAGGACTAGGTAAAAAATTACTTTTAAAATCAATGGACTGGGCTAAAGAGAACGGTTACAATCAGGTATATTTAGAATCAATGCCGGAGCTTTCTAAAGCTGTAAGTATATATGAAAAAGTAGGTTTTGAAAAATTAAACTATGCCTTAGGCAATAGCGGACACTGTGGCTGTGATATATGGATGCTTAAAAAATTATAAGCGGTTCTAAATTTCTAACTTACCATTTTTCTACTTCTTCCCCACTTAAATTATCTCCTTCACTTGCTTTAGTATCTCTTGCTTCTAAAGGTTTTTTTTCAGTAATTTCTAAGGGGTCTTTATCGTCTTGGGTTTCATTAGAAGGTGGTGTTACACTTGAATCAGGAGCTGAAGGTGTTACTCTTGCATCAGGCGCATACGCACCTTCGTCTTCGTCGTGATTAAACGCATCAAAATCAAAATCGGGCATTAATTCTGTTTTTACAAAATCAATTGCCTCACTTACAGCTTTAATAAATTTATTAAAGTCCTCTTTATAAATAAATACTTTATGACGATCATAACCATTATTATCAAAACGTTTTCTGCTTTCAGTAATGGTTAAAAAATAATCGTTACTGCGCGTAGCTCTTACATCAAAGAAATAAGTTCTTCTCTTACCTGCTCGCACACGAGTACTATAGACACTCTCAATTTTACGGTCGTTATTATTTTCGTAATTCTCCTGTTCCATATTCCTTTTCTATTATTGTTCTTAAAAATATAAAATGTTATTGAAAAAGTAAAATTTTAATGCTTTTTTAATGCTGTTCCTGGGTTTGCTGAACCCTATATAATTCGGCATAAAGTCCATTTTTAGCTAACAAACTATCATGGGTGCCCATTTCGGCTATTGTGCCATCCTCTAAATAAATTATAAGGTCAAATTGAAAACTATAAAAAATGCGGTGTGTAATAAATAAAGCCGTTTTATTTTGAATATAGCTTTTCAAATTAGACAAAATTATCTGCTCCGTATTGGCATCCACTGCACTTAAGCAATCATCAAAAATATAAATATTGGGTTTCTTTAATAAGGCACGCGCAATAGCTACCCTTTGCTTTTGTCCCCCACTTAAAGTAGTACCCCTTTCTCCTACCAGGGTTTCAAATTTATTAGGAAGACTATTAATTTCATTTAATACATGGGCCGTTTGAGTGGCAATTAATAAATCCTCATGGGTACAACTAGCATCTACTCCAAAACGAATATTATTTTCTATAGAATCGCTGAATAAAAAAACATCTTGTTGTACATAACCAATTTCTTTTCTTAGTTGTTGGGTATTAATATTGTTTACATTTATTCCATCAATAATAATACTGCCAGAATTAGTTTCATACATTCTAGTTATTAATTGAGCAATAGATGTTTTACCAGAACCTGTTTTTCCCAATATTAAAACTTTCTGCCCTGCCTTTATTTTTATATCAAAATTTGTTAAGCCCTGTATACCTGAATGCGGATATACAAATCCAACATTATTAAATTCAATATTTCCCTCTAGTGGGGCCACAATTCGCGTATTATTTGCAGAAATAGTAGGAACTATAGATAAAAATTCATTTAATCTTTTTTGTGAAGCAGCGGCTCGTTGTATCATACTCGCTGTCCAGCCAATAGCACTTACTGGAAATGTTAGCATATTTATATAAATCACAAATTCAATAACAGTGCCAACTTTTCTTGGGTCTTGCAAGGCTTCTAAGCCTCCTAAATAAATAGTTAATAAAGTACTCAACCCTATCATTAAAGCCATAGTGGGTGCATAAAAAGCTTCCACTTTGGCTAGACTTACTGCATTTTTACGGTAAAGCTCACTATTGGTTTTAAAGAAACCCAACATAGCTTTTTCTTGCACAAAAGATTTAATGACTCTAATACCAGAATAAGATTCTTGTGCATTGGTGGTTAAATCAGAAAGTTGCCCTTGTATTTCTTCACTTTTTTTATTAA
>Ga0214919_10011768_pt1 | contig 10873 bp, 11 predicted proteins | sample LL1503_MetaG_FD_177994 | JGI IMG/M metagenome (GOLD analysis project Ga0214919, IMG submission 177994) | Freshwater microbial communities from Lake Lanier, Atlanta, Georgia, United States - LL-1503 | ecosystem: Environmental > Aquatic > Freshwater > Lake | place: USA: Georgia | collected...
CGGAGATGTGAAATCACAGTTCTTTGTTCGCTTGCATGTGGCTGATAAATCAGGTGTTTTGGCCTCGATTGCTCAAGTCTTTGCCAGTGAAAATATCTCTATTCAAACAGTGCGCCAAGCAGGTCTTGGCAGTGATGCTGAACTCATTGTCGTCACACATGCCGCAACTGAAGGCTCACTCTCAGCCTGTATAAAGAAGTTAACTGACATGGATATTGTCAGCAACGTCGAATCTGTTATCCGTGTTGAAGGAGTAGTTGCCTAAATGGGAATCTTTGGAAACAAGAAAAGCCGAGCCCATCAATGGCGCGGAGTTATTGAGGAATATCGCCACCGCTTACCTGTTAATGCGAATACTCCTATTGTTTCTTTGCGTGAAGGTGGCACACCACTAATCTATGCATGCAATCTTTCAGAATTACTGGGCAACAACGTGTGGATCAAATACGAAGGTTTAAACCCAACAGGTTCCTTTAAAGATCGCGGAATGACAATGGCGATTTCAAAAGCAGCAGAAGATGGCGCAAAAGCAGTTATTTGTGCATCAACTGGTAACACATCAGCTTCAGCTGCGGCTTATGCCGTTAAAGCTGGCATGGTTCCAGCAGTATTAATTCCTAAGGGAAAGATTGCAATGGGCAAGTTAGCTCAAGCAGTGATCCACGACTCAACTATTTTGCAGGTCAACGGCAACTTTGATGATTGCTTAACTCTTGCCCGTGAGCTCTCTGAGAACTATCCAGTTGCACTTGTTAACTCAGTTAATCCCTATCGCATTGAAGGACAAAAGACTGCCGCCTTTGAAGTTGTGGACATGTTGGGTAATGCCCCAGATATTCACGCACTTCCTGTTGGTAATGCTGGAAACATCACTGCTTATTGGAAGGGTTATAAGGAGTATCACAAGGATGGCATGTCATCTCAGTTGCCACAGATGTATGGATTCCAAGCTGCCGGTGCTGCACCGATAGTTAAAGGCAAGATTGTTAAAAACCCAGACACCATTGCAACAGCTATTCGTATTGGCAATCCTGCTTCGTGGGCCCAAGCCGTTGAAGCTCGAGATGTTTCAGGCGGTGTGATTGATTGCGTCACAGATAAAGAGATTTTGTCTGCCTACCGTTTAATTGCAGCAAAAGAGGGAATCTTCGTTGAGCCTTCATCTGCTGCAGGTTTAGCTGGGCTTATTAAGTATAAAAAGGCGGGAAAGCTGCCTAAAGATAAGACAATTGTTATTACCGTTACTGGTCATGGTCTCAAAGACATTCCTTATGCACTTGAATCTGCGAAAAAGCCAGTTGTTGTTCCAGTCAATGTTAAGGCTGCTGCAAAAGCCTTGGGTCTTTCCTAAGAGTTGATGATGAAGCCAACATTTAAAGCACAACCCATGCAGGTGCAAGTTCCTGCAACGAGTGCAAATTTGGGGCCTGGCTTTGATTGCCTTGGTTTAGCTCTAACAATGTTTGATCGCTACATCGCCCAAGTTCAAGATGAACCGGGCGTTGATGTTGATGTCACTGGTGAAGGCGCTGATGATGTTCCAAGAAATGATAAGAACTTAGTTATTAAGGCGATGTATAAAGGATTTGAGTTCCTTGGTGGCAAACCCCGTGGTATTGCACTTCGCCAACTCAATGTCATTCCCCATAGCCGTGGCCTTGGATCATCTGCCAGTGCAATTGTTGGTGGTTTATCCCTTGCACGCGCATTAGTTCTAGGCGGCAATGAGCGCCTGTCAGATGAGGCGATGTTAGTTCTGGCCAATGAAATGGAAGGACACCCTGATAACGTCGCAACAGCAATTTATGGTTGTGCAAATATTGCTTGGCAGGATATGCAGCGCGGTGCAATGGTTGCTCAATCGGTTCACATTGAAGTTGATGCCAGAATTGGTGCTCTTGCCTTTATCCCAGCAACTTCAGTTGCAACATCAAAGGCTCGAAAGATGCTTCCAGAGTCAATCCCACATAGTGATGCCGTGAGAAACACATCAAATGCTGCGCTCTTAGTGCATGCACTGGCTTATCGCCCAGATCTTCTTCACACTGCCACACAAGATTTTGTGCATCAGGCATATCGCAAAGAGGCAATGCCACAATCTTTTGCGCTGCTGACAAAGCTTCGCAATGCCGGTGTTGCTGCATTTATTTCAGGTGCCGGGCCAACTGTTTTGGTTCTTCATACTGGTGGGCCAACTGAGGCTGAGGAACTGCGCAGAGCTGCTGGAGATACATTCATTGCAACCGAACTTGGTATCTCTCGCTCAGGTGCCAGCGTAATCTCCGCGTAATTCTGGAGATTTTGCGGATTAGCGCCCGCAGGTGCTAACCTTGGGGCATCTGAACGGCCCTTCTCTAGTGGCCAGCAACACATCAGATAAATCTAAAAACATCCACGGCTTAACGGGATATAACTAAAACCTGTTGACCTATATAGAAAAGAAACACATGACAACAGAAATTGAACCTGTACGTTCGAATAGTCCTGAGCTTTCTGCAATGACCCTGCCTAAGTTAAAGACAGTAGCAACACAACTAGGTGTAGATGGCGCAGCAAAGATGAAGAAGGACGCACTTGTAGAGGCGATCGCTGATTTACAGGCTAAGAACCGCGAAGCCGCTAAAGCTGAACGCGAAGCTCGCCGCCAAGCCCGCAACAACCGCAAGAAGGAAGCCAAGAGCTCTAATAACTCTGTAAGAAACGAAGATTCAGATGATGATGGCGAAGATGAATCATCACATTCACACAATGACCGAAGCAGTGATCGTGGTGGCCGCTTTGATCGCAATGATCGCCACGGCCGCGGTCGTGATCGCAACCGTGATCGCAACCGTGATCGTGGACCACGTGAAGAGCGTGAACCAGTCATTGGTGAAGACGATGTATTAGTACCCGTAGGTGGCTTGCTCGATATTCTCGAGAGCTATGCATTTATCCGCACAGGTGGATACCTTCCGGGGCCAAACGATGTCTATGTTTCATTGCAGCAAGTGCGCAAAAACGGACTTCGTAAAGGCGATGTTGTAACTGGCCAAGTCCGTCAACCCCGTGAAGGTGAAACTAAACAGAAATTCAACGCTTTAATCACCCTCGAGACAGTCAATGGAGTTACTCCAGATGAGGCGCGTAATCGTGTTGAGTTTGGAAAGCTCACCCCGCTTTATCCTCAAGAGCGTCTGCGCCTTGAGACAGAGCCTAATGTATTAACCACACGCGTTATCGATCTCATTGCACCCATTGGCAAAGGCCAGCGCGGACTTATTGTCTCGCCTCCAAAGGCGGGTAAGACGATGGTTTTGCAATCTATTGCTAATGCAATCACAACTAATAATCCAGAGTGTCACTTGATGGTAGTTCTAGTTGATGAGCGACCAGAAGAAGTTACAGATATGCAGCGCTCAGTTAAAGGTGAAGTTATAGCCTCAACTTTCGACCGCCCAGCAGATGACCACACAACAATTGCAGAACTTGCAATTGAGCGCGCAAAGCGTTTGGTGGAATTAGGTCACGATGTAGTTGTGCTTCTTGATTCAATCACACGATTGGGCCGTGCATATAACATCGCAGCACCTGCATCAGGTCGCATTCTTTCTGGTGGCGTTGATTCAGCTGCTCTCTATCCACCTAAGAAATTCTTTGGTGCTGCCCGTAATATTGAAGATGGCGGATCGCTTACGATTCTTGCAACAGCACTTGTTGACACAGGTTCTCGTATGGATGAAGTTATCTTCGAAGAGTTCAAGGGAACTGGAAACATGGAGTTGATCCTTGATCGCAAGATGGCAGATAAGCGCATCTTCCCTGCGGTTAACGTTGTTGCATCCGGTACACGTAAGGAAGAAATCCTTATGGGAACAGAGGAACTTAATATTGTTTGGAAACTCCGTCGTGTTCTTCACGCACTTGAGCCACAAGCAGCACTCGAACTTCTGCTTGAGAAGATGAAGGGCACTAAGTCCAACGTTGAATTCTTGATGCAGATCCAGAAGACAACGTCAGGCCCTGACGACTCAAAGTAAGCGTAAATTTCGTAAATCGCTGGCAATCGCCTACGATTTAGACCTGTTAACGGCCAGTTTGGTTCACCCCTAAGGGACCCAAACATTAGCGAAGGAACAACCATGAAGCCAGAGATTCACCCAGAGTACAAACAGACCCAAGTAACGTGTGGTTGCGGTGAGAAGTTTCTTACCCGCTCAACTGTTGCAAGTGGTTCAATCTATGTTGAAGTCTGCTCTGTATGCCACCCGTTCTATACAGGTAAGCAGCGCATCCTTGATACTGGTGGTCGCGTAGCTAAGTTCGAAGAGCGCTTCGGTAAAAAGGGCGCTAAGTAGCTTTCTTAAAAAACCGCATCGCACCCCTTGTCGGGTTGCGGTCGCGGTTTTTTTATTTCCCAAAAGATGATTTCTCACTAGAACAGATAAGGAGAAGCCAATGACTAGTGATCGCTTTGCATCCGCCCATGAAATGGTGCGCGAATACGCAGAACTTGAAGCAAAGATGGCTGATCCTTCTATTCATGAAGATCAAAACAATGCTCGCAAACTTGGACGCCGTTATGCCCAGCTTGGTCCAGTAGTTGCTGGCTTTAAGGCGTGGAAATCTGCCGAAGATGATTTAGCCGCAGGCAGAGAGTTAGCTGCAGTTGATGCTGATTTTGCCTCAGAGATTCCAGCGCTAGAGGCAACGTGCGCGGCGGCTGCTGAAAAGCTTGAAGAGCTCTTACTGCCACGTGATCCCAATGATGATCGTGATGTGATTTTGGAAGTCAAAGCTGGTGCTGGCGGAGATGAATCAGCGATCTTTGCTGGTGATTTGCTGCGCATGTATATGCGTTATGCAGAAGCACACAATTGGAAAGTAGAAGTTATTGATGCCACTGAAAGTGAAATGGGTGGCTATAAAGATATCTCCGTTGCGGTTAAATCTAAGGGGAGTGCAGCACCAGGAGAGTCTCCTTATGCTCGTTTGAAGTTTGAAGGCGGAGTTCACCGTGTGCAGCGCGTGCCAGAGACTGAAAGTGCTGGGCGTATTCATACATCTGCTGCAGGAGTATTGATATTGCCTGAAGCTGAAGAAGTAGATGTTGAGCTCAATATGAATGATGTGCGCGTAGATGTTTATCGCTCATCAGGTCCTGGCGGACAGTCTGTTAATACAACTGATTCTGCGGTGCGTTTGACTCACGTTCCAACGGGAATTGTGGTCTCTTGTCAGAACGAAAAGAGCCAGCTACAAAATAAAGAATCAGCACTTCGTATTTTGCGTGCCCGCCTTTTAGCCGATGCCCAAGAAAAGGCTGAAGCTGCAGCATCTGCTGAGCGAAAGAGCCAAGTGCGCACCGTGGATCGTTCAGAGCGTATTCGCACATATAACTATCCAGAAAACCGCATTAGTGATCATAGGGTCAACTACAAAGCCAACAACTTAGATGCGGTAATGAATGGCGATTTGGACGACATGATTCAAGCGCTACTGGATGCAGATAAAGCTGCACGTTTGGCGAGCACGGACTAAGTACGTGGAGATTAAGAGCCTGCTTCGTGTAGCTAAAGCGCAGTTAGCAGAATCAGGAATTATCGAAGTAGATGCTGAACACTTGCTTGCCCACGTTCTTGGTTTATCGCGCATGGATCTGCATAACTCAGTGTTGATGGAATCTACTCTTGCCACCATTAGTGATCTCGATGTGATTGAAGAGCAGTTTTTTACTCTTCTTGATCGAAGAATCAATCACGAACCATTGCAATACCTCACTGGTGTTGCGCCTTTTCGGTACTTAGAAATCAAAGTGGGACCTGGAGTTTTGGTTCCGCGTCCTGAATCTGAACTACTCGTTGAAGCGGTCTTGCAACACATTGCTAACTTACCAGCCCCTGTCAGTGTGATTGATTTAGGCGCAGGCTCTGGGGCGCTTTCTCTGGCAATTGCAACTGAGGCACCCACTACGCGAGTAATTGCAGTGGAGAAATCACCAGAGGCGTTGGTGTGGCTCAAGAAAAATGTTTCAGTGATAGCTGAAAATGTCCGTGTTGTTGAAGGCGATGTTGCAGATGTATTGCCAGGTGTTAAGTGCGATGTTGTGATTGCTAATCCGCCGTATATTCCAGATTCACAGACCTTGCCACGAGATGTTGCTGGCTTTGAGCCTCATATCGCTCTTTTTGGCGGGCCAACTGGAATGGAACTTCCACGTATCTTTATTCAAGCTGCCGCCAGATTGTTAAAACCTGCAGGGGTATTGGTTATAGAACACACAGAAGCTCAAGCAATTGCAATTGCAGAGGAGTTGGCCATAGATTTCGAAGATATTGCACTCCATGATGACCTTGTGGGTCGTCCTCGTTGGACTAGTGCGGTGAGGAGGTAATCATGGGCAAAGAAGTTGATCTTAAAAAAGGTGAACTCAGTCGTCACGTTAACAAAGCATTGAAGGCAATCTCTGATGGATACATCATCGCAATTCCTTTAGAACACAGCTATGCATTTGCCTGTGATGCATTTAAGCACGATGCTGTGCGTGCGATGAATGTTTTGCATGGCTCACCCTTATTTACCTCAGCACAAGTTTTAGTGGGTAGTTCAAAGACGGCTCAAGGAGTAGTCCGTGAAATTACTCCAGAGATTACCGGGCTTATGAAGAAGTTTTGGCCAGGCCTTCTCTCACTTAATCTAAAACCACAATTAGGTTTGAGCTGGGATTTGGGTGATGCCAACCAACTTGACCGAATTAGTATCAGAGTTCCGAAAAGTAAATTTGCCAAAGCTTTACTTGCAGAAAGTGGACCTTTAGCTGTTACAAGTGGTTCACGCATCGGAATGCCAGCACCCAAAGAGCTCAGCGATATTTTTGTTTTGCAATCTGATCTTGCCTTCCAGTTCAACAGCGGAAAACTGCGCCAAGGAGCGCCAACCACAGTTGTGGAAGCCGATGCCGAAGGTGTTCGAGTTGTGAGGGTGGGGGCTATTTCACTGGAAGAAATTCAAGTAATCTCACCGAGCGCGCGCCTTATGTAGGCTCCCACGATAAGGTTGGGCTATGTCTACTTACTATGGCCCAGATTTCGATGCACTTAGCAAACAAGACCCAGAGATTGCCGCGGTTTTGCTTTCTGAAATGTCACGTCAGCAAAAGAACTTACAGTTAATTGCATCAGAAAATTTCACATCACGGGCAGTGTTAGCAGCTATTGGCTCAACTCTTTCTAATAAATACGCTGAAGGCTATCCGGGCAAGCGCTATTACGGAGGCTGCGAAGAAGTTGATAAAGCTGAAAACTTAGCAATTGAGCGCGCTAAATCACTTTTTGGCGCAGACCATGCGAATGTTCAACCGCACTCAGGAGCAAGTGCCAACATCGCCGTTTATCAAGCATTTACTAAGCCAGGAGACACTGTCATGGCGATGTCTTTGGCACATGGCGGCCACCTCACCCATGGATCTCCAGTTAACTTTTCAGGCAAGTGGTTCACCATTGAGTCATATGGCGTGCGCAGCGACAATGAATTAATTGATTATGATCAACTACGAGATAAGGCAATAGCTACAAAGCCAAAGATGATCTGTTCTGGTGCCACTGCATACCCATCACTTGTTGATTTTGAGAAGATTCGCGCTATCTGTGATGAAGTAGGGGCGATTATGTGGGTAGATGCCGCGCACTTCATCGGACTGGTTGCAGGCAAAGCAATTCCTTCACCTGTTCCTTATGCTGATGTTGTTTCATTTACGACACATAAAGTTTTACGCGGCCCACGAGGTGGAATGATTTTGACTAAGGCTGAGCACGCAGCTGCAATTGATAAATCTGTTTTCCCAGGAATGCAGGGTGGACCAATTATGTCTACGGTGGCAGGTAAAGCAGTTGCTTTGGCAGAGTGTGCAACGCCTGAGTATCAAAAGTATGCCAAGGATGTAATTGTTAACGCCCAGGCTTTAGCCAAAGCCCTTGAAGCAGAAGGCATGCGCGCCGTATCTGGTGGCACACAAACTCACTTAGCTCTCATGGACATACGCAGCACCGGTGTTACTGGCAAAGTAGCTGATGAGCGTTGCGGGGCGGCTGGAATTGTTATGAATAAGAACTCAATTCCTAATGATCCTGAGAAACCAGGTATCACAAGCGGTATTCGGGTTGGAACACCTGCAACAACAACTCAGGGTATGGGTGTTGCAGAGATGTCTCAAATTGCAACTTTAATTTCTCGGGCGATTAAAACAGATGATGCATCAGCACATGCTGCGATTAAGAGCGAAGTGCATGCTCTGACATCACGCTTTCCTATCTACCAAGGGTAATTAGAGCCGATGCGTGAGTACTTAGTAACGCTGCTGATTTCAGCGGCGCTGTGTTATGTGATTACTCCGCTAGTTCGCACCCAAGCACTGCGCTTTGGCGCGGTTGCTGGAATTCGTGGACGAGATATTCACACAACACCAACTGCGCGTTGGGGCGGCGTTGCAATGTGGCTCGCTATGTCAATTACATTCATGATTGTCAATCACTTACCCCTAGTTGGTAAATCCTTTGGCCATGAAGCCCAAGGCATCTTTTTAGCCTCCACCGCCATTGTTTTATTAGGTATGGCTGATGATCGCTTTCAATTAGATGCTCTGACAAAGTTAACTGGGCAGGTCTTTGCTGCAGGGATTTTGCTGATGTATGGAATTCAGATTCTATGGCTACCCATCAATGGCGTTATTACCTTGCCGCCAAGCATTGGCCAGTTGGTCACAGTCCTTATTGTTCTCGTCATCATTAACGCCGTGAACTTTATTGATGGCATGGATGGGCTTGCTGCAGGCATTGTTGCAATCTCTGGAATCGCCTTCTTTGCCTTTGCCTATCTTTTAGCTGTTGATTTTGGCTTTAGTCGCGCTGGTGCTCCATCTCTTACAACGGCTGTATTAGTAGGGCTATGTATTGGTTTCTTGCCACATAATGCCCATCCAGCACGCATCTTTATGGGCGATAGCGGATCAATGCTTCTTGGCTTATTACTCGCATCAGCTGCAATCACTTTAACTGGCCAAGTTGATCCCAATGCAATCTCTGCTGAATCACGAGGACCAACATTGCTTCCACTCCTACTTCCCTTTGCAGTTCTTGCAATTCCACTGGTTGATCTATTACTTGCCGTTGCCCGTAGAGTAAAAGCCGGTAAATCCCCCTTTGCACCTGATAATGAGCACTTGCATCACCAATTACTCAATGCAGGAAACTCACAGTTAAAAACTGCATTCATTTTGTATATGTGGACAGCCACTATTGCATTCCCTGTAACCGTGCTGGCTTTTGAACCATGGTGGATTGCTCTTATCACTGCCATAGTTTTGGTTGCATTGACACTTGTGGTTTCCAAGAAGAGTAAAAAGGTTTTGGTGTGAGCAGCAACGAGTCAAAGCTGTTGCGCGCTGCCTTCATTCCCACATTCTTAACGAGTGGGTTTGCAATTTTGATTTCAACTTTTGTTAAAGGATTTCCAGGTTTTCTTGGCGCCGTCCTAGCCCAGTTCGTAGTCATCATCTTTTTTATAATCCACATTGCAGTTTCAACACTGACGAGAAACCTAGACCCGATTTCAACTATGGCGATGGCCCTGTTTTCCTATTTTGCAAAGCTATTGGCATTAGGGCTTTTGCTCTGGGCAATTGCCACATACACGCAGCGCTCAACAATCGATCGCACCACCTTTGGAATCACCGCAGTTGCGCTCACGGTAGCCTGGCTATGGGGTGAGATTGCCAGTTTCATGAAATTGCGCATACATTTACCTCTCCCAGAATCTAAGGAGTAGTTCATGGCCAACCGTGAAGAAAATGCAATGTGGTCGATTTTTGGCTACCTCCTCTCGGGTCTGCTCTTTTGGGGTGGGGTCGGCTACGGCCTTGACAAGTGGTTAGGCACCACATATTTGACTCTCATCGGCCTCTTGGTTGGAATTAGCGGGGCGGTTTATTTGGTCTGGCTGCGCTTTGGTCGACAGTGAGCCGTTCCACCTCCTCCATGCCAGTTTTCGATTTCTCAACTGAGCCCGCCTTCGCATAGGGTTGCCCTCGTCCTAGCCCTTCCCCGTAATACCCCGTAATACACGATTCCAAGAGGAGTAAGCGTGCGCGATTTATTGCGTTCAGGCGCAGAGGGTGGCGGATTTGTCCCACCTAGCAGCGGTGACTTCGAACTCCCTCCAATTTTCGGCGACAATGTTTACACAACTAAACCCATTGCTCTGGTTTTTCTCTCAGTAATTGTTATTTCAGCCTTTTTCATCATCTCTGCACGCAAAGCCGCAATTCTTCCTTCAAAACTTCAATTTGCTGGCGAATCTGTTTACACCTTTGTCAGAAATGATCTAGCAAAAGATGTAATCGGACATGACTTCCTGCGCTTTGTGCCTTATCTATTTACTCTTTTCACTTTTATTTTAGTTAACAACCTGTTTGGAATCATTCCACTGCTGCAATTCCCATCCATGTCACGAGTCTCATTCCCCTATATTTTGGCACTTACTGTTTATCTAGTTTTCCATTACGTGGGAATTCGCAAGCAAGGTGCAATTAAGTATTTCAAGGACATCATGTTCATGCCTGGAGTTCCAAAGGCTGCATACATTCTTATTACACCCCTTGAAATCTTGACATTTTTCTTGGTGCGTCCACTGACGCTCTCACTTCGTCTATTTGCAAATATGTTTGCGGGCCACTTGTTGTTGCTCGTGTTTATCTTGGGTGGAGAACATCTCTTCCAAGGTGTTATTGGTTTGAAGTTGATCAGCCCATTTGCCTTCGGTATTGGCATTGTGTTGACCTTCTTTGAATTCATGGTCCAATGCTTGCAGGCGTATATCTTTACTCTGCTAGCAGCTCTAT
>Ga0214919_10011770_pt1 | contig 10871 bp, 12 predicted proteins | sample LL1503_MetaG_FD_177994 | JGI IMG/M metagenome (GOLD analysis project Ga0214919, IMG submission 177994) | Freshwater microbial communities from Lake Lanier, Atlanta, Georgia, United States - LL-1503 | ecosystem: Environmental > Aquatic > Freshwater > Lake | place: USA: Georgia | collected...
TTGGCGGAATTGAAATTTCATCTTTAAATCAGATTGAATATAAATATCCAAATCAAGAGCCTGAAAAAGAAACGATCAATCATGTGCATGATGCACCTGATCGCATTTGGTCCTACATGCAACAATATGAAATGAAAGCTGCTAATTTGAAAGAAGCTTCTTTTGGTCAAGGATTATATGGCTATACCACTTATGATGCCATTCCATTTTTTGATTCTATTCAATTTAAAAAGGATGCTGATATCATTCCATTAATGCGATATCGATTGTATCAATATGTGATTGCGTTTAATCATTTTAAAGATGAAATATTCATTTGTGAAAATAAAATAGATGGGATTGATTCCGAATACAACGCTTTAATGTCCTTTATTAAAAGCAAAGATGTACCGCAATATCCTTTTTTCATCAAAGGAGCCGAAAGGGTCAACCAAACGGATGCCGAATTTATAAAAGTAGTGAAGCAAGGAATACAACATTGCATGAGAGGGGATGTATTCCAAATTGTATTAAGTCGCAGATTTCAACAATCCTTTCAAGGGGATGAATTTAATGTGTATCGCACCTTACGGAATATAAATCCTTCTCCGTATTTGTTCTTTTTTGATTACGGGGATTATAAATTGATGGGATCTTCACCGGAAGCACAAATCATCATTAAAAATGGAAAAGCGGTGGTGCATCCAATCGCTGGAACTTTTAAAAGAAGTGGGGATGAAGCAACAGATGCTTTGATGACGCAGAAATTATTGGATGATCCAAAGGAAAATGCAGAACATGTGATGTTGGTTGATTTAGCGCGTAATGATTTAAGTAGGGTTTGTACTGATGTGCACGTGAAGCATTATCGTCAAGTACATTATTATAGTCATGTGATTCATTTGGTTAGTGAAGTGGAAGGGTCAGTTGCTAAAGATGCAAATCCATTTCAATTAATTTCAAAGACATTTCCTGCAGGCACATTAAGTGGGGCACCTAAATTTAAAGCGATGCAGTTAATTGATGGGATGGAGCCAACCAAAAGATCCTATTATGGGGGGTGTATTGGGTTTGTAGGTTTTGATGGCAGTTGTAATCAAGCAATCATGATACGTACTTTTTTGAGTCAGCAAAATACGTTGACTTATCAAGCAGGTGCTGGAGTAGTTGCTGCAAGTGTTCCTGAAAATGAATTGCAGGAAGTAAATAACAAACTAAATGCATTAAAAATGGCCATGGTTTTGGCTGAAAAAATACACGAATAAAACTAAAAAATATTTTGAGTTATATCGAAATGTAAAAAATAAATCAAGGGTTGAACAAGAAAATAAAGTGAAAATGAAAATATTAGTATTTGACAATTACGATTCCTTTACCTATAACTTGGTACAATTAATCAAAGAATTAGCACCAAATGCAGTGGTGGAAGTTTTTCGTAATGATGAAATTGCATTAGAAGCGGTTAAAGCCTACGATAAAATTTTATTATCGCCAGGTCCAGGGGTGCCTTCCGAGTCAGGCTTATTATTGCCATTGATTAAGGAGTACGCTGCAAGCAAATCCATATTTGGTGTTTGTTTGGGGCAGCAAGCTATTGGTGAATCATTTGGTGGTCAATTAACTAATTTATCAAAAGTGTATCATGGCATCGCAACCCCTATTGAATTAACAACACCGTCGGTATTATTTGAAGGCTTGCCTGCTAAATTTAATGTTGGTCGATACCATAGTTGGGTGGTGGACGAAAAAAACTTCCCTGCTGATTTGATTGTTACATCAAAAGATGAAAATGGATATATCATGTCATTAGAGCATAAAACTTATGATGTAAAGGGGGTGCAATATCATCCTGAAAGTGTATTGACACCTGAAGGAAGTAAAATTATCAATAACTGGTTAAAAATTTAAAAAATATTTTAACACTAGAAATACGATGAAAAAAATATTACAATATTTATTTGAACACAAGTCCTTAACCAGGGAACAAGCCATGGAAGTATTGGTGGACATCTCCAATGGAAAATACAATGAGCATGAAATTACTTCATTCATTACGGTGTATTTAATGCGTAGTATTACCATTGATGAGTTAATGGGTTTTAGAGATGCATTACTTTCATTAGCGGTAAAAGTAAATCTAGGAGTGGATAATGCCATTGATATCGTTGGAACGGGTGGTGATGGAAAGGATACTTTTAATATTTCAACATTGGCATGCTTTATTGTGGCAGGCGCAGGTCAGCCTGTGGTAAAACATGGCAATTATGGGGCATCCAGTATCAGTGGGTCTTCCAATGTAATGGAACAATTGGGCTATAAATTTAAAAACGAGGAAGCTGCTTTAGCAAAAGAAGTAAAGGATGCGGGAATTTGTTTTTTACATGCACCCTTATTTCATCCAGCATTAAAAACAGTAGGACCTTTAAGAAGAAATATGGGAGTACGTACCTTTTTTAATATGCTAGGACCCATTGTGAATCCCGCGCAGCCAAAGTTTCAATTAATTGGGGTGTATAATTTAGAGATGGCCAGAATTTATAATTATGTATTGCAATTATTAGATAAAGAATTCACCATCATTCATAGTTTGGATGGGTATGATGAAATTTCATTGACAACGGATACCAAAATATTATCCAATACCGGTGAGTCGATTAAAACGCCTTATCAATTAGGAAAAAAGCGGGTATTTGCAGCTGAATTAGAAGGAGGCAATACGGTGGCCGAGGCAGCAGCTATTTTTAAAAATATTATTGAAGGGAAAGGGACTTGGTCTCAAAATGCAGTGGTACTGGCAAATGCTGCCATGGCATTGCATGTAACAGACAAGTATGAAAATTATGATGTGGCTTTTCAAGCTGCAGTGAATAGTTTAGAAACAGGTGCGGCAAACAATTGTTTACAAAAATTAATTAGTCTACAATAATGAGTACAAATATATTAGCAAAAATTGTAGCGAGTAAGTTTGGTGAAGTAGCTGAACGAAAAAAACAAATTAGCATTGCGCAATTAGAGGCCATGCCTTTATTTGAACAAAAAGGGTATTCACTGAAGGCGAATTTATTGGATAAAACAAAAACTGGTATTGTCGCAGAGTTTAAAAGGCAATCCCCTTCAAAGGGAATCATTAATTCGATTGCTAATGTTGCAGAAGTAACGAAAGCATATACGGATTTTGGTGCGTCAGGAGTTTCGGTGTTAACAGATGAGCTCTATTTTGGCGGTAGCTTAGCCGATTTAAACATTGCAGTACAAAATTCAATTCCAGTATTGCGTAAAGAATTTATCATTGATGAGTTTCAAATCATTGAAGCAAAAGCACATGGCGCATCTGTGATATTATTAATTGCCTCCTGCTTAACACCTGCAGAAACTGAATTGTTGGCCGGCACAGCAAAGGAGCTGGGGATGGAGGTGTTATTAGAACTACATGATGAAACAGAGTTGGCATATATATGTGATGAAGTTGATTTTGTTGGAATTAATAATAGAAGTTTAAAATCATTTGAGGTAAATATTGAACATTCTTTAAAATTAAAGAACATGTTACCCAAAGAGAAGTTAAGTATTGCAGAGAGCGGTATTTATGATTTGGCTACTTTTCAGTTATTAAAAAAGGAAGGTTTTGATGGATTTTTAATGGGGGAGTATTTTATGAAACAAGCGGATCCTGCAAAAGCTTTTGAATTATTTGTATCACAAATTAAATCAAGTAGCAATGCAATTTAAAGTATGTGGGATCACTGATTTAACGCAAGCCATCGCACTGGATGAGTTAAAGGTAAATTATATTGGGTTTATTTTTTATCCGTCATCAAAGCGTTATGTTTTAAATCAGTTGACATTAAATCAGCTGGCTGATTTTAATCCAAAGCATGCAAAAAAAGTAGGCGTTTTTGTAAATGCGCCATTAGAACAGTTGATCGATCTCATAAGCAAAGCCAAATTGGATATCGTACAATTACATGGTGACGAGGATGCACAATATTGTGCAACAATTAATCAAGTAGTCCCGGTGGTCAAGGTATTTAGGGTGGGTAAAAGTTTGCCAGACTTTGTAGCATACGAAAATGCAGCAACTTATTATCTATTTGATACCGATAGTGCTTTATATGGAGGTACTGGGCAACATTTTAATTGGGAGCTGATCAAAAATACTGATTTCAATAAGCCCTATTTTTTAAGTGGCGGTATTGGTCCAAATGATTTACATGGTATTGAAGTGATGAAAAAGACAAAAGCTGGGAACTGTTTATTAGCGATAGATATTAATAGCCAATTTGAAACAGCACCAGGAACAAAAAATTTAGAATTAATTAAAACATTTATAAATGCAAGCATTTAACACACAAGTAAATTATCAAAATCCAAGTATCGAGGGGTATTATGGTGAATTTGGTGGTGCATACATCCCTGAGATGTTATTTAAAAATGTAGAAACCCTCAAAGCGGAGTATTTGAAAATAATGCAGGACCCTACCTTTATCGCCGAAGTGGATGCCTTATTAAAAGATTACGTAGGCAGACCTACGCCGCTCTTTTACGCGGAAAGATTAAGCAAAGAAATAGGTGCAAATATTTATTTAAAGCGAGAGGATTTGTGCCATACAGGCGCCCACAAAATTAATAACACCATTGGTCAAATTGTTTTGGCCAAAAGATTAGGGAAAACAAAAATTATTGCTGAAACAGGTGCTGGCCAACATGGTGTAGCCACTGCAACAGTTTGTGCATTGAAGGGTATGGAATGTGTAGTATATATGGGAGAGAAAGATATTGAAAGACAAGCGCCCAATGTAGCAAGAATGAAAATGTTAGGTGCAACAGTGGTGCCCGCCACAAGCGGAAGTAAAACATTGAAGGATGCGACCAATGAAGCAATACGTGCTTGGATTAATGAGCCTAATGAAACACATTATATTATTGGTAGCGTAGTAGGGCCACATCCTTATCCGGATATGGTGGCTCGTTTTCAAAGTGTGATTAGTAAGGAAATGCGCTTACAGTTAAAGGAAAAATTAGGGAATGAACTACCTACGCATGTGGTAGCCTGTGTCGGGGGTGGAAGTAATGCTGCTGGTGCATTTTATCATTTTTTAAATGAACCTAAGGTTGCATTGGTCGCTGTTGAAGCAGCTGGGCATGGGGTTCATTCAGGATTAAGTGCTGCGACCACCCAATTAGGAACGCATGGTATTTTGCATGGAAGCAAAAGTATTGTGATGCAAACCATGGATGGTCAGGTGGTAGAGCCCCATAGTATTTCAGCAGGATTGGATTACCCAGGTATTGGCCCATTGCATGCATTTTTATATGAAAGCAAGAGAGGTACTTTTTTAAGTGCCACAGATGAAGAGGCATTGGCTTCTGCTTTTCATATATCACAAATTGAAGGCATCATACCTGCATTGGAGACAGCGCATGCCTTTTCAGTGTTGCCTAAATTAGGTTTAAAACCAACTGATGTGGTGGTGGTTTGTTTAAGTGGAAGAGGTGATAAGGATTTGGCAACCTATATGGAGCATTTGTAATTGCACTTTTAATAAATGAGAAATTTAATAAAATAAAAATGAGATTTTTTAGGACAAAATTCTAGCCAATAAAATCTTAATGAAAATATAAAGTATGTCAAGATTAGAAAATTTATTTAAAGCGCAATCAAAGCGCGTATTGAATGTATATTGTACAGCAGGGTATCCTCATTTGAATAGTACATTACAGATTATGGAAAGCTTGCAAGAAAATGGTGCAAATATCATTGAGCTGGGGATGCCTTATAGTGATCCATTGGCCGACGGAGAAGTGATTCAAGCAAGTAGTCTTCATGCATTGTCTAATGGCATGACCCTGCAAGTATTGTTTGAGCAATTAAGTGAAATGCGCAAAACAATTCATATACCTGTAGTACTCATGGGGTATATGAATCCAATATTACAATTTGGTTTTGATGCTTTTTGTGTGCGTGCTAAGGAAGTAGGCGTGGACGGTTTAATTTTACCTGATTTGCCGTTGTATGAGTTTGAAAACATCTATGGGAAGACTATAAAAGACAATGGGCTTGATTTTATTTTCCTAGTCACCCCGGAAACGCCGGAAGAAAGATTAAGAAAATTAGATAGTTTAAGTTCAGGGTTTTTATATGCAGTAAGTTCATCCGCAACTACTGGGAAGGACAAGGATTTTTCGCAAGTAGCCCTATACTTAGAAAGGCTGCAAAAAATGAATCTAAAGAATCCAATTTTAGTTGGATTTGGCATCAAGGATAAGCAAAGCTTTGACGCAGTAAATGAATTTACACATGGTGCGATTATTGGTTCAGCTTATATTAATGCTTTGTCGAAAGGAGAAGATGTTGGCTTAATAACAAAAGAGTTTTTAAATGCGGTTTTGGGTAATTAAAGTAACATGAATACAGTAATCATACAATATAATGCAGGTAATATTCAATCCGTTTTATACGCATTGGAAAGGATTGGCATGACAGCAGTGGTGACAGATGATCCTACATTGATACAATCTGCAGATAAGGTTATTTTCCCTGGAGTCGGAGAGGCGAGTACAGCGATGCAATATTTAAAGGAGCGCAATTTGGATGTATTAATTTCCGAATTAAAACAACCCGTATTAGGTATTTGTCTTGGCATGCAATTGATGTGCAGGCATTCTGAAGAAAATAACACACCTTGTTTGGGAATTTTTGATGAACAGGTTCAAAAGTTTACAACTTCTTTGCCAACGCTTAAAATACCACAAATGGGGTGGAATACTATTGGTGATTTAAGATCTGATTTATTTACTTCGGTTCCTGAAAATAGTTTCGCCTATTTTGTACATGGATATTATGCAACACTTGGTAAGCATACTATTGCCAAAACTGATTACATTCAAACATATAGTGCTGCCTTACAAAAAAATAATTTTTATGGTGTACAGTTTCACCCAGAAAAGTCGGCCTTGGTAGGAGAACAAATTATTAAAAACTTTATCGCACTTTAAACAAATCGCTTACATGCAAATTATACCAGCTATTGACATTATTGAAGGGAAGTGTGTCCGTTTAACGGAAGGTGATTATGCGCAAAAAAAAATATACAACGAAAATCCTTTGGAAGTGGCAAAGGCTTTTGAGGGCATTGGTTTGATGCGTTTACATTTGGTTGATTTAGATGGCGCAAAAGCGGGGGAGGTAATTAATTGGAAAGTATTAGAAAAAATTGCTACGCAAACATCATTGAAAATTGACTTTGGCGGCGGAATTAAAAAAGAAACAACTTTAAAAATGGTGTTAGAATCGGGCGCTACTTATGCGACCATAGGTAGTTTGGCTGTAAAAAATCCAGCATTATTTCAGGAATGGATTTCGAGGTTTGGTGCAGAAGTGTTTATGTTAGGCGCTGATGTTTTTGAAGAAAAAATCGCGATTAGCGGCTGGCTAGAAAAAACCAATATTACTGTATTTGATTTTATGAAAATGTATATGGACAAAGGGGTTAGTCAAATGTTTTGTACTGATATTCAAAAGGACGGGAAACTGCAAGGACCTTCTATTGCATTGTATGAAAAAATAATCAATCAATTCCCTACATTAAATTTAATTGCAAGTGGCGGAGTCAGTTCCTTAGATGATTTAATTGAATTGGAAGAAATTGGTTGCAGTGCTGCAATAGTAGGGAAGGCGATTTATGAAAATAAAATAACAATTAGTGATTTGGCTAATTTTAACTAATTGGCGCAAATAAAAATATTTACATGTTAACCAAACGAATCATACCCTGTTTAGATATCAAAGATGGCCGCACTGTCAAAGGGGTTAACTTTGCCGAATTGCGGGATGCAGGAGATCCGATTGAATTAGCTGCACTATATGCATTACAAGGTGCGGATGAATTGGTTTTTTTGGATATTACTGCAACGGTAGAAAAAAGAAAAACCTTAAGTGAATTAGTCAATAAAATTGCACATAAAATTAATATCCCTTTTACCGTGGGCGGGGGGATAAAAACCGAGGAAGATGTGAGCGTATTATTGCAAAATGGGGCAGATAAAATTTCTATCAACACAGCAGCTTATATGGATCCTACTATTATTAAAAGCTTTGCAAAAAACTTTGGAAGTCAATGTGTGGTTTTGGCGATTGATACCAAATGTGAAGCAGATGGTAAATGGTATGTGTATTTAAATGGAGGTCGTCAAAAAACGGATACCTTAACTACGGAATGGGCAAAAAAAGCGGTGGATTTAGGGGCCGGTGAAATATTATTGACTTCTATGAATCATGATGGTACCAAACAAGGTTTTGCATTAGATATTACCGCAACACTATCATCAACATTGCCTGTGCCTATTATCGCTTCTGGCGGTGGCGGGGAGTCGGCTCATTTTTACGATGTTTTTACTACTGGGAAAGCGGATGCGGCATTGGCAGCGAGTATATTTCATTACAAGGAATTAGCAATACCTGATTTAAAACAATATCTAAATAATAAAGGCATCTCTATTCGGTTATAAGTTTACCTCAAATCAAAACTTTAATTAATTTTAATTATGAATATCAATTTTACAAAATATGCAGATGGCTTGGTACCTGCCATCATTCAGGATGCCAACACGAAAAATGTGTTGATGTTGGGATTTATGAATCAAGCGGCAGTGGATGCAACTATTTCACTAAAGAATGTTACATTTTTTAGTCGTTCAAAGAATAGGTTATGGACCAAAGGAGAGGAGAGTGGCAATTTTCTTCAATATATAAGTATGTCTCTTGATTGTGATCAAGATACTTTACTCATTCAAGCGGTTCCATTAGGTCCGGTTTGTCATACTGGGACAGCGACTTGTTGGGGGGAGGATGCAGGGAATGATTTTTCATTTTTACATCAATTGGAGGAAATTATTGGATCACGTAAAAATGCAGACCCATCGAGTTCCTATGTAGCTAGTTTATTTTCGAAGGGGATAAACAAAATTGCGCAAAAAGTAGGAGAAGAAGCTGTTGAATTAGTCATTGAGGCCAAAGACGATGATGCTAAATTATTTTTAGATGAATCGGCTGATTTATTATTCCATTATATGATTTTATTACAAGCAAAGGGGTATCAACTTAGCGATATCGCAAAAGTTTTAAAACAAAGACATCAAGGGTAAATTACTTATATTTACATTTCAATTTTTTAAATAAGAATTATGAAAAAATGGATAACTGGGTTTTTAGTAATGTGTATTTTTACAAATTTAAGTGCACAAGGAATTGTTATTAATGGAGAATTAAAAAATTTACCAGACAGTACAGTGGTGACTTTATTAGATGGGATGGGTAATAAAGAAGTAGCTTCAGTCAAGGCGATAGGCGGAAAATTTGTATTAAAAGCAAGTACTAATTTTACGAGTATTTTTATTGTTGGATTTAGTGGCTTGCAAGCAAAGCTCCCTTTATTTATTAATAACGAAAAAGTAAGTATCGCTGGAGATATTCAAACGCCAAATAATATTCAATACCAAGGCTCACCAAGTCATGCCGTATATCAATCCTACATGGCGGTGATGAATCCGAAGATGGAAGCTTATTTCAAAAATTTAGCTGCAGTGCAAGGGGAGAAAAATGAAAAAAGTAAGGACTCCTTGTCGCAAATTGCAGAAAGTCAGTCCAAGGATTTAATTTTTACTTATGAAAATATGAGTAGAATCAATAAGTCATCCCCTGTGACCACTTTCTTCTTATTTCAATATGCGAATATATTTCCATCAGTTAAAGAGCAATTGGCTACCTACTACGATATGCTACAAGGAGATGCTAAAACGGGTCCTTTTGCTGATGTCATTAGTAAAACCTTAACATCAAGTAGTTTTGGAAAGATTGGATCTGCCATGCCTAATTTCATACAAAATGATGTGAATGGCAAACCGGTTAGTTTGGCTTCATTTAAAGGGAAATATGTGTTGGTTGATTTCTGGGCAAGTTGGTGTGGACCATGTCGCGCTGAAAATCCAAATGTGGTGAAAGCTTATAATGATTTTAAGTCAAAAAACTTCACCATATTAAGTGTTAGCTTAGATAATACTAAAGACAAGTGGTTGGAGGCTATCAAAAAAGACGGGTTGACTTGGACCCATGTAAGTGATTTGAAATATTGGAAAAATGAAGTAGCAGTTCAATTTGGTATTGAAAGTATTCCAGCTAGTTTTATTTTAGATCCTGCAGGAAAAATTATCGCAAGAGATTTAAGGGGCGCTGATTTAGGTGCGTTTTTAAGCAAGACTTTAAAATAGTAAATTAATTAATTATGTTTTTTTCAACAAATAGTTTAAGTCCAATAAAGAAAATGTTTTTAGGCGCTGCAATTATTATTATAGCCGTTTTACTTGTTATTATAAATAAGTACAGCTTGCTGAGTGATTTTCTTTTTGGCGCAGGAGCAGGGTTGGAATTATTAGCGATTTTTGGTTTTTATCAATCCTATAAGCTTAGAAATGTAAACAATGATGATCTGAATAAAGATTAATAGCTTTAGTTTCAAAAAACTTTTATATAATTAAAAGCCTTGAATCACTTCAAGGCTTTTTTGTATTCTGCTTCTTCAAAGCCTAGTAAAATGACTTTGTCATTCAAAGTTATTAGTGGGCGTTTAATAATAGATGTTTTTTCGATCATTAAACCAATGGCCGCTTTTTGTGTGGTAATTTTAGCCTGTTCTTCGGGGGGAAGTTGTCGCCAAGTAGCCCCTTTTTTATTGACAAGCGCTTCCCAGCCCAATTGTTTGCACCAATCGGTGAGTAATGCACTGGTAATACCGAGTTTTTTGTAATCATGAAATTCGTAGGCAATTTTTTTTGCTTTCAACCAGTCTAATGCTTTTTTGACTGTGTTACAATTAGGGATTGCATATACTTTTAAT
>Ga0214919_10011771_pt1 | contig 10871 bp, 10 predicted proteins | sample LL1503_MetaG_FD_177994 | JGI IMG/M metagenome (GOLD analysis project Ga0214919, IMG submission 177994) | Freshwater microbial communities from Lake Lanier, Atlanta, Georgia, United States - LL-1503 | ecosystem: Environmental > Aquatic > Freshwater > Lake | place: USA: Georgia | collected...
CGAGTTCGTCAAACACAAAATTCTCGACGCCATGGGCGACTTGTATTTGCTCGGTCGCCCATTGCTCGCGGCCTACAGCGCGTTTCGCTCAGGCCATGCCTTGAACAACCGCTTGTTGCGCGAGTTGCTCAGCCGACCACAAGCCCATGAGGTGGTCAGTTTTGCCGATGAACGCCAAGCCCCGCGCGGGTTGGCGCAGTTGGCCCCTGCTTGGTAAAGCACCATGCTTTTGTTGCGCTGGTTGGTGCTGTTTTTATTGTTGGTTTCGGCCTTGTTGTTTGCCACTTTTATTGCCACCGGCGAAACCCGTTACCGGCTGTGGGGTTGGAAGTTATTGCGCTTTACCCTGGGCGCTGCGCTGGTGTTTTTCACCGTGTTGATTTTGGAGCGTTTGTAGCGCCGTCGCTGGCCTCAGCCGCTGCGCCCGCCGCGAAAAACGGCGCTGGATTTGCTGCGTGGGGCGCCGGCCGATTGCAGCAGGGCCAAGCCCCGGCCCGCATGGGCGTGCATGATGGCCAAGCCCAAGGCGTCGGCGGCGTCGGGCCCAGGCAGGCCGGGCAAATTCAGCAAGCGTTTGACCATTTCTTGCACCTGTGCCTTGCCCGCTTTGCCGTGACCGGCGACGGCCTTTTTCATTTGCAAAGCGGTGTACTCTGCCACCGGCAAGTTGGCGTTGACCAAGGCCGTCAGACAAGCGCCGCGCGCTTGGCCCAATAACAAGGTGGCTTGTGGGTTGACGTTGACAAACACGATCTCGACCGCCGCCGCTTGCGGTTGGTAACGTGCCACCACGGCGTGTATGCCGTCAAACAACAGCTTGAGCCGGGCCGGCAGATCGGCGCGCGCCGCTGACTGGGTGCGGATGGTGCCGCTGGCCACATAGCGCAGTTGGGCACCTTCGGCGTCGACCACCCCAAAACCGGTGGTTTGCAAGCCCGGATCAATGCCAAGGATGCGCATGGGTGGCTCCATCAGGGCAAGCGTGCCGCGCCCAAGCGGGCGACGATCACTTCGGTGCGCTGGGCCAAATAGGCGGAGCGCGGCAAGCGTTCAAAGTACTTGGGCCGTGGCAGCATGACGGCCAATCGGGCCGCCTCCCATTCGCTGAGCTGTTGGGCGGATTTGCCAAAGTAGTGTTGGGCCGCGGCTTCGGCCCCGAACACGCCTTCGCCCCATTCAACGTTGTTGAGGTAGATCTCCAAAATGCGCCGCTTGCTCAGCAAAGCCTCCAAGGCCAGGGTCAAGACAAACTCTTGTGCTTTGCGCACCCAGGTGCGCTCGCCCGAGAGCAGCAGGTTTTTGGCCAGTTGCTGGGTGATGGTGGAGCCGCCAACGATCTTTGGGCTGGTGTTGCGCGTGTGTTGGCTTTGGGCCGCCTTTTGTTGGGCGCGGCTGTTTTGCGTCCAGGCTTTTTCGATGGCATCCCATTGAACGCCGTCGTGCTGGGCAAAGATGTCGTCCTCCGAGACCACCACAGCGCGTTTGAGGTGCACCGAAATGCGCTCGTAGGGCTGCCATTGTTGGCGCCAAGGCAAGCTGTGTTTGTTTTGCACGATGCGCCAAACCTCAGAGCGCTGAAAGCTGGTCGAGGCCGGGTTCCACCAAGCCATGGCGGCGATGCGCAGCACAAAAAACAATTGCAGCCCCAGTCCTGCGATCAGCACCAAGACCAACCAACGTGCAAGCGGGTGGCGACAAGAGGGCAGGCTGGGCCAGCGCATGTCAACGGGTCAAAAAGTTGCCGTCGCGGCTGAACTGAAAGCGCGCCACCATCGCCAATTGATCGGCGCTTTGGCGCATCTGCGCATCAAATGCACCAAATGGACCCGCGCTGCGGGCGATGGCCACGGCGCGCATGTCCAAGGCGCGCTGGCCCGAGCTGCTGACCACCTCTGCGGTCAACACCTGGCCTTTGGCGTTGACGGTGATGATCATGGTCAGCTCGCCATAGAGTTTTTGGCCATCCAGCTGTGGAAAGTAACGTGTGCCATGGGTCTCGATTTGGTGGCGCAAATTGTCATAGTACTGGGCATACACCACCTCGCGCGTGCTGGGGCTGATGTAGCGTTTGCGCGGCTTGGCGTTGTCTTGTTCGATGCGCTGCTCGATCTCGGCCAGCAATTTGAGCAACTGCTGGCGCTTGGCCTCTTGCGCCGTTTGTTGCGCCCGCTCTGGCATGTTTTGGGTTTCGGGCAACAAGGCCAGGCTGGCTTTGATTTGGCTGAGCAAGATCGACTGTTTGAGCCGCAGCGCGGCCAGCGTTTCGGCCGCAGTGGGCTCGAGCTGATCGCCTTCGGTGCTGATGGCGGCGCTGGGCAGGGGCGAGCGGGCGCGGCCTTGCTCGGCGTCACCGCCACCGGCCAAGCGGGTTTGGGCCAGCGCCTGTGGCTGTATGGTTTCTTCGGACTTGGCGCGCGTGTTGACCAAGATCACTTCGAGGGGGCTGGTCTGGAACAAGCGGTCAAAGCGCTCGGGGTCGGCCACGCGCAGGCTCAGCAGCAAGCCGTGCACCCCGAAAGAGATGCCCAGGGCAATTTGCAACGGGGTCCAGCGCTGCCACATGACTAGGCGTTGGGTGCGGCCGCTGGCTCGCCATCGGCGTCGTTGAGGTCGAGCGCGATGGCGATGGGCCCAGCCGCCTCATCGTCGTCGGACTCTGCCTCGCCCACGGGGTCTGGGCCGGGTTGGACCTCGAGCAAGGCGACAAAATGGCCTTGCACGTCCAGGCTGATGTCGTCTATGGGGCCCAGGCGCAATCGCACAGGCGTGCCACGGGCAATGGCAGGCGGCGCGCCCACCAGGTTCAACACCAGCGGCAACTGCTGGGCACGCACCAGCACGGGCATGCCGGGCATGGTTTTGATCACATCGGCGTTGATCTCTTGGGTTTGGTTTTGGCGCAGCCACTGCAAGGTCCAAAAGCGCTCCATGCTGGCTTGATGCCCGTTGTAGGCACTGTAGGCCGCTTCAAAAGCCGAGATGATGGAAAACAGCGCCGCGTCCTTGGGCTTGAAGGGCGCGGCCAGCGCCGCTGTGGCACCGTGGCGCACGCAAGCGATGAGCTGCCACTGGTTGACCATGTCGGTGTAGCGGCGCAGGGGAGAGGTGCTCCAGGCATACGAGGGCACGCCTATGCCGGCATGGGGCAAGGCTTTGGTGCCCATGCGCACCTTGATGCCCGGGGCCAAGCTGGCTTGGCTGCGGTAGATGGCGGGCACACCCAGGCTGGCCATCCATTGGCCCCAAGTGCTGTTGGCCAAGATCATGGCTTCGGCCACGATCAGGTCCAGCGCTGCGCCGCGCTGGCGCACGCTGATGCTGACGGTCTCGTCGCCTTGGGGTGGCGCATCACCGATCCGCGACAGACGGAAGTTGTAGTCGGGCCGGTTGAAGGTCTCGGGCTTGCCACGCACCACTTCTCGTTGGGCTTTGAGGTGCTGGGCCAAGCGGTGCAAAAAGGCCAGTTGCGCCCGCGGCATGGCGGGCTCGCTCACACCGGCAGGGTGGCCAAAGCCGGGGTCGTCGAGCCATTGAGGGGTGACCACATCGTCGAGCTGGTCGTGGCGCAAATTGGCGGCAATGGGCACTTGCTCCAAGCGGGTTTGCGTGTCGGTGATGGCCAAAGTAGCGGCATCGAACTGCACATACAAAGACAGCGCGGGGCAGGCGCGCCCCTCTTGCAAGGTGTAGTGCTGCACCACGGCGTCGGGCAACATGGTGATCTTGTGGCCGGGCATGTAGACGGTGGACAAGCGCTGGCGTGCGACCTGGTCGATGGCGTCCCCCGGTTGCAGCGCCAAGCCTGGGGCGGCAATGTGGATGCCCACGGTGATGTGCGCGCTGCCCAGGCCTTGCACCGACAAGGCATCGTCGATTTCGGTGGTTTGCGAGTCGTCGATCGAATAGGCCTGCACGCTGGCCAGTGGCAAAGCCGCGCTGGCCGTGGGCGCTTGCAGCGGGGGGAACTGCGTGCCTTTGGGGAAGTTTTCAAACAAAAACCGCTGCCAATGAAACTGATAAGCCGAGGTGATGGCCCCGGCGCGTTGCAGCAAGGCCAGAGGCGCCAATTGGGTCGCGCGCGCCGCTTGCACCACGGCCTTGTATTCAGGGGCGTTTTTGTCGGGTTTGAAGAGGATTTTGTACAACTGCGTCAACACCGCTTCGGGGCATTGGCCCTCGCCCAGGGCCTGCGCCCAAGCGTCAATTTGCGCCAGTTGCTGTTTTTTCTTCTCGATCGCTACCAGGGCTTGCTGCACCACTTCGGCCGGGGCTTTTTTAAAGCGCCCGCGCCCGGCGCGGCGAAAGTAATGGGGAGCCTCAAACAAGCGCAGCAAGGTGGCGGCTTGTTGGCCCAAACTGGCGTTGGCGCTGAAGTACTCGCGCGCCAAATCGGTAAAACCAAACTCTTGGGCAGGCGCGAACTCCCAGGCCAACTCCAATTCAATGGTTTGGGCCAGGGCGGTGGATTCGCGCATCAAATCGGCGGGGCTGGGTTGGTCAAACTTGATCAGCACCTGGGCCGACTTGACTTTGACGCGTTTGCCCGTTTCCAACTCGATTTGGGCAGAGGCCTCGGCCTCAGACAGGACACGACCGGTCAGAAATTTTCCGGCATCTTCAAACAATGCATACATGGGCAGATTGTCCCATGCGACAGCGCCAGTTGCGGCTTCACGGCATGGCGCTGCCCCAACCCAGGTATTGGGTGAGCACGGGCAGGTGGTCGTCAAAATCGCTCAGGCCATGGTCTGAGCCGGGGATCAGCCGCAGCGTGGCCTGCGGGTAGCGCGCCACCATTTCGTGCCAGTCCAGCACTTCGTCGCCTTGGGCCACGATGGCCAGCACATCGGTGGGGTCGTCCAGCCCCGGCGCTTGAACCTGGGTTGGGGTCCGCAAAGGCAGGCCCCGGCCCACATACAGCGCGCGCAGTTCGTCCACATGCGCAGCTTGGAAGAAAACCTGTTCTTGCGGTTGGTGCCATTGGGGGTGCACCCCGATGTGGGCGGCCAAGTCGCGTGCCGGGTCCACCGCCGGGTTGAGCAGCACCGCCTTGCAACCCCAACGGGCGGCCACCCAGGTGGCGTAAAAGCCGCCCAAGGATGAGCCCACCACCGCCATGTGGTCGGTGGGCCAATCGCGCAGGCCTTGGGCGATGAGGGTTGCCCCCGCTTGGGGCGAGGCAGGCAGTTGGGGGCACCACCAAGTCAGCCCCGGTTGGTGCTGGCGCACCCAAGCGGCCAGCCGCTGGGCCTTGGCCGACAGCGGGGAGGAGCGAAATCCGTGCAAATACAGCAAATGGGTGATGGCCATGCCCGATAATCGCACGCCATGCCCATCGTGATCGAAAAGCCCCACCTCTTGCACCGCATGGCGCATGTTTTTCGGGGCTATGACAGCCAGTTGGCCTTGGCCGTGATGGCGTTGGCACTGGCTGGCTTGATCACCATGTACTCCTCGGGCTTTGCCAACGGTGCCCGCTTTTGGGACCACTTTCGCAACCTGTCCTTGGCCTTTGTGATCATGGTGCTGGTGGCGCAAATCCCGCCCCAGCGTTTGATGACTTTTGCCGTGCCCTTGTACACCGTGGGTGTGGCCTTGCTGATTGCGGTGGCCTTGTTTGGCCTGACCAAAAAAGGCGCGCGCCGTTGGTTGCATGTGGGGGTGGTGATCCAACCCAGTGAAATTCTCAAAATCGCGATGCCGTTGATGCTGGCGTGGTGGTTTCAAAAGCGCGAGGGGCAATTGCGATCGCTGGACTTTGCCGTCGCCACCGTGTTGCTGGTGGTGCCGGTCGGTTTGATCGCCAAGCAACCCGATTTGGGCACTGCCATCTTGGTGCTGGCTGCAGGCATGTACGTGATCTTTTTTGCTGGCCTGCGGTGGATATGGATTTTGCCGCCGCTGGTGATGGGCTTGGTGGGGGTGGTGTTGTTGGTGTGGTTTGAGCCCACGTTGTGCGCCGATGGGTTTCGCTGGCCCTTCTTGCGCGAGTACCAGCAGCAGCGTGTGTGCACCTTGCTCGACCCGGGGCGCGACCCGCTGGGCAAGGGATTTCACATCATCCAGGGCATGATCGCCATTGGGTCGGGGGGTATTTTTGGCAAGGGCTTCATGCAGGGCACGCAAACCCATTTGGACTTCATCCCAGAGCGCACGACCGACTTTATTTTTGCCGCCTATGGCGAAGAATTTGGTTTGTTTGGCAACTTATTGCTGATCATGGGTTTTGCCATGCTGGTGCTGCGTGGGTTAGCGATTGCGCTGGAAGGCCCCACCTTGTTTGCGCGCTTGCTCGCTGGCAGCGTGACCTTGATCTTTTTTACCTATGCGTTTGTCAACATGGGCATGGTCAGTGGCATCTTGCCGGTGGTGGGCGTGCCCCTGCCGTTCATCAGCTACGGGGGCACGGCCATGGTCACCTTGGGGTTGGGGGTGGGCATCTTGATGTCGGTGGCCCGCTCCAAGCAGTTGGTGCAATCGTGAGTTCCGACGCCACACCCCGAGCCATGGCTTGCCCCGGCCCGGTCGGTGTGGTGGGGGTGGGCAACATGGGTGGTGCCATGGCCAAGCGCTTGATCGGTCTGGGGTGGTCGGTGCAGGTGTGCGACATCGATGCGTCGCGCACGGCGGCCTTGCATGCCTTGGGCGCGGGGGTTCAAACCCACGCCGCCGACCTGGCGCGCAGTTGTGCGGTGGTCATCGTGTGCGTGGTCGACGCGCAGCAAGTGGATGCAGTGTTGTCGGGTGAGCAAGGGTTGTTGGCCGGTTTGCTGCCGGGTCAGGTGGTGTGGGTGTGTCCGACCCTGGCCCCTTCGCAAACGATGGCCTTGGCCAACCGATTGCAAGCGCAGGGTGTGCATGTCTTAGAGGCACCCATGTCAGGTGGGCCGGTGCGCGCGCTCGACGGCAGCATGAGTTTGATGCTGGCCGCCCCCGATGCCTTGGTGCAGTCCCAACAGGCATTGTTGGACGCTTTGTCCAACCAGGTGGTGCGCATCAGCCATCAGGTGGGCGATGGCGCGCGCGCCAAATTGGTCAACAACTTATTGGCCGCGATCCATTTGGTGGGCGTGAGCGAGGCCTTGCTGTTGGCCCAGCGCATGGGGCTGGACCCGGCCAAGGCCTGGTCGGTGATGGCCTGCTCCAGCGGACAAAGTTGGATCGCCAGCGACCGCATGCCCCGCGCCTTGGCTGGCGACAACCAAGTGCACGCCCACATGGCCTTGTTGGGCAAGGACACGGCCTTGGCCATGCAAGCGGCCCAAGAGGTGGGATTTGTGGGTTTGCTCGGCCCCCTGGCGGCCGCCACCTTTGCCCAGGCCTGCGACCAAGGCTGGGCCGGGCGCGATGACGCGGCCATGCTGGCTTTTTTGCGCACCCGCCTGAGCGAGGTTTGACCCCAGGCCAACAACCCCACACCCGGGTGGGCGTGGAGGGCGCTCCTACAATGCGCCCATGATTGCACGCGAACCCACCATCGAACGCTTGGCCACCGCCCGCGCCTTGTTGCTCACCCCGTTTGGCTTGGACGAGGGCCACTTGGCCCGCGCTTTGGCCGAAATCCGGCAACACCGGGTGGACGATGCAGATTTGTATTTTCAGTACACCCGCTCTGAGGGTTGGAGCTTGGAGGAGGGGATCGTCAAGACCGGCTCTTTCAGCATTGACCAGGGTGTGGGGGTGCGCGCCATCAGCGGCGAAAAAACCGCGTTTGCCTATTCGGACGATATCTCATGGCCCTCGTTGTTGGATGCGGCGCGCACGGTGCGCAGCATTGCCGCGGCCGGCCGCCAGGCGCGCACCAAGGTGCCCGCCACCCGGGTGGCCCCCAGCCGCAGCCTGTATGGCGGGCAAGACCCGATTGGCAGCTTGGACAGCGCCACCAAAGTGGCCTTGCTCGAACACGCCGAACAAATGGCGCGCGCGCGCGACCCTCGGGTGGTGCAGGTCATGGCCGGTTTGGCCTGTGAGCACGATGTGGTGATGGTGGCACGTGCCGACGGCACCATGGCCGCCGATGTGCGCCCGCTGGTGCGTTTGTCGCTGAGCGTGATCGCCGAACAAAACGGTCGGCGCGAAACCGGTTCGGCCGGTGGCGGCGGGCGGTTTGGTTTGGCTTACTTTGACGAAGCCTTGATCCAGTCTTATGTGAATGAAGCGGTGGACGCGGCCTTGACCAATTTGGAGGCGCGCGCCGCACCCGCTGGCGAGATGACCGTGGTGCTCGGCCCGGGCTGGCCCGGCGTGTTGTTGCACGAGGCCATTGGCCATGGCTTGGAGGGCGACTTCAACCGCAAAGGATCGAGCGCCTTCAGCGGCAAGATTGGCCAGCGCGTGGCGGCCAAAGGCGTCACCGTGCTCGATGACGGCACCATGGCCGATCGGCGCGGTTCATTGAATGTCGACGATGAGGGCCACCCCACCCAGCGCAATGTGCTGATCGAAGACGGCATCTTGCAGGGCTATATCCAAGACACGCTCAACGCCCGATTGATGGGCGTCAAGCCCACGGGCAATGGCCGGCGCGAGAGCTATGCCCACATCCCCATGCCGCGCATGACCAACACCTATATGTTGGCCGGCGACAAAGCCCCCCAGGAAATCGTCGCCAGCATGAAAAAAGGCCTGTATGCCACCAATTTTGGCGGCGGGCAGGTGGACATCACCTCGGGCAAGTTTGTGTTTTCTGCCAGCCAAGCGTATTGGGTGGAGAACGGCAAAATCCAATACCCCGTCAAGGGCGCGACCTTGGTGGGCAATGGGCCCGATGCCCTCACCCGGGTGAGCATGATCGGCAACGATCTGGCCTTGGACAGCGGCGTGGGCACCTGTGGCAAAGAAGGGCAAAGCGTGCCCGTGGGCGTGGGACAACCGACCTTGCGCATCGACGGATTGACCGTGGGTGGCACGGCCTGAGGCAGGCCCGCCAGCCGCCCCGATCGGGCCTTGTGCTACATTTCAACCCATGGTTTCAGTGCATTTTTATTTTGCGTACTTTTCCTTCTCACGCTTCACCGGCGGTCGAGAGGTCTGAACGCAGCAAAACGCGCTGACCCCCCAGAACCAACCGCCGCAACCCGGCGGTTTTTTTTTGCCCTTGAGACCTGTGCCACCCGATTCAATTTTGAAGGAAGCGACCATGAAAACACAACGCGGCGAAGCCCTTTATCCGCAGCACCACGACCAAACCAGCCAAACCGATGACCAACGCATCAAGGACATCACCGTGTTGCCGCCTCCAGAACATTTGATCCGCTTTTTCCCCATCGCTGGCACAGCGGTCGAGAGCTTGATTGCCCAGACCCGCCAGCGCATCCACCACATCATGGCCGGCAAAGACGACCGCTTGCTGGTGGTCATGGGCCCTTGCTCGATCCACGACCCCGCCGCCGCGCTGGACTACGCCCGCCGCTTGAAGGCCGAGCGCGAAAAATACGCCGACACGCTGGAAATCGTGATGCGGGTGTACTTTGAAAAACCCCGCACCACTGTGGGCTGGAAGGGCTTGATCAACGACCCGTACTTGGACGAGAGCTTTCGCATCGACGAGGGCTTGCGCATCGCTCGCCAGTTGCTGATTGAAATCAACCGCACCGGTGTGCCAGCGGGCAGCGAGTTTTTGGACGTGATTTCACCCCAGTACATTGGCGACCTGATCAGCTGGGGCGCCATTGGGGCTCGCACCACCGAAAGCCAGGTGCACCGCGAACTGGCCTCGGGCTTGTCGGCCCCGATTGGCTTTAAAAATGGGACGGATGGCAACATCAAAATCGCCACCGACGCCATCCAAGCGGCGGCCCGTGGCCACCACTTTTTGTCGGTGCACAAAAACGGGCAGGTGGCAATTGTGCAAACCCAAGGCAACCCCGATTGCCACGTGATTTTGCGCGGTGGCAAAGCGCCCAACTACGACGCAGCCAGCGTGGCAGCGGCTTGCAAAGAGTTGGAGGCCGCCAAACTGCCCGCCACTTTGATGGTCGACTGCAGCCACGCCAATAGCAGCAAACAGCACGAGCGCCAGTTGGTGGTGGCCAAGGAGATCGCCGACCAAATGGCGGGCGGTTCGCACAGCGTGTTTGGCGTGATGATCGAGAGCCACCTCCAAGCTGGTGCGCAAAAGTTCACCCCCGGCAAAGACAAGGTGGAGGGCTTGGCTTATGGCCAAAGCATCACCGATGCTTGCTTGGATTGGGACAGCTCCTTGCAAGCGCTGCAAGTGTTGTCTGCGGGTGTGAAGGCGCGTCGCGCCAAGAAATAAAGCGCTTGGGCGGTCAGTTTTTCAAGGCCTGCAGCAGTTTGGTGTGTACCCCGCCAAAGCCGCCATTGCTCATGCACAGCACATGGTCGCCGGGTCGGGCGGCGGCTTTGACTTGCGCCACCAAGCTGTCGATGTCGCCGGCTGTTTGCGCCCGTGCACCCATGGGCGACAAAGCATCGGCAGCGTCCCAGTCCAGCCCAGCGGTGTGACAAAACGCGAGGTCGGCCAGCTCCAAACTCCACGGCAGCTGCGACTTCATCGCCCCCAACTTCATGGTGTTGCTGCGCGGCTCGAACACCGCCAGGATGCGTGCCGCACCCACTTGGCGGCGTAAACCGTCCACCGTGGTTCGGATGGCGGTGGGGTGGTGGGCAAAGTCGTCATACACCGTGATGGCCTGCGCACCCGTGCCCACGTGGCCGCGCACCTCCATGCGGCGGCGCACATTCTCGAAACGGGTCAGGGCTTGGCAAGCATCGGCCACAGGCACACCCACATGCTCGGCGGCGATGATGGCGGCCAAGGCGTTCATTTGGTTGTGCACCCCGCCCAAAGCCCATTGCACACGGCCTTTCACCACACTCTTGTGCAGCACCTCGAAGTCGTTGGGCTC
>Ga0214919_10011772_pt1 | contig 10870 bp, 14 predicted proteins | sample LL1503_MetaG_FD_177994 | JGI IMG/M metagenome (GOLD analysis project Ga0214919, IMG submission 177994) | Freshwater microbial communities from Lake Lanier, Atlanta, Georgia, United States - LL-1503 | ecosystem: Environmental > Aquatic > Freshwater > Lake | place: USA: Georgia | collected...
CGATATTGTCGACAACTTTTCCAACTATATTAAATGGTGTTACACTCGTAACGCATTCTACAAACGTGTAGGTTATCCTATGACCCGCAATGTAGTAGTGTTAAATAAGGACCAGGCGGGTAGACAAAAGTATAATCTAGACTTCTTGACTAAAAATGATATATTCTATGCTAGCGAAGCGGCTATTAAAGAGGCTGTAGAGGGTATAGAGCGAGAAGATAGTTCTATGTCTAGTGATTCTAATGTAGAAGGTGCTTGTATGATTGATGATGACAATTAGTAATTAGTGATTAGTAATTAGTGATTAGGATTCTTGTAACAACTTGGCATCCATATCCAAATCTCCCTCTAATTCTATTTCGGCACTTTGAATTTGTTCTCTAGTAAAATTAGCGCCTTTTAATCCTAGCATTTGTACTATTCTAACAACGTGGTTGCGACCACAGAATACATGAATAACGGATCCTTTACTTTTTTTGCTCATATCTAGCAGTAAATCTCTTAAATCAATATCTACACTAAAACTAGAAACGCGGCGCAAGTTCTGGACTAGTGTATATCCAACCCCAGAAAGAATTCGGGATAATAGTTCAGGTAACTTACCATCCTTTTGTTTCTTAAGGCGTAAAAGATGTATTATAACATTTAGTTGACTCTTTAGTAGTTTTAGTGAACGCTCAAAATATCCTGACATAATTACTTTGAATTTCTCAGAATTATCATCAAAAGCCTTTAGGCCATATAATACACCATCAATGTATTCACGCATTTCTTGTTGATTACAGGTTGGTAGTTCGGAACCTAGGGCGAATAAGCGTTTTTCCTGAAGGGCATTTAGGTAGCCATTTTCTGAACGAGTATCAAAACAAATAACATTCGGATTGCCACCCTTTTTCTGTGTATAGAATATCCACTCGGAACCTTTGGCATATTCGCGAAAAAGATGTTCCTCAGTCGGCTTGATTTCACAAGCATTGGTTGAGTGTTCAACTAGTATAAAATCATCGGCTTGGAATGTTTTACTAACTCTCTTGTAATAGTTATTGTTTATGTTACTATGGTCCTCGCCATACATAAATAGAGTTACTCCATTTAGTTTTCCTTCAAATAATAGTGGTTTAGCCATTATATATTTTACTTATATTATTTTTTATACATTTTATATATTTTATACTAGTCTAGTGGTACCATAAAATTTGGCTAGACCTAGACTAGTACAAAATTGATACGGTTTTCTAGACCTCTAACTTTACACATTTCACCTTCGAACACCATCGAACCGCTCTCTACCATGTCGCACATCACCGCCTACATCAACTCGCTCCCGACCAAGGGCTTCGAGACTGTACGCGACCACTTTACCGCTAAGCACTGCCGTGTGCTCGACAACCAGTGGTCCTACATGATCGTCCCCTCCTCGGACTACTCGGTCTACGCAGACGAGTCGCTCGAGTTCCGCGCCGCCGTCGAAGAAGCTGTCGGGACCATCTTTCGCAAGCACGACAACGCGCTCCTCTGCTTCGGCTACCCCAAGACGCACGAGCTGACCGAGACTAGCACTTGCCCATTTGTCTTCGCCGATGACAAAAAGGGCCGCATCGCCGCTTACCAGTACCTCGGTGGCACGCTTATCCGTGCGTACTTCGACGGCTACTACTGGCGTCTCGCGACCAACGGTGCCCTCGACGCCTACAACAACCACTGGATCAGCAACAAGTCTATTGGGCAGCTCTTCGACGACTGCCTCAGCCGCATCTACCGCAAGCCGTGTAACTTCGCGGCATCGCCGCTCGCCCACAAGCTCGACGTCAGCTACACCTACGAGTTCATCCTCCAGCACCCGGAGATTCACCTCGAGGTCTTCGAGCGCCCGTTTATCTACCACATCGGCACCTTCGACAACCGCCGGCTCATCTACGTGCCTGTCCGCGCCGACAACATCCCGCCGCCCCTCATGACCTACTTCGACAGCTTCGAGGAGGTCGTGAGCAGCCTCCGGGCTAGCGACAGTTCGCTCGGCTACACGCTCTGCTCGGCTGGTGACGAAATGACCCAGACGCCCCGCTTCAAGATTCTCCACCCTCACTACAAGCGTCAACTCGCGCTGCTCGGCCGCACCAGCAACCTTTACCTCCGCTACCTCGAGTGTAAGGCGGACGGCCTCGACAAGGAGCTGCTCAAGGCCTTCCCCAGCATTCGCCACTACTCTAGCTGGGTCGAGAAGTGCCTCAGCAACATGTCGCGTAGCATCTACCGGGTCTACGTCGAGAAGTACATCAAGAAGCGCACCGACACCGCCGTCAACTACTACTACCAGCCTATCCTCACGGCGATCCACCAGTACTACAAGCGGACTGGTATTCGCGTTGGCGAGGACAGCGTCTACGGCGAGATTAGCAACAGTCACCCCAAGCGCATCAACTTCCTCCTCAACGGCCTCGAGTACATCAAGACCGGCGACGTCAACCTCCGCGAGGAGACGGCAACCTTCACCGCACCTGTGGCCGTGGCCGTGCCTGTTCCCGCCCCAGCCCAGAACCCTATCCAGGACCAGGATCTCGAACAAGTCCTGGACGCGCTCGAGCTCCAGGAGGCCGAGCCGAGCACTGAGTACCTCGCCACCATCTCGGAGGACCACTATCGCCAACTCCTAAGCAACCGCTTCATGCCAGTCATCATCGCCGAGCTCAACTTGGATCTCGAGGAGACGGGCGAGTTCTACAAGGACCTCGACGAGTACATCCTCGGCCACTTGCTGGACCAAGACTTCAACGATGTGCTCATGTGCGTCCAAGACCAGGTGTTTCTCACCGCGCGCATCCACGAGTTCAAGGAGGTGGCCATCGAGCAAATGTACTAAGTACTAACAGGTAAACAAGTAAACAGGTAAGTGTTGTGTTAAAAATAAAACCAAACAAAAATGTGTAAGTCTTTTGTGTGGGGGTATTTATTACTTTGTAGGGTCCAATTTTCTAGGACCACGGGTCTTCAACATTGTTAGCCTTGGGTGTGGCCTTAGCCTTGGGAGAATTAGCAAGGGGTATTTCATTCCATTCTTGACCGTCAAAAAACTTTTCATTGTACTTTTCAACCCTGTCAGAGCCCATATAGTATCGCATAGTACATACATTTTTCTTTGAGGCATTAACGTTAACAATTTTCAACATTTCTAAAAACTTTTTATGTGGAGAGAAGGCCGAACTCATAGCAATATCAACAGTTACTAAATTACTATTACAGCTATAAACTATTCTGGCATCATCACAACTAGTTATACCAACTGTATTTTTAGGATCAAATATATGTGATAGACAAGTGGGACAATGGCCAACTACTAACATATTACACCCGTACATATGTAGTATTTCATCTACAGCACCACAATCCTGTTGTAAACGTCTAGTTAGAAAAAGGTCATCGAACATACTTGAGGGTGCTGTTTCTTTAGATGTTAGGTCTAAATAGGGTTTCATAGAATTTCTTACTGATTCTGCTCTATCGGGATTTTCCCGGGCATCTTTTTCGAGAGTTGGAAATAGTTTATCTATCAAATCGTTGTACATATTAGAATAGCGAATTGTTTGTTTGTCGTGAATAGCATCCGTAATATATTCCATAAAGGTATCAGTATATCTTAATTCTTCTAAAAGAACTCTATGTATCATTTGTGGTTGTAATTGTTCAGAGTTAATGCTGCTTTCCTCAAATAGGGAAAACACATTTTTACCCATATGAAATCCAGCATGGGCAAATAGTGTACTATTTATCTTTAAAAAAGGAGGAAAGCCAATTAGATAGAATCTAGATAATAAATAGGCTCTATACATATATACTAAATCCTCTGCACCAACCGTTTGTTCTGCATATTTTATCTGGTCTTCTGATAAATTTGCCACTAAAAAGGACTCCATTTTGTCTCTATAAAAACTTACAGAACGATCATCTATATATCTATGATAGGCTAGTTCAGAACCGTATCTAGATGAAGTATGGAAAGCAAAGAAGTCATGATTACCCATAGTACAAAATACATAACTGTTATGGGCCCTAGCTAATATACGTAAGTTAAATATTAACATGTGTATTAGGAGTTCATCGCAATTGGTTAGGAGGTCATTATTATTGTCTCTTCTACCATCGATAATATCACCACAAATGACAATTATTTTATCCTTCTTTTCAGGATTCCAGCGAACATTTTTGATAGGATTTGCCATATCTACATCTGGGTTGATAAATCCGGCTTTTTTAAGGACTTCTAAAAATCTTCTAACATCAGCATGAAGATCAGAAATGGTAAATATTTCATAACGGCTATCCATTTGTAAATCTATATATCTATAGAGTTCCATAGGATGACCATTGTGTGTTTGGTCCGTATATATTTCGTGGTATAGTTCTTCTATTTTTTCCATGTTTTTAGCCAAAGATCCAGCTAATAAAAAACGTTCTAAATCCATATATTATTAAATAATATAAATAATTCAAAGTATTAGTTATATTATTTTATATTTAGTTTATCTATATTCAAGTTTATCTTCTATTTATTCACATGTTATCTACAGGAACCCAATCATTGATATTCACGAATAGCTTCGTGGGTGCGATAACAGGCTCCGGGATAGGCTTATTTTTACAGAGGTCGCTAATAACCATGGATTCAGGGGAGCATTCAATATCATGGCTAATACAATATTGGGTATTTTGAAATATCGGTTCACCACAGTCAACCATGACAGGAGGAACTACAATATCATAATCAGTACAGATATCTAGTTCGGCACAAATTTCATCGGCGGAGTAGTCGCTAAATTCATCACGAATAAGAATATCGATTACCTTTGGCATAAAACTAGAAACAGCTCCGCGGCACATGGAGGAATAACGACCGAACAGGTCACATGTGTGATTATAAAAAGTGTGAAGTTCATCGGTAGTATGATTGGCTTCTAGAAAGTTTTGTGAACTATATACAACAAATTCACATACTTCACATGGAGTAGGACCAATTGACATGGACATGGCCATAGGAGAGGCCGAGAGGATTAGCGTAGCGAGAAAGAGGCTCTTGAACATTTTGTTTAGTCGAGAGAGGTTATTGTTATATATAAATCTGTACTTAAATCAATTTTCTAAGCCTATAATATAATAAAGATGGATCAATATGGATTAGATAAATTCTCTCTAGTTAATTTTGCCGTTGGTATGTTATGGTACCAGGCCGGCTTCTCGTTTGTTTCACTAGCTATTGTATTCTCTATTTACAAAGTATTAGGTAATACTAGCTATGGTATGTACCTAAGTGATAAATATTTACAACCAATCTTGGGATTTAAACTAACTAGCGAAAGCTACAAAAACATTGGTATGGATTTAGCATTCTGTTTTGCTGGTTGGTTTGCCGGCCACCTATTTGTTCAAACTGGTGTCGTTGGTGTAACTAGTACCTTAATTGGTTTCGGACTATACTACTGGAACCCCAAGAACCTCAAGAAATACCTATTATACATATTGGGTGGTTTAGGTGCTGGTGGTCTTATATTTAGACAATTATGGTATTTAGGATTGGGAATAGGTGCCGGATATGCTGTAGAGAATCTTAGAATTGTAAATGTAGCCAAGAAATAGGCTACTAACCTTTGGTAAATGTGTCTATTTTTTGACACATAACCATTAGCCATCTTTAGATGGCGGGTAAATGTAGCCAAGAAATAGGCTACTAACCTTTGGTAAATGTAGCCAAGAAATAGGCTACTAACAAAGCTTAAAGATTTATATAATTAAATATACATCTAACAAATAAAAATGACAACGCTACGCAATTTTTTGGACGAGTATGGTTTTTTCATATTTTTTGGAACAATTATGTTGCTATTAATTTGTGGATTTTGTTTGAAAATGTGTGATAAGACTAAAAAACAGAAATATTACCAATTACGAGAAGACAAACCACCAGAGTATGAATCACTTCAATCTATTACAAACTAGACATAACTACTAGTTACATACTTCTTATCCTTGTCCTGGTGGTTTTTGACGTTAATTAAATCAGATTTGATATCATTAATGTCATTTGAAAGCCTATCAATATAGCCAATAGAAACATCTAGTTCAATAGGTGTACTAGTATTAATTTTAATAGTCATTTCCGAAGCGTAATTGTAAAGCCTCTCAATATCCCCAATGGCATGAATAACCAAACGGTTTTCTGGATGCCGATTAATCAAAAGAGTTAGTGTCTGTTTAAATTCTGAGATATAGTTACTAATCTCGCGGCAATACTTGTTAAATTCTGTACGAAAATCCGTAAGACATTTTGCTAAAATATAAATATTACGAGCATAGTTTTCTTCTGACACCTTGGACATTTCCGAAATGGTTTCATATAGATTCACTAGATGTACAACAGAACGATTTAGATGAAAACACGCCACGGGATCAATATTTTTACTATAATAACGCTCCAATGTTTCATCTAGATTTTGGATAGAATTCTTCACTGATTTACCCCAGCGGTTTAGTAGATCTAGTAGTACCGAGTCACCACTAGTAATAACCATATCTTCTAAATCACCAATACACGACTTTTCTTGACTTAAGCGCCGAATATGTTCCACAGTATCTAGTACAGTTACAATTGAATCATTAACGAAGTGTTTATTTAGTAATTCAACCTCAGCATCAGTCATCTTGGATTTTTGTGAAGTAGCAATTGTCTTTGTTGAAAGTTTAATAACATTATTAGGTTTTTTAGAAGTCTTTCGAAAGATTAAGGAGATCAGACTCTTCTTTGATTGTTTAGCGCTCATTTTATTGTGTATTTTGTGTCTTGTATTTTGTATTTTGTATTATTTGTCAATTTGTCAATTTATAAAAAACATCTATGGTATAATTAGATGAATTACAAGTTACTATTAGCTATATTAGTTCTATTTGTACTAGTATATTTTATAAAGAACTACAAGAAACATCACAAAACACTTGCTGCTTCTAGTAAAGTTATAGGTGATGTAGTAACAACCGGTGTTGGTGGAAAGGATATAGCTGCCCTAACGGATGAATGGATAAACCAAGTTACTGTTAAAAACTCTCCCGAAGGTGTAACTAATATGTTTTGCCCTGATGGTAATTTAATTGGTACCGTATCACAAGTTAAACGTAAAGGTGTAGACATTAAAAAATACTTTGATTTTTTTGCTAAGAAGCCGGGTATTACAGTTTTAGACAAAAAATACAATATATCTAGAGTAGCACCAGGTGTATTTATAAACACCTCTTTTATTACGTGGTTCTGGAGCGGACTCAATGAACCTATTGTTGCCCGTATGACGTTTGTGTTTCGCGAAAAGTGCTTATTTCAACTCCACTCGTCGGTATTACCGGAGGTAAATGATGAACTATTCGATATTAGCAACCTCCCTTGAAACAAAACTATGCCAATGTTCTATCTCTCCTATTGTATAAGCCCTTTTTAATAAGTAGTCTTTTATTTGGTTATAATCAGTCCAATCATCGGCACTATCTGTATCATTGTCGTAGAGGTAGCGAAAACAAAAATATGGCGATAGATTATTTTGTGTTCGCAAACACTTCCAAGAATCATAATAACAAATTGTTTCTATCAAAAACTCTTCACTAAATTGGTGGTGTTTTAAAAGATTGCTCATAAAGGATAGCCTTTTTGGATCTTTTAATAATTCTATTTCAAAACTATTCATATGTTAATATTTATAAAATAAAATTGAATTTAATATATTTTAAAATCTTACAACTAAATCATCGATATTACTCTATAATATGAAATACATCATGCTCTTCAAAGATAAGTTGTTCCCGAAACAGCCAACTGTATTATTAGGTCGATGGAATATTGTTTACTGTGATAAAAAAATTAATCAAAAATTAGATTTATCTAACGAAGACCATTGTGGTGTATGTGATGTTTATAAATTTGGTAAACATAAAGAACTTAAAGTACGTGAACTAATTTTTTATGAACATATGTAAGCATTCAAAGATTTGATATTGTATAGTTTTTAATATATTACTTTGATTATAGGTACTATAATATTTATTTAAACAATTGTAATATACTATACATAATAACTTAAAATGCCTCATATATATTATACTGGTATTGGTTGTAATAATAGTGGATTTCATACAGAAGATGAGTTCTTAAATATTATGAAATACGCGCCGTTTCACTACAACGAAATGACCTTTTTAGGTTTTAACATGGAGTACAAAGATTATCACCTACCTGATGATTTTAATAATTTTACATTAGATGAATGGTTAGATTATACTGGCGCGGTTTATTATAATAAAGAATAATTTATAGTGTAATAACAACTATAAATATTTACTAGTGAGTTCATACACAATTTTCCGTTTAATATCAATAATAGTTCTATTGCGGTTAATTAATAAATAGTTTGGTTGTATGTGCTTATATTTAAAAAGTTTTAACATATTGGTTATATTATCTAAATTTTCTAATCGTTCTTTCATGGTATGACAGTGGGATATTAGAAACTTGTCTAAACTTTTAATACATCCCTTCGTATCGATGATATCAATATACCAATCTATAAATTCATTATTATCTGATCTAACTATTGTATGAATTAATTTAATAGCTGGATTTAAAAATATATTTTTTGACATATAATTGTTATATATTTATTATATATTTATTATATATTATAATTTATTCATCTTCATTGCGTTCTCTGAAATATCCCATAATTTCATCTAAAAGTCCTTGTGGGCAATCTTTTGTCGGAACTAGCAGTCCATAACTATTTTTGGTTACATGTAATTCCGGATTGTATTTATGGTTAACAATAATTTGCCATCTTTCACTATATTTTCTATTCTTTTTACTGCCATGAAAATGGTGACGAATTACTCCCGGAACATATCCTAATCTTAAACCATTGGCCTTATGTTGCCACTTTAAAATACTATATTTATATTCATCTGTAACTAAATTATTAACACTATTTATACCGTTTTTTATCAATGATTTTGCCATATTATGGTCACCAGAACCTAATATAGATAGTTCATACACACCACCAACACGGTCATAGGCCTTTCTAGTCATAGCCCAGGCAAAGCCTGGATGCCAGAAATTTACTCCAGTACCACCATATTTTTTACCACCTTCGTGTTGAAATCCGAAACTAGTAAATATAGACATGGCATCCTCTTTTTTATCCATGTCTACAGCATGTGAAAATAGTTGAACTATATCTTTGTGTCCATTCAGTATCTTTAATGTATCACTTGCCCAAGAAGCACTATTAAATTCAATATCGGCATCAATCCATGCGACAGCTTTCCAATTTTGTGGCAGTAATTTATTAATACCAATATTTATCATATTCTCCTTATGCCAAAGGGGTGCTGTATCGGTACGCAATTGTAGATGTTTCCTGTTGTTCACTTTGGCAACATAATGTTTCTGTTCTCCATATGCTAATTCAACTACATATAATTCTATTTCATCTATATGTTCACTTTCCATACGTTTAATAAATTCATTTGCTAATCTATATCTTGTTCCATATTCACATGGATTCGATATAACAATAATGACATTTAATTTGTCTTCTATTTTATCATTGTTTTTAATAGATAATTTTGTGGAATTTTCTGTATATTCTACTTTATCAACTTCAATACCATTTATGACCGTCATTAATTTATTATATGTAGATTATATAATATTTGAAACGAAAAAACTTAAACAAAACCCCATAAAGAGTAATAAGTAATTACAATGAGCGCTGTTCTAAGCTACTTTTTCCCAGATACCTATGGCAAAGACCCAAATAACTGTAAATACTTTTTAGAAAGTATTGAAAACAAAATTTCGGTATGTGAAAAATATCATCTTCTACAACTTCTTGACAGCAAATATAACTTTATTCGCGATAGTGACATTTATCTATTATTTGAGTTTGAACTATTCCGCAAACTTATTACTACTCTTCCCAAACACAATGTTTCTGATTATGAATACTACAGATATATCGAAGAGTTTAATCGTATTCCCGAAGATGTTAAAAATGAAGAGCGATACAATATAACGCTTCGATTTATTTGCGATATTTTTAAGAGCTACTGTACTGGCAATAAGGTTTATAGTGAAACCTACATTAAGAACTCGCTATCGTTGTGTGTAGCTTTTGGTAAAAAGGGGTTTAATAAACGTATTCGTCGTAATATTTATGCCAATCTTAACCACGAAGAAATCATTAATTATAAAAAGAACTACACCCCTACTCAAGCGGCTATTCTAAAAGTATATTGTCGTTTTATGACCCTATCCGGCCAAACACCAGATAGTGAACTTGTAGAAACACTAAAGACCCTAGAATTCACCGAAAAGAAAAACACTAGCACTGAGGATAATACTAAATACAATAAGGCTGTACGACTCTTTAATAGTATTTTGATGGAACCTAAGACGGAGGTTCGTAAGTGTAACATTCTAACCGAAGAGGATATTGATGACTCCTCTAGAATTCCTACCAAAAACTGTAACTATTATATTCTTCACAACAATGCTGTTTGTAAATCCAAGAATGGAAAGGTATATTACATTGTACAATTGGATGATTTTAGTGAAGAACAAAGACAAGCTATTTTGGACAAGATTAATAGCAATCTAGGTACACTAGTTGTAAAAACTACATATATTAACAATGACCCTACATTTGAACTAGTGATTTTTGATATTAAGGGTCAGAATTATCTTAAGCGTTGGTGGTGTAGTACTTCGGCTAAATATTGTGTACAATTGTGTAATATTTTGGAATAGTATGTGAATGCTAAACTACCTATAAAATAAGAATAA
>Ga0214919_10011774_pt1 | contig 10868 bp, 5 predicted proteins | sample LL1503_MetaG_FD_177994 | JGI IMG/M metagenome (GOLD analysis project Ga0214919, IMG submission 177994) | Freshwater microbial communities from Lake Lanier, Atlanta, Georgia, United States - LL-1503 | ecosystem: Environmental > Aquatic > Freshwater > Lake | place: USA: Georgia | collected 2015-03-15
TCTTTTGGACTCAAACGGTCGCCAACAGCAGGGTAGATGTATTCGGTCTGCATGATGTCAAGAGTTTGTTTTGCACCCAAGTAGTGACCCGGCCCGCCAATGACTGCAGCGCGAATTGTCTCAATTGAAAGCGATTCGTCAGTAACCTCGATGCCTTTGATAGTGCGTTGTACTGCACCGACGATGTCGTTGTCGAGTACTACTCCTTCAAGTGAGAAACCGAGCAAACTGCCGTGCATGCCGGCTGATTCATAAATCAAGTTCATGCCTGCATTGCCAACGAGCGCGTGGTTGTATCCCTTTTCGGCGCCAGCCTGTGCATCAGGAATCTTTGAGTCGCTGATACCAGATGATGTGCCACCAGTGAGGTCGTAGAAGTGCGCCATCTGCGCGCTCGCTGCAGAAAGAATCGCCTGCTCCGGGCTACCACCCGACATCGCGCCTGAACGCAAGTCAGAAACGAAAGACCAAGTGCCAAATATTGCTGGGTGACCAGGCACAAGCGCATTGACATAGGCCAAACCTGCGAGTACTTCTGCAGTTTCTTGAACGAGTGCACCGGCGAGTGCTGCTGGCGCAGTTGCACCGGCTTGACCAGCCGACAGCAACAACACTGGCATTCCGCCGTAAACAGCAGTCTCTAAACAACGACATGCGTCGGTGGCGAACTTAAGTGGTGGTACTACAAAGCAATTTGACTGACTAACAAATGGACGAGCGCGCCACTTGTCTTCGCCACCCGCGATGTCGTGCAACATTCGCAACGACGCGTCTAGGTGATCTGGGTGTACCCAAGATGTACCAACGTGTTTTGTTGTGCCGCTAACACTCAGGTAACAAGTGTTGATATCCATTTCGGCTGGGTCTGGCAAATCTCGTGGCACAACTGTGCGCTGATAGAAGTGGATGTGCTCCATCTGGTCGACAAGTCGAGCAATGTCATATGCATCTTGAGAAAGTGATTCGCGATACTCGCCGGTCTTTGGGTCGACGATGTATACAGCAGCACCAGCGGTGCCGAAATAAACTTTCTTACCCGAAGGTTGCATATCGTATTTAGGGTCTTGTCCGTAAAGAGTGAAGTTGCGTGCGGCAATTGAGAGAGTGTGTTCAATCAAACTGCGTGGAAATAACAATCGACCTTCTGGCGAGAGTGTGCAACCAAGTGGCAACAACGCGTCAAGACAAGTTGGTATCGCGTCAGCAAGGCCGATGTTTTCTAAAACATCAATCGCAGCATTATGAACTTTCAACACCTCAGCATCTGTTAGTGGCTTGTATCGGCCACTCTCCATACCTGGGTTTACTGGACGAATGTCGAGTGCGAGTGGTGCAGCGCGAAGTGCGCGGCGAGCGCCTGGGCCACCACGGCGGTTTGGTTGTTGAGAACTGGTCATTTGATAATCCTATTCATTTGAACGATGTTACGACTTGACGCGCAAACTTTTTGGGTCATAGAACGGGTCAAGCGACGCTGTGGCGCTGACGCGCTCGCCTGCAACTTCGATCTCATAAGTCGCGTCTGTGACAAATTTCTTGTCGGCGAGACCATTTTTATTGGCAACATAGCCCATGCCCAGCGAGGCATTCACCGTATGGCCGAACATGCCAGATGTGATGCTTCCAACGAGTTCGCCATTGCGCCAAATCGGTTCATTGTGAAATAACAAACGCTCAGGGTCGACAAGAGAGAACTGCACCATGCGTTTATGTAACCCCGCCTCTTTCTGCTTGGCTAGTGCATCGCGACCGATGAATCCGCCTTGTTTGTTCATAGCGACAACAAAACCAAGACCGGCTTCAAGCGGCGTGTCGTCGGGCGAAACGTCATGTCCCCAGTGGCGGTAACCCTTTTCGGTGCGCAATGAGTTGAGCGCGTGATACCCGGCGTGGCGCAGACCGAAGTCTTTGCCCTTATCGGTGATCGCGTCAAACACGCTCATTGTGAACTCTGTTGGAATGTAAAGCTCCCAGCCGAGTTCGCCTACATAGGTAATGCGGTTGGCACGAACTCGTGCATATGCCAAGTCGATAATTTTCGATGTACCAAAAGCGAATGCCTCGTTAGATAAATCGTCGGGTGTCAGCGATGAAAGCAGCGCGCGCGAGTTTGGTCCCATCACGCTTAACACTGCTTGACCCGAAGAAACGTCAATCGCCATAGCCCGCGCCGTAGTCGGGATGTGATCGCGCAACCAAGCAAAGTCGCGGACCTGTGTTGCTGCTGCAGTGACAATTAGATACGAGTCAAGTGCTTGGCGAGTAACTGTGAGATCGGCTTCAATACCACCTGTTTCGTTTAGCCATTGTGTGTAGACGATTTTGCCGACTGGCACATCTACTTCGTTGGCGCAAATTTGGTTGAGCACCGACATCGCGTCTGGACCTTGCAAAATAAATTTGCCAAATGACGACTGATCAAATAGCCCGACAGCGTTGCGTACTGCGTGATGTTCTTGCGCGCTGTAGCCAAACCAGTTTTGCTTACCATATGTATATATGTATTCAGGTTTCACGCCACTAGGGGCAAACCAGTTTGTTCGCTCCCAGCCGGCGACTTCACCAAAGCAGGCGCCCCGATCGGCGAGGCGATCGTGCAATACAGATTTGCGAACACCGCGTGCAGTTTCTGGTTGCCTAAACGGCCAGTGCATCGCATAAAGCAAGCCCAGTGTTTCGACAGTGCGGTCGTGCAGATATTTTTTGTTTCGCTGATACGGCATTGAGCGACGCACGTCGACATCCCACAAATCCATTGGCGGGCGACCGTCGATAATCCAGTCGGCGAGAACTTTGCCAGCACCGCCCGACGACTGAATGCCGATCGAGTTAAAACCTGCTGCAACGAAGAGATTTTCGACATCTGGTGACTCGCCGAGCAGATACCGATCATCGGGCGTGAACGATTCAGGTCCGTTAAAAAACAATCTGATGCCAGTCTTTGCAAGCAACGGCATGCGATGTGTTGCAGCGGCTACTAACGGTTCGATGTGTTCAAAATCTTCTGGTAGCGATGTGAACGAAAAATCTTCAGAGATTCCCTTCATGCCCCAAGGTTTAGCAACTGGTTCAAACCAACCGACCAAAAGTTTGCCCGCATCTTCTTTGAAGTATCCGCAACCATCGGGGTCACGAAGTACCGGCATATTCGGAGAAATGTCTGGCACCGCTTCGGTAACAATATAAAAATGCTCTGCCGCGTGCAGAGGCACGATTGCGCCAGCGGCATCGGCAAGTTCGCGAGCCCACATACCTGCACAGTTGACAACAAACTCAGCGCGAATTTCGGTTTGTGCTTTATCGCTATTATCGGGTGTCGCTTTAACGCCAACGGCACGCCCGTCTTCGACAATTATTGAATCGACTTTGATGTTTTCGATAATTTTTACACCAAGTGCACGTGCACCTTTGGCGAGCGCTTGTGTTGTATCAATCGGATTAACCACGCCGTCATTCGGCAAGTGCACGCCGCCAACTAGGTCATCAACTCGGGCAAGTGGTACAAGTTCTGAAATTTCTTTTGGCGAAATTATGTTCACGTCTAAACCAAAAACTCGCGCCATGGATGCACCGCGTTTTAGTTCTTCAAATCGTTCATGGTTTGGTGCAACTGCAACAGAGCCACGTTGTTGAAACCCAGTTGCTTGACCAGTCTCGGCTTCAAGGGTTTTGAACAAATTGGTCGTGTATTGCGCGAGTCGAGTCAGGTTATGCGTTGCCCGCAACTGACCGACAAGCCCGGCAGCGTGCCAAGTCGTGCCGCAAGTAAGTTGCTTGCGCTCGAGCAACACAACATCTGTACAACCGCGCAAAGCTAAGTGATAGGCGACGCTGCAACCGACAATGCCACCGCCAACTATTACAACACGAGCATTTTTAGGGACATCAGCCATTTTGTTCCTTCATAGATATTTGAAATTCTTTGAGAATTGTTTGAAAATTTGTCAACTAGTTGGGGGATTCTTTAGCATCGTCAACGCTACAGTTTCTCAATGAAATTTGAAAAACGAGAACACGAGCAGATTGGTTTTGTGCAATGAGTGAGAGAGCAAAAATCGTAATTATCGGTGGAGGAATCGCTGGCTGCAGTGCTCTTTATCACCTCGCCAAAATGGGTTGCACCGATGTTTTGTTACTTGAACGAGATGAGCTGACTTCGGGTTCTACTTGGCACGCCGCAGGCAATGTGCCGACATATTCAACAAGCTGGAGCGTAATGCAAGTTCAGAAATACAGCGCGGCGTTGTATCGCGAACTTGCAACTGATAAAGATTTTCCGATTAGTTATCACGTCACGGGTTCAGTTCGCCTTGCGCATAGCGAAGAACGCATGGCCGAGTTTCGACATGTCAAGAGTATGGCGCGTGCCAACAACATGGAGTACGACATGCTCACTCCAGCAGATCTTGTCGACCGATATCCGCTGATTAAGACGCACGATCTTCTCGGTGCACTTTGGGATCCGCTAGACGGTGATATTGACCCTTCGCAAGTTACTCAGGCGATGGCTCGTGCCGCTCGTGCACTCGGTGCCCGTGTTCGACGCAACGAGCGCGTGACTGCATTGCGCCAGCACAAAAATTACGAATGGACGGTCACTTCACTCGCCGCAGGTGTTGAAACCGAAATTGATTGCGAAATTATTATCAACGCCGCTGGTTATCGTGCAGGCGAAGTAATGCAACTTATTGGTCGACATTTGCCGATCATGACAATGGCACACCAATATTTGATTACCGAAGAGATTGACGAGCTTGCTGCACGAAGTGAGCCGTTGCCGTTGTTGCGAGACCCGGATACCTCTTATTATTTGCGTCAAGAGCGAAACGGTTTCATTCTCGGGCCATATGAGTGGCAAGCAACGCCGATGTGGCTCGACGGAATCCCAGATCAATTCGCAAATCAGTTGTGGCCAGACGAACTTGATCGTCTTGAGAAGCAAATTCTTGATGCAGGCGAGCGAGTTCCAGTTTTGGCAGACGCAGGCATCGCACGAGTCGTCAACGGACCAATACCGTATGCGCCTGACGGCAACCCGTATCTTGGGCCAGAACGTGGCATGCGAAACTTTTTTCACTGCAACACATTTAGTTTTGGTATCGCTCAAGGTGGCGGTGCGGGCAAAGCAATCGCCGAATGGATTCTTGATGGTCGCCCAGAGTTTGATTTGTGGGCGATTGACCGACGCCGATACAAGGCATACGCGACAACGCAGTACACGGTTGATAAAGCAGTTGAGGTTTATCAAAACGAATATGCAATGGGTTTCCCTTTTGAAGAACGCCCAGCAGGTCGGCCTGCTTACATGTCTCCGTTGTATGAGCAACTAAAGAAAAAGGGTGCAGCGTATGGTGCCCGCGGCGGTTGGGAGCGACCAACTTATTTCGATCCAAAGAACGAAGTAACAGATCACTCACTCTCATTTTTCAGACGCAACGGCTGGCGCACGGTTGTTGCTAAAGAAGTGCACGCGGCACGCAACGGTGTCGCAGTTCTCGACTTGCCAGGCTTTACAAAAATCGAAGTCAAAGGTTCTGGTGCATTCGCATATCTTGACAATTTGTTGTGCACGAAACTGCCTAAGGTTGGTCGCATAAGTCTTGTCTACGCATTGTTGCCAGACGGCAAAGTGTTGAGCGAGTTCACAGTCGTTCGAGTTGCTGAAGATAGTTTCTACTTAGTCGGCGCCGCAGGTTCTGAATGGCACGATCTCGATGTTCTTGAAATGGCGTTGCCAACCGACGGCTCAGTGACACTAAAAAATGTCACTGCTGATTACGGTTCAATTATTTTGGTTGGCCCGCGATCGCGCGATGTGCTTTCGCAAGTCACGACAACACCAATCGACAACGATTCTTTCAAATGGTTGTCGGCGCAGATGATCGATACTGCAGTTGGCCCAGTTCGTGCGTTGCGTGTGAACTACGTTGGCGAACTCGGCTGGGAGTTGCACGCATCGAACGAACAAATGGTTGCGCTTTACGACGCAATTTGGAAGGCAGGCGAGAAGTTTGACATCGCCGACATGGGCATTTATGCAGTCGACAGTTTGCGACTTGACAAGTGTTATCGCGGATGGAAAGCCGACCTCGAAATCGGTTTCTCACCATTTGATGCTTCGCTAGATCGATTCGTTGATTTAACAAAACCAGCGTTTGTCGGTCGCGATGCATTGATCGCCGAAAAGGCTCGCGGTTCGGCGTATCGATTTGTGCCGATGATTCTTGATCAAGACGGCGATGCCGATGCACCATTTTGTGCGTCAGTATTCAGCGGTGATAAGCGAATCGGAATCATTACCTCTGGAGGCTGGAGTTTCACGCTGAATAAGAGTGTGGCGTTGGCTTACGTGCGCCCAGAATTTGAGGCACCAGGCACAAAAGTTGAGATTGAAATTTTTGGCACTCGTCAATCGGCGACGATTGGTCTCGAGCCATTATTTGATCCCAAAAATGATCGCCTGCGTTCCTAATAATCACCGCAATAGGCATTAATCTCACACATCTGACCTATTATGTTGAGTCTGACTTAAGAAGGGTTGTTTAGTGAAATTTAAGCCGAAAAAGGGTGACACAGTCATCTATCCGCAACACGGTGCGTGTGTAGTTCTAAACATGAAGCGGATGAAGGCATTCGGCAAAACTCAAGACTATTTGATTCTCAAAACAGTGATCAATGAGATGACGTTGTCGATTCCTGTTGATCAGATTTCAACTGTCGGTGTTCGTCCGCCAGTTTCGTCGAGCGAACTTCAAGACTTGGTTTCGGTGTTGGCAAAAGCAGATCCTCGCGTGCCTGCAAACTGGTCGCGCCGTTTCAAGAACCACCAAGAAAAACTTAAGAGCGGTGATGTTTATCAAGTTGCAGAAGTAGTGCGCAATCTTGCCGCCCGTGATCGTGACTCGGCTTTGTCGGCAGCAGAAAAAACAATGTACGACCGTGCTCGTGTCAACTTAATTTCAGAGATTCAACCAGCGCTACGAGTAACGACAGAAGAAGCAGAGTTGTATCTTGACAAAGCACTTGAAAAAGGCGTTCTCAAACCTGCAAAGTCAATTACTAAGACAGTAGTAAAGTCTGCAGTAAAAAAAGTCGCGAAACCTGCCGTTGATGCAAAGCCGAAAGTAACAGCATCCTCTAAACCAGCTGCTAAGCCAGCCGCCAAGGCGCCAGTTGTCAAAGTAGCTAAAGTCGCCAAGGCTGTTGCAAAAAAGAAGTAAATATGAAAATTGGATTCTGCGGACTCGGTGTAATGGGTTCTCCAATGGCGCGCCATCTTGCATCCAAAGGTCACGAACTCACTGTTTATAATCGCAATACCGAAAAAGCAAAACAGTGGGTGGCTGCGAATGGTGGCTCGTTTGCTGTGACGGCTCGTGAAGTGGCTGAAGCAAGCGACGTAGTGATGGTTTGTGTCGGCAACGACGACGATGTTCGCAGTGTCGTGCTCGGTGCAGACGGCGTACTTGCCGGCCTCAAAGCCGGCTCGGTTTTGGTCGATCACACAACAGCGTCGGCAACTTTGGCGCGCGAACTTTCTGCACTGTGCGCGACAAAACAAATTGGGTTCATTGATGCGCCAGTTTCTGGTGGCCAAGCAGGTGCAGAAAATGGTGCACTCACTGTGATGTGTGGCTGCGACGATCAAAACGTATTCGATCGCGTACGACCAGTGTTCGACGCTTACGCCAAAGCTTGTCAACGCATGGGTGATGCTGGGTCAGGACAGTTAACCAAGATGGTTAATCAAATTTGTATTGCCGGCGTTGTCTCGGGTTTAGCAGAGGCGCTTAACTTTGCAGTTCGCGCAGGGCTCGATGCCGATCAAGTTGTTGAAGTTATTTCTAAAGGTGCCGCGCAGTCTTGGCAAATGGAGAATCGTTCAAAGACAATGGTTCGTGACGAATTCGAATTTGGGTTTGCGGCGCAGTGGATGCGCAAAGATCTCGGCATTTGTTTTGATGAGGCGAAAAATAATGGCTCAGATTTAACAATGACCAAACTTGTCGACGCACTTTACGCCAAAGTCGTAGCGATGGGCGGCGCACGCTGGGATACCAGCAGCCTGATGAAACTCTTAACCCACCCCGAAAAATAATTTGAACATGTCTACTCCAATGCCGGGCAGCCATCAGCCGCGAAAACATCTAGCTCATATTCAAGGATTGCGTGGCATCGCGGTATTGGTGGTCGTTCTTTATCATTTGAACTTCTTTTTCCACGGTGGTTTTATCGGCGTAGATATGTTTTTCGTAATTTCTGGTTTTGTGATCGGTCGAATGCTTGTTCAAGAGCTTTATGCGACTGGAGGTATCAACTGGAAGTACTTCTTTTTTCGCAGAGCGCGAAGATTAATTCCTTCTCTGGTTGCAACTCTTGTAGGAACAGTACTTTTGACATGGTCGTTATTCGGAGCAGGTGCTGCTGCAGGTTTAAGTAAATCACTCACTTCGGGAAGCTTGTTCTATTCAAATTTCTACTTTTTTCTTCAACGTGGTTATGTTGATCTCGCAGGTGATCCGCTTCGAAATCTCTGGAGCCTTTCGGTTGAGGAACAGTTTTATCTAGGCCTTCCATTTCTTTTTTTGTTTATAAAACTACTAGGCGGAAATGTTCGACGTAGGTTATTCATTTCTTGTGTGGTTGTGGCGGTAATTTCGTTAGCGGCAAGCATAATTTTAGTGAACTATTCTCTACAGTTTTCTGTTCCGCAGTTTCTGCTACCAGAACGATTTGCGTTTTTCTCACCATTTACTCGAGCATGGGAGTTTTTGGTTGGATTTTTATTGGTATTTGTCCCCGACAAAAAGAAGGCATACCCCTTAAAGATTTGGCTTACCGTGTCAGCCGTTGTTGTATTGGTGGGTTCAAGTTTATTTTTGGATGCGTGGCTGCCATTCCCAGGCTGGTTGGCAATCCCCACAGTGTTTGGCGCAGCAGTTCTTGTTTTATTTGGCGACCAAGTGCCTGTGCTTAGAATTTTACTTTCTAATCGATTGATTCGGTTTTGTGGGGATATTTCTTACAGTCTGTATCTGGCTCATTGGCCACTTATCGTGATTTTGCAATCAAAGTATGGATCTGAATGGCATATATCCGTATCGTCGCTAATAATTTCGGTCGTCTTGGCTTCTTTGATGTTTAAGTTTTTAGAGGTGCCAATTCGAACGCTTACTTGGGATAAGCATCGTTTAGTGTTTGGACTTTCTATTATCTCAATTATCTTTCCTTTAGTTTTAGTTCGGGAGGCTCCTCGTTTTATTAGTCATTCAAAATCAGTTGCAAACACGGTTTCTACCGTTTTGAGCGAAAGTGAGACTAGGCAGCAAGTCATCAATATTGGCTCGAAAGTTTGTCTTGATGTACATAAGAAAGTTCCAATGCCGCAAATGTCTGTTTGCATTGAAGGTTCGGATAACACGCAACCTCTTGTCTTTTTGCTTGGTGACTCACACGCAAATTCGGCAAGTGAAGGCGTTATTGCGGCCGCGAAACTTAACGGCATGCGAGTTATGACCTGGTCGAGATCTGGTTGCCCATTTCAAGTGACTAGTTCAGTAAACAGACTGTGTAACGGAAATCGTGACTTGCTTCTCACGTTTATTGAAAAGTCAAAACCTGATGCAGTAATCATTGTCAATGGAGTTAATCACTATCTAGAAGGCCGAAGAGAAGAAAGTTTTATCCCTCGAGGATTACGGTCTCGATTGAAAAAAAACGGATATTTGTACGGTGAAACAGTTAGATATTTGTTAGAGAAAAAGATTCCGACAATTCTCATGTATGAGGTACCAAATATGAGTAGCGATGAGAGGCCTCTTTCGGAGTTTTTGCTCCGCAAAGCGACGATTGCCGCTGAAAATTTAGAGATTCAGAAAGTTGAGCAAGAGCTTGGCTTAAAAGTTATCCGAGTTGAACCTGCAGATGTGCTCTGTAGAAGTGGAATATGTCGGCAAAGACAAAATGGCGTCGGAATTTATTCAGATGGTCAGCATTTGAATGCTGACGGCGCACTGCTACTTGAGCCGCTTTTCAGTGCCGCTTTAACTGAAGCGATTAATTCGAACAAAAAATAGAATTATTTACCTGAGGCGGCAGTGGCGAATGCGTCCATCAGTTTGTCGAGTTGTGCGTCGGTGATAACTAGTGGTGGGCAAAAAGTATTTGTGTCGGCATTTATAGCGCGAGTGATCGCACCCAGTTCGAGCATCCTGTCGCGAATTTTGAAGTTGTTTTGTGTTGAGTGCAAACCTGCAGCCCACACTGCGCCGTCGCCACGAGCGCTTTCGATAACGCCATCTCGCACTAATGCGTTCAATGCATCACCAATTCGATTGCCGATTTGAGTCGCTCGGTCGGCAAGATTCTCGCGCTCAATAATTTCGAGATTGGTTATCGCTGCCGCGCAAGCCGATGCATGGCCCGAATATGTGTAGCCAGTTCTTAAAATAAAATCTGCGTCAGCCTCTAAAGATTTGCGCACGGCCTTGCCAACAAAAACACCACCAAGTGGCTGATAGCCAGAAGTAACCGCTTTGGCAAAGCACAATAGATCAGGGTTGACTTTATAAAAATTTGCACCGAACCAAGTGCCGAGCCGAGCAAAGCCAGTGATTACTTCGTCAAAAATTAAAAACGCGCCGTGTTGGTCGCAGAGTTTTCGCAAACCCTCTAGGTATCCAGGGGTAGGCGGGTAGACGCCACCGGCGCCCTGCAAAGGTTCAGCAAGTACTGCAGCAATTGTGTTGCCGCGTTGAGACATCAAAACTGACATCGCCTCAAGATCATCACTCGCAACTTGCTCAACATCGGGCACAAGTGGGCCGTAGCCAATTTTGTTGAGTGGCAAACCCTGCGCACTCGTGCCA
>Ga0214919_10011776_pt1 | contig 10866 bp, 8 predicted proteins | sample LL1503_MetaG_FD_177994 | JGI IMG/M metagenome (GOLD analysis project Ga0214919, IMG submission 177994) | Freshwater microbial communities from Lake Lanier, Atlanta, Georgia, United States - LL-1503 | ecosystem: Environmental > Aquatic > Freshwater > Lake | place: USA: Georgia | collected 2015-03-15
CCAGCAAAGGTCTTCGGGTCAGTGCCAATCTGCTCAGTATACCTTGCCACGCGGTAATAAACCACGTAACACGCTGATGCGAACTTTACATATACCCAGACGCACGGCAAATGTGCGTACTCCATATCCAGCACTAAAAAGTGGAGTTTCAATAGGACGCGTGACGTCGCCGTCTGTCCAGTCTTTTTTACTCGGTGAAGAGTCCGGTCGAAATCAAACACCATATAATCACCACGGTTCAGTCTCCTCTCAACACCATGATTAATAAATTCAGTTGCGGTGTCGTTGTTACCGTTAGTAGCACTGATTATCGCGCGGTAGACTCGTATTCCCGGGAAAGCGAATAATATGCAGTCGCGGTGAGGAATCAGATTTGCTGCTGCACCGTAGAGAGGCGCATTCTCAAAATTCGGTTTTGGATTAGAATAATAGACCTCATTCATTTGCGGCATGTTCTTCATTATTACTGCAAAAGTATTCGGTTGGTCAAATGCGCCGACACGCAATCCCTGCCAATAATCCGCTGTTTGAATCCTCTCGAAATTTGTCAATAGAGTGCCGGATAAATCGGTATAATACGTATGATGCGTCGTCGCGGTCTTGTCTTCTATATACGCCAAATATTGATTTGCAATATCATCTAAAGCATCGGAATATTGAGAGGATAGAGTTCCGATACTGACATTTCCGTCGGTGGGGTGTCTATGTGTGAATTCGGTGGTCATTTTTTTGTGTAGTGGTATTACAATTCTGTATTACAAAACATCTATATATTTTTTTGTATATATGGATGTTTTGCGGTGGGTTTGGTCTGCTCTACCTCTCGCGATAATACGCAATACACGTCGCAAGACATATCCCGCCGAATATGAAATGCCGTCTGCCGATACCTGTGCCATTAATGTTTTCCGTCTTCGGTAGGACGACCTCTAATATTATCCCCGTCAATAGTCCACTATAGACCATCGCAGGTATTGTTTTGAATAATAGCATGGATGTTTGTTGGCGCATGAGTCCTAAAATACAATATTTTTGCTGCTCGTTTTTATATGGTTTTTTCATCTTCACACGATTCCAATTTATTCACCTTCAACTGTTTCGTCGCAACATACCTCTCGTAGTACATCGTCCGCCGCCGCATATTACATTCCAAACACGCAATCACCACATTCCCCCGGTTATGCCCCTCCGCATTCGAAAGACGCTCTAATGACCACTGGCGGGGGTCGCGTACATTCTGATAGAAAATGGTCGCCCATTTCCGGCAGTAAAAACACGAGAGGTTAGACGCGACCAGTAACGCGATTATGTCGGTCACTTGGATGAACCTGGTAGGGTCGTAGAATCCCTTTAATGTATCTTGCTGCCTGTAACCGGAATGCTTGGTCTTTAAATGGTTCAGCAATATTTGTTTTGCTGGGTTATCGGTCGGGTCTTGGTATTGGAGAGTGACAATAATATTTTGCTGGGATTCCTGCGTCGAATATTGAGAGGATATCTCGACCCATTCGTCGGATTTGGCGGCGACTTTTTTGCGCGGTGGTTCTTTGATATTGGCGGAGGGTTTAGTGACGGGCAATACTGTCAAATGTTTCGTATCGGATGTGAATGTGGATGTGGATGTGGACATAGACATTTGCAATATGAATACACATAAATATGAGTTGATATGGTTTAGGAAATAATGTCGTTTGCGAATTTTAACCCGGCAGAATTTATCGGTGCGTTTGCGTCCGAACCGGACGACCAATTAGACATACAGAATCCGTTTTTATCCGCATCCTCTCAACTATTCTCTGAAAACATCAAACCGGAAGACCAATCCAGCAATGTTACACATTTGGAAATACACCAACACATTGTTCGTCGACTCGATGAATTTATTGCTAAAAACCAGATTCCCCATATGATTTTCCACGGACCGTCGGGGTCGGGTAAACAGACCCTCGTCCGCGAATTCATTCAGAGGATTTACAGTGGTGATAAAGTCAAACTAAAAACCCATGTTATGACCGTCAACTGCTCCCACGGCAAAGGAATCCAGTTTATTCGAGAGGAATTGAAATTCTTTGCTAAAGCGAACGCGCAGACGAAATCCAACGTCGACGGCGGCAAATCTAGCGAATTCAAAGTTATTGTGCTTCTCAATGCGCATCACTTGACCGTCGATGCCCAGTCCGCATTGCGAAGATGTATCGAACTATTCAGTTACAACACACGGTTTTTCATTGTGGTCGAAAATAAGGACAAGTTGTTAAACCCTATCCTCTCCAGATTTTGCGACATATTTGTACCTGAACCCGGCATAAATTTGCATCAATATGTTCTGTCGCAACAGTTTCGAGATATCGACGATAAACCGAGAGAGGACGAATTCGAATCCCTATTTGGAACCGACGCCACCAATCTGCATCAATTGATGGATGCCATTAACCGGTTATATGAGGCGGGAGTATCCTGTTTAGATTTAATGGATTGGGTCAAAACGAAACGTGATAAATGGTCAGAGGCGGAATACTATTCTGCGGTTATGCGTTTTTATCAGATAAAACCACAGTTTCGATGCGAAAAGTTGCTGATGCTTTTCATGGTGAACTATTTGCATTTTCATTCGATGCTCCTGCGTCGCATCTCCTGAAAATTTCGGATTTACTACCTTCTTCGAAGTCCGTAAATCCTATATTCTCCTGCGAAACTTCCTACGTCAGTTTCTCCGGATTTTCAGGAGATGCGACGCAGGAGCATCGAATGAAATTGACCATTCTCCGACGTTCTACGCAAGCGCCGCGGAGGGAATCTCGTAAGTCGAATGTCCAAAAAACTTGTTCATTTCTTCTTTGCCTTTTTCTTTTCTTCTTTATCTGCTTTTGCTTGCTCTTTGCGTGTCTTTTCGTCCTGTTTCTCTTGCTCTTTGCGTGTCTTTTCGTCCTGTTTCTCTTGCTCTTTGCGTGTCTTTTCGTCCTGTTTCTCTTGTTTCTTGCGTGCGTTATCTAGTGCTTTTTGCACCTTCGCCTCTTGTTTTTGTGCCTTCTCCTGTTTTTTTGCTTCAATCGCTTCCTCTCGTGCTAGCATGCCTTCATATTTATCGTTTGCTTTCCTCTCAACTTCCTCCATTTTCTCCCGAACGCCTGCTTGTGCCTCCAGCAAACTCTCTTTGAAATTATCGGATAAATCTTCGTCCGCGTCCTCCTCCAATTTACGCTCCTTCTCTTCTTCTCTAGCAAGATGTTTCTCCTCTCGTAATTGGTCTTTAATAACCTCTCGTATTTCCTTCTTGACATCTTTCTTGAACTTATTAAGTCGCTCTATTGAGAGGTTAGCGCGTTTGGTTATTCGCTGAATCCATTTCACATTGCGTTTCCTAGATTTAGCAAGTTTCTTTTTGGCGTCTTTTATTGTTAATCGGACAACCTGTGTCTCATTTGGACGCAAATCGGTTTTCAGCAAATTATTATACGATTTTATTTTTGCCTGTTGAGAGGATACATCCGCCTTCAATTGCGCGTCGACCATTTTCAGTTCCTCTTTGATTGTATCCTCTAAATCTCGCGCCCTAGTGAACACCGGTTGTGTCTCCAAATACCGGTCGAAATTCGGCACATCTTTCCACTCCACATCGCATTCTTTCAATTTATAATACGCGGATTTCTGGTAATCCTCGTATTCTTTCGGGTAATCCTTCCGCGTTTGTCTGGCGGTCTTGAACCTATCCGATTTCCCCGACCTCGCGGTTTTGAGTTCCGCCGCGATTTCGGTCATTTGTTCCTTCCATTCTTTAGCACGCTCTTTAGCAGTCTTAACCATTTGAGTGGAATATTTTTTTGCTATTTTGTAGCATTCTTTCCGTGTATCCTCTCCGTATTCGTCGCAAACTCTCGCCACTTTACCGACATTTCCTTTCGTGAATTCCTTGAAAGATGAATTGTACCGGGATTTAGCGTCGTCGACGGAAGACTGCAAGTCGCTTATTTGGCGGTCCATTTCGGTTGCCCCTACCACATCATAATCCTCAATATCTTTTGCCGTTTTTGCGTCGACGAGAGGCACCAAAACCTCTCGCAAAATAGGGCGCGCAAACTGGCGAACATCACCCTCGCGATTCAAATAACTGATATGTCCTGCAATATTGTCCAAAAACATCTTCTTTCCTATCGCGGTGAAATCGCCGGTTTCATCCAAGAACTGGTCGGCGAATTGCTCGAATTCGGTGGGGATTTGCTGCTCTTGTGGTCTACATAAATTTACTAATTTGACTATTTCGAGAGGACTCTCTGTTATTGGCGTGGCGGTCATGAAAAGGACGCGGACAGAATCCGCACCGCTAACTGCATATGAATTCATGAGTGCACGGTGGAAGGCGGGCATATCCGGTCTTTCGATTGACGAGAGGTCGCCGCCGCCATATAATTTGTGCGCCTCGTCGATGATGAGCAGTGTTTTGCGGAGAGGGTCTTGTTCACCATTGCGTTTAACCAGCAAATCATAGTAACGGTTGTTCTTCGAAACCAGATTGCTGAATTGTTTGTAGGAAATCGGTCGGATTCCCCATGATTTAGAGAGGAGTTTCATTCTACCTTGCTGGGTTTCGGGAATCTGGACACCCGCTGCCACTTTATCGCGAATATCCTCGTGACATACCATCTCGAACATGTTTTTCCAAATATCGTTTTTCAGTGTGGTACGGGTCACCCAGAGGATAGTGTATCCGAGATGTTCGAATTGGCGGGTCGCCGTAGCAATAGCAGTACACGTTTTGCCGGTCCCTACCGATTGCCAGAGAACCATACCCTTTATAGGATTTGCCGCAGAGAAATAGTTGCTGATGAATTCCTGGGTGGGGGAGAGGGTTATCAGGTTTGGCGGGGCACCGCCCATCGACTTTTTAGGAAGACCTTTTACTCCTTTTGGAACCAAATCCAATGATTTTTGTATGAGAGGCGGTAATTCGGGTCCTTCGTATCCACATAGATTTTCCATCGCGACTGGCGGCCACTCGAATTCACTGAAGTATTTTTTGACGTATTTTTTTACTGCCTTGTATTTTTTGCCGGGTCGCGAATCCGCCGTGAGTTTACGCAATAAATTCTCCTCTGCCGTTCGGAGATGTTTGGGAGGTTCTTCTTCGTTTTCGCTGTCCGTGTCCGAACCGCCCCATTCTCCGACTAAACTTCCTCCGTCAGTTTCTCTGGAGAATCCTTCACTTCCGGTGCTTATTCTTCGCACCGAACCGCCCCAGTAAATGTCCGTGTTCGCATTTCCACCTCTCGATAATACCGCGTTTTTATCAGCAGAAAATCGGTGAACCGGTTTGTTTAGACTATAATCGACTGACCCCTTTATCACCAAATTCTCCAAATGACTCGCCAAATTGATTAGACGGACATCGATATTTTTGCTTTCCAAATAGTAGGCAAACGCGGTTTCCGAGTCGCGGAAATCGGGGCGGTATTCCGGCGCTATCGAGAGGTCGTATTTGAAGACATAGAGCGGCCACCCTATCCGAGGATTAAATTGCAGTCCCTTTTGCCCGCAAGTCCGCGTTCCTCTCCCTATTACCTGTTTCTGGTCCGCCATTGTAGTTTGCGGTTCGAAAATATGAATATACTTGATATCGAAGAGGTCGATGCCTTCTTTGAATCCACTGTCCATCACGATTATACGGGCGAGGTCACCGTAGACATTATCCGGGCGCGAATTGAACTTCTTCAGCGCCTCTTTTTTCACCGAAACGAAGAGAGGTTCGCCGTAAATACCGACCGACGAGAGGAAGAAGAAATTATTGCCTCGGGTTTTCAGCAACTCCTCCGGCGATTTCACCGAAAGACGGATTTTAGCGGTTTTCGGTTTTTTAGAAGTTTTTGGTGGATTAGTCGACTTTTTCACCGAAACTCCACTTTTCTTGGGTGCCGCCGCCGAGGTGGAAAACCCGAACACGTAACCGCCCGCAATCAAGGCAGAGGCAACCGCTTTCGCCCCCTGAACACCCTTTATATCGGAAAATATAAAGTGTTTGAACCGCCGTCCATACCGCGCCTCGTCCTCTCTATCGAACTTACGAATATTTTGCAGTATTTTCGCCAATTTAGGAGAGCGTGTGGCAAGTTCTGCCGCGGTTTGTTTGGAACTGAAATCCGCACTATCGAATTTATGGTGTTTATCGACTGTTGCCCAGTTTGACGTGGACCTGACACAGGTCGGGTCAATGGCGGATTTTTTGTTCGCCACCATGAGACTTTGCAACTCTTTAACGCGGTCTGTACTGGTCAACTCTTCGAATTGCTCGAGCGCATTTTCCGCAAAATTGGTTGGCACGTGCTCGACGGAATTGATTATACCGGCATTACCTCTCCATGCTTCGGTTGCAGCAATATATTCTGGTGTTGCGACGGACATCGGGGAATCCGGTTTAGGTGGGGTCTTTTGTTTAGACTTTTGAGAGGATGAAGTTGATGATGACCACGTGGATTTAGATGAAACTGACATTTTACATATATATTGCAGAGTTATTCGCGCGTAAAACGGAGAGGATAGAGAAATCATTTCTAACTATAGAATGGACGATTTCACGGTTTCTAATTTGCATTCCTCTCGCGACGAATGGTGTGCCCGGTTAGTCAATATTCTGACGCCTCTTATTATTGAAGGTCTGAAATCGATTTTCAACGAGGCATGGAAGATTTCGGTGGACAATGACGAGGCGGCTAAATATCTCATGACCTACCAGAATTTACTTTGCCGTGTACCGAAATGGAATTCTGAAATTGTCGAGGACGAGCGCAAACGAATTATCGAAAGGAGCGGATGCGGATATTTAGAAGATTTGATTACATGTGTACACGTGATTCAACTTAAAACACTGACCTGTATTCGTGTGGGAAATAAGCAGAAGAAAATCGACATTAGTATCCCTAAATTGGATTCGTTTTTACATAAGGCATATATTCATGCTGCCCGCAAAGCATATATGAACGTATACCTGTTTGAGAAAAATGTGAGCGCCTTAATGGTTCAGAAACATAACCGTGAATTGGAAATGATTGTACAGGAATGTATTCTTGCTGCGGTTAGGGAAAGTATTCCCACCGAGGCAATCATTCGTGCCTACTTAGACGAATCGGTAGAGCAAGAGGAGGAAGTCGTCATTGAACCTATTAAAGACGAAACACCGATTTTAAGTGGAGGAGGGTCTGAAGAAACAGAGGTAGAAGATTCAGTTCCAGAGTTCCCGCCGGAAGAAGCACCTCCTGCACTGATTCCCGCCATAGCGGATTTGGATACCAAACCGGTTATTACTCGGTTGGCATTCAATGATGTCGACGAGGCATTCGGCGATGAATCGGGGCGCGAAGAAATAGTCGCTCCTAAGAATATTGAGAGGTTGGAGGAAATTAGTGCTGCACGTAATTTGCAGCGCAAATTGGAAGAGGAGGGGGCGGATGATGGAGATGATGAAATGACTCTCGACCGGATTAACATAGGAGACGATTCACTCGACCTAGGTGAACTTGGAATAACGGATTTGGATGGAGGGAACCGAGAGGAAGAAATGAAATTGGATTTTGAAGAGATTATTGCCTAGTCAGGAGTGAATAGGGATTGAATGATTCTCCTGACAGAGGAAGTTTAGTCGGAGAATAATAGACACCGAGTTTATAGGATTTACGGACTTCGAATACGAAGTGACATAAAGTAGTAAATTCGAAAGATATAAGCATCGATGTTATGTAAATTGTCAATAATATATATATGAAATTCAATTATATATTACTTGTATTATTCGTAATTATTTTGATGTGTGCACTTTATGTAAACACAACAAAAGAAGGGAATTCGGAAAACATTGTTATATCATTGACCACATCACCTAACAGAATCAGTAAAATAGAGCAAGTTTTAGATAGAATTATGAATCAAACTGTAGTACCGTCAGCAATTGTTTTAAATTTACCATTCGTGTTTAAAAGAACCAGCGAAAAATTTGGTGAAATACCACAATTCATTGCATCAAATCCGATTATCAAAATAAATCGATGCGAAGATATAGGTCCATCGACGAAAGTATTACCAACTTCGGAGTTGTTTACTGACCCAGAAACGATAATCATTTCAATCGACGATGACACGCTATACAAAGAAACTATGATTGAAACATTATTGCACTATCACAGATTGTTTCCTGAAACGGTTATAACCGGATTGGACCATTTCCTTAAAATTGATACGCCGTCAAATATCGACACTAGTAAAATTCCACAAAATATGCATTTCTCCGAATTCATAGAAGGGTATTCCGGAGTTTTATATACAAAAGACATATTAGATAAAATAAACATATCAAAAGAATACATAGAAAGTATTCCGAATTATTGCTTTCAAGCAGACGATTTTATTATTTCAAATTACTTGGTAAAACATAAAATACCAATATTCACAGTTGGGTTAGACAAAACCATCGAAACACAATTGGAATATGGTTACGGCACAGACGCCCTTCACGCAGGAGCAAATGGAACGAATTCTGGAAACCAAGACAACTATGAAAAATGTACATCATATATGCAATCTATTTCCGATTATCACTTTGTAAATATAGTTTAACTTTTATGATTTAATTTTCATTTTTATCTCCGGAATTGTCAATTATTGCGTAAATCCTATAAAACACGACATTTCAAACCTACCCTCTATTAAATTCGCGCGATTACACGATTCGACTATATCCTGCAAATCATTATAGATGACCATATCCGCCCCTATTAACTCGGCGATTTCCGCATCCGTTCTATCGCTAGATGCGATTAATTCCGCCTCGGTTGGTATCGCGATTCCGTATACATTCGGATAGCGGACCGGCGGGGCAATACTAGCAAATATAATCTGCTTCGCCCCCGCCTTCCGGACTATCTCGACTATTTGATTAGACGTATTACCCCGGACAATCGAGTCGTCGATTATCAGGACCGTTTTATCGTGGAACTCCTGGTCAATCGTATTCAGTTTCATTTTCAGGGTTTTCTTGCGCTCTTGTTGAGAGGGCATGATGAATGTTCTACCTACATAGGCGTTTTTAATCAGACCCTCACAATACGGTTTTTGCAGGACGTAAGAGGCACGGAGAGCGGAAATACGAGCAGAATCGGGTACGGGCATCACGACGTCGATTGCCGTTAATATGGACGGATATTCGCGCATGATTTTGTAGGCAAGAACCTCTCCCATATTTTTACGCGCTTCGTATACCGAGATTCCGTCAATGGTCGATTCCGGTCTAGCAAAATATATGTATTCGAATAAACAGGGTGTATGGTCGACGCCACCGAATATTATTTTGCGACAAACCTCGGTCTCAGATACGATTATACATTCACCCGGTGCTACATCTCCTATGAGGTCGAACCCTAATGATTTTAGTGCTACACTCTCCGACGCGAATGCGTATCCATATCCATTATCGAATTTACCAAAGCAGAGAGGACGAATTCCTCTCGGGTCGCGAAACGCGACAATACCGAACCCGCGTATCATTATCGCCACCGAATAAGACCCGCAGCATAAATTCATTATCGAATCCACCGCGTCGTATATGTCTTCCGTTGTAATTTCCGGCGTTTTTCTGAGTTTTATATAATGGGCAAATAATTGTAGTATAATCTCCGAATCCGATGTGGTAGAAAGTCGCAAATCATATTGCTGTATAATGGATTTGAGTTCAGCGAGGTTGGTCAGGTTTCCATTGTGGACAAGAGATATGCCGTCAATGTCGAGAGGTTGAGCATTCTCGGACGCTAAGTTACCTGCTGTACAATACCGGACATGCCCCACCCCATAATTACCTTGGAATAAATCGGGGGATATGTTTTCGAATACTTTTTCGACTTTACCAGTGCCTTTATGCGCGTGGTTATTCGTATGAATACCTGCCGCGTCCTGACCGCGGTGTTGGAGAATAGTAAGACCGTTTAATATGTAGGGGTATGCTTGCGACCTTGGGTATGCTTGCGACCTTATGTTTCTCAAAAAAACCGCAAATATTCCACACATTATGTTGTATATGGGAATTACAAAATAATGTTTATGCTGCTGCGATATTAAAACAACCACTCGTCTAAATTAATATCGTCTATCAAATATCGCAATTTGATTTTATCCGCAAGCAATTTGATTATGATTTGACGTCGTTTATTCTTTATCCACTTGACTTCTCCGATTATTTTGTCAAGAGTGAGTCCGGGACTCCAATTTCCACTACAGTTGACAGAATGGCAGCAAAAACATTCTTGACCCACTATTCGCTTGAATATTTTGCGTAAATTCGGTTCGTACGACGTTTTCAAGAACTCGAGATAAGGTTTGTTTTGGAAAAATATCTTCGGTGGGGTGAAGGGGTAATTCGAACTGATTATAAACCCGTATTTTTGGATTTTAGAGTCGGCGCTAATTTCGAAGATGTCGACCTTTACGGAGTCGTCGTCGTTCTTATCCACAACGATTTCTTGGTACATATCGCACATTTTTTCCAGTTCTCGCTTAAGTCGACGCTTTACTGAAGTATATTTAAAATTGTCTATTATCGCATTGTTTTGCTGGATTTTCTGGTCGTTCATCGTTTTTGGTGGTTGATATAAATACGGGGTGGTCTTTATATCAAAATTTAGAATATATTATTGCTGCGACTAAACACCAGGTGCTGCGTGAAAAAACACACGCGACTAAACCCCCGGTGCTGCGTGAAAAAACACACGCGACTAAACCCCCGGTGCTGCGTGAAAAAACACACGCGACTAAACACCCGGTGCTGCGTGAAAAACACACGCGACTAAACACCCGGTGCTGCGTGAAAAACACACGCGACTAAAAACCCGGTGC
>Ga0214919_10011777_pt1 | contig 10866 bp, 13 predicted proteins | sample LL1503_MetaG_FD_177994 | JGI IMG/M metagenome (GOLD analysis project Ga0214919, IMG submission 177994) | Freshwater microbial communities from Lake Lanier, Atlanta, Georgia, United States - LL-1503 | ecosystem: Environmental > Aquatic > Freshwater > Lake | place: USA: Georgia | collected...
TCTTACTTATAAGAAGCTTATTTTTAAATAACAATTTAGTTTAAAATTAGTAATTCATATGTAATGAAAGCAATTTTCTGATTAAAAAACTTACGAATTAAATATTCTTTTATTTTTAAAAAAGAATATTATTACTAATTCATACGAATAAGAGCAACAGTTGTTAACCTTGAGCACCAGTTGATCCTTGAGGGGCAATTGAATTTTTTGTTAACAGCTCATGTATTTTTGGCATAGTTGCTTTCGCAATATTAAACTCAGGTTATGGACTAAATAACTTCAAGCAACTCGATTCGCATAAATTAGTATGAATCTAGGTTTGCTTATTTCTTCTGCAATTGAACTTAACCATAATCCGTCCAAAGGAAGTTTCAGAAAAATGAGATATCGTATGTACATCTTGTTTGGGCGGACATTCGGCCTTCTTGGACGGATTATGATTAACATCTGGTTTGGTTAAAATAAATTATATAAAAAACTTTTAAATAATATTTTGCTTATATAAGTACATTTTGGATTCTTAATTTTACTTAGGCTAAGTAAAATTAAATTTTTCATAATTCACGTATAATTCGCTTCCTCTTGGAATTACCAAATTTATCATATTCTCGTTCACATCAGGGGTTAAGCTTGTTGGTGTATTTGGTTCCTCAAAAAAGTTAACATATATACCGGTCTTCTTTGTAGAAGGAGTTCCTAACACTTCAACAGGAGTTTCTGGTAAATTTTGTGTATTATCGCACGGTGTCATGACAAGTTCATAAATATCACTTAAATGATTTTCAGATACATTAGAATATTCATTCTTTTTAAGATCTGACATTTCATATCTCTTTGTTTTACGACTACAACAACATTTGATTGCAAAATCCATTTCAAGATTAGTAAAGATTTTTTGTAAAATTTCTCATTTTTTTACTTGCACGTTTGCTTTTAGAATACTGTTTTTGATCCAAAACAGAAAATGTATTATCTGATACAATAACACTTTCTAAAGAACTAGAAACGTTCAGTTTCTTAACTAATTCTATATCATCTTTTACCTCAGTAGAACTACTTTTCTTAACTAATTCTATATCATCTTTTACCTCAATAGAACCACATTTCTTAACTGATTCTATAACATCAGTGGAATCTATTGGCCTTGAAGTACCAGTAGGACTTACAAAGTCAATCTTTCTAACTGATTCTATAAGATCTGTAGGTCCTACTACATATGTTGACTCAATTGGAGTAACAGGATCAACTAAACCAGATGTTCCTGTAAAACAATTACCACTTAACCAATTCAGGAAATCCGACCACGTCATTTTATATTAATAAATATTTTAATAAACTTATTTAATTTACTACACCAATATAATATTAATATGGAGAACTCATTTGTCTTTGAGAAGACTTGTTAGGATCAGCTGATTTTTTATTCTTTAGAGGTAGAGATAAACAAGCTTTACGACCTACAATAGCAGAGTTTGAACGATATGAAGTAACAGCATCACTAAGCTCTCTAGTAATATTCACAATTTCTCCAGGAGAACATTCGTATTGCGCACAACAATTTACACCCATGCTGTAACCAACTTCAAAAGCATCTTGGTTAGCTCCAAGATACACAAATTTCCAATTATGATTTTCTTCCATATCCTTTATCATTACACGAATGTTTTCTGCAGAGTATTCAGTTGAACTGTTTTCCATTCCATCTGTAAGAATGATACAGATAACATTGTCACAAGATCCCTTTTTCTTTTTGTTATCGATTGCACTACCAATAACATCATTTAGGGCAGTCATATCTTGAGGTTCAAAATCAGTAAACTCTTCTACATCCTTAAGAGGTATGTTGTCATAAACTTTCTTGACAATTGTATTAAACTTCCAAAGTGAAAAAGTAGCTCCGTCATCGCCCATAGCAGCTTTTTGATTTAGAATAAAATTATTTACTGCCTGTACTGGTTCTTTGCCCATGCTTGACATGCTACCAGATTCATCTAAAATAAAAATAATATCTTGGATAATAGTTTCCTTAGTATCTTTAGTATCTTTAGTATCTTTAGTTTCCTTAGTATCCTTAGTATCCTTAGTATCCTTAGTATCCTTAGTATCTTTAGTATCTTGAGTATCCTTAGTATCCTTAGTATCCTTAGTATCCTTAGTTTCCTTAGTTTCCTTAGTTTCTTGAGTTGACATAATTTCTGATTATAGATCAGAAAAAAAGAATAAATCAATTTTATTTTTTATACAAAAAATAAAACCATTCTTTAATTGTTCTTTGGTTTCCTATATTGAAGATCTTGTTGAGCGTTATAAAATGCAATCTCTTCTGGAGAGTATGTTTTTTCGTTCTTTATCTCAACTACTTTGCAATCATAAGTATTGATAGAATTGATATACTTACACTTTCCGTTTGTCATGTTTTATTTATCTTTAAAAAGATAGATAACAAAATTAATTTTATTTTTAGTTATACTGATTGAAAAACTACACTTTTTAATATGGCTTGTACCTAATAGTTTTTCGTTCTGTACGAAAAATTTGCAAACCACCGTCTAATTCTGACTTATCCTTGGAAACAAGAACTTTTTTATCGTATTTGGTACTAAGAGCGGATGGTGACAATTCATATTCTTCTTTTGAAAAGCAGTCAAAGCAACGTAAGAGAATAAAACTCATTTTTTTCTATTTTTTGTAAGAATTATATTGGAAATTCAATTTTAATAAATACGTCTGCAAAAAATATGTTTTCGACACATTGGACATAAAGATCCGCTCAATATTACTTTTGTAATACATTGTTTGCATAAAATATGTGTTGGATGACATGGTAATTCTAACATAACTCCTTCATTGTAGCATACAATGCACTCTCCATGTGTTGTCTCAAGTTTAATTACTAGTTCGGGTGTGTCCCGAAAATTTTCATTAAATGACTCTTCAAAAAGTATTTCTCTGTTTACAAAAAGTTCTGGGTGTATATCAAAAAGTATTTCTCTAAGAGCTTCTACAGCTGGGTTAAGCATACTTTCTCGAATTTCATCATAAATTTGATAATTAGTATAATATTTTGAAACATTCTTGTTTTCATCAAACACAAGGCCATACCTACGAATTCCCTTTCTTCTGGAAAGATCTGCTTGTATACTGAATTCTTCAAGTTGATGTGTCATGTTTTCAAGATATTCAAAAGTCTCCATCTCATCATCAGATATTATTTCGTTACTTTCTTCAGCCTCGTGTTTGAAGATTCTCATACGGTCTCTGTATTCTATTGTTCTACGTGCAAAATATCCAAAAACTTCCTCGTCAATATTCTGATATTCGCGAATAAAGTGATGATCACGTTTTGCTTCATATCTCAAATCTACTGCTCTGTTTGACGATGTAGAAGATATTCTTTCCATACGAGGTGAAACAAGTAAATCACCAGTTCCGTTTGACCAAATATCAGGCTCGTGGCAAGATATTATATCAAGACAGCGATCAAAAAAGAGAACTCCGTCAAATGGAGGGTGAACTACCGCGCCATACGTCTCTCTTTTTTCGCGTCTTAGACCAAGCGCATGAAAATATGCTCGTTGAAGATTAATGTTCAAGAATGACATAGTATTTCTACTATATTTATAGAAATTTGAATAAAAAATCAAATTTATTAATCAGGAACACTAAAATATTTTTCGGAAAACCAAACTTTTTCTGATAATTCTAGAATATTTGTAATCTAAGTTTTTTACATGAACATTTTCTCTTCTCACGAAAAACATTTTTGACTTCTTTGTCAAAAATGTTTACTGGACGAATTATAATTAAAATATTGTTAGGGTGCAGCTGTAGGATCATTATAATAACTAACAACTAAGGAACTATAATTATTACTTGTTAATGGTCCATTAAAATAAAATGTAAATGTATACAATCCGTATGATGGATTATCCGGGGCACTTATATAACCTATCATACTATAATTATTTGAACTTGTTAAATTAGAATATACATTTAGTTCAGTTCCGGTTGATCCTGTAATTCCTGTAACTCCTTGAGAACCTGTAAGTCCTTGATAACCGGTTGAACCTTGAGCCCCAGTCGCCCCTGTACTTGTAGAAGTACCTGGTAATCCTTGAGGCCCTGTTACACCTTGGACACCAGAACATTGAGCACCTGCACAACAATTATAATTACAAAATGGCATAAAATGTTCTATTGTATTATAAACACCATTGGTAATATATGAAAAAGATTAAGTTGAAGATATACTAAAACCTTCACTCTCTTGCGTTGTGTATGAACATGACATTTACTAAAATAGTAATATATTTATATATTTATATATTTAGATATTTATATATAAATATCTAAATGAAAAATGTTTGTGAATATAAATTTAATTATTTCAGAAACTATTTTAAATAATTTAGTTTCTTTTGTGCAATATCAAAGACGATTTGTTTAGAAATCGTCTTATAAAAATAATTTATTTGGCCAAATATTTCCTTGACAATAAATAGGAAAATGTATAATAAAATTATACTAATACGTAATACAATATACTGGTGTATGTATTTCACAGATTGGTTTCGGAAAAACAGTACAGGAGAATGTATATTTTAACATGACTGGTAGTGGTATCACCTATCGAAATATATACTTTTATTAAATCTGATATTTTTAGGGTGTATAGGGCATTTGTGATACAGGTATACCAAATACATCATATATGCTATTGATTGGCTGTATTGTAAGATTTTTTGACGTTACTTGATTATATCTCCCTGTCATTGCATTATACGGTAAGTATTTTACATTTATTGTAGTACCAGGTCGTCTAAGATGAATTTCGGTAAAAAATGGACTTTGATTATTGTATATACCGATTGGAATTCCATCTATTTCTGTAATGATATCAAATTGATTAAATTGAGCAGGGATTGTTCCATCGAAATTAGTTATACGAATGCCTTGTATATTAATTCCAAATTTCATTGCGTCAATAACCGTTACAATATTATAAATTATACCCAGATATCCTTTTGGATATTGTAGGGTAGTATCTACATAATTATCACAAAAAAATTTCAGAATTGGATTAAATAAATAACTACTGACTGCAGCACTTAAATTTTCTAGATTTGGTACTATCCATGAAATAATTCCTATTACATGATTTGAATCGGTAATTAGAGGTCCACCACTATTTCCTCCGAAAATCGATACATCAGTGTAGACACATTCTTGTGTGCCGTCGACAGTATATTTATTATCACGAACAACGCCACGTGAACAAGATTGTATGTCAGTTGCATTCGGACATCCGATCGCGCTAACATATTCACCAATCAAAACGGCTGTTCGACTGTCTTTGACAGGGAGGTGGAGATCTTTATAAATATTTGAAGTTATACGAATCAATGCAATATCTGCTTTTTTATCAACTCCCATCACAACCGTATTTATGCCGTCTAATTTAAAACTAATCATAGACGGATATGATATGTGTAACCATATTATAGTTGATAATAGTTTATTTGATGGATCTATAATCACATGTGCTGCTGTGACAATATATCCATAAGAATCAGGTAAAAATTTTGGTGAATTAATTTGACAAAAAAATCCGGACCCAACATACGTAGCATTTGAATTGCCAACGTCAGTAATGGTTATCGTGACAACCGAATTTACACATTTTTGATAAATATTTGAGGATCCAATTGAATTTCCAATCAATCCAGTTGGTCCTGTAATTCCTTGAGAACCGGTTGAACCTTGAGAGCCGGTTGATCCTGTAAGTCCTGTAACTCCTTGAGAACCTGTAACTCCTTGAGAACCTGTAATTCCTTGAAGACCGGTTGAGCCTGTAATTCCTTGAGAACCGGTTGAACCTTGAGAACCGGTTGAACCTGTAATTCCTTGAGAACCTGTAACTCCTTGAGAACCTGTTGAGCCTGTAACTCCTTGAGAGCCTGTACCTCCTTGAGAGCCTGTAATTCCTTGAGAACCGGTTGAGCCTGTAACTCCTTGAGAACCTGTAATTCCTTGAAGACCAGTTGGTCCTGTAATTCCTTGAGAACCGGTTGAACCTTGAGAACCGGTTGAACCTTGAGAACCGGTTGAACCTGTAATTCCTTGAGAACCTGTAACTCCTTGAGAACCTGTAACTCCTTGAGAACCTGTTGAGCCTGTAACTCCTTGAGAGCCTGTAACTCCTTGAGAGCCTGTAACTCCTTGAGAGCCTGTACCTCCTTGAGAGCCTGTAATTCCTTGAGAACCGGTTGAGCCTGTAACTCCTTGAGAACCTGTAACTCCTGTAACTCCTTGATCACCTGTAGGACCTGTACCTCCTTGAGAACCTGTAATTCCTTGAGAACCGGTTGAGCCTGTAACTCCTTGAGAACCTGTAACTCCTGTAACTCCTTGATCACCTGTAGGACCTGTACCTCCTTGAGAACCTGTAATTCCTTGAGAACCGGTTGGACCTGTAGCTCCTGTTATACTAGCAGTACCTGGAATGCCTTCAGGTCCTGTTGGGCCTTGAGATCCAGTTACACGTACAGAATAAGTTCGTACTAATACCTGATTTTCTGTAAAATTTTTAATTTTATCGTAAATTTCACCACCACTTATATATGAAGATGAAACACGAAACCCTACAGTCTCTTCAAAAGACATTTATTTACAATATAGTAATATTAAATAAATGTCTTTTGAAGACGGACGAATGTCCGCCAAACGTTTCAAAAAACAACTTGTGCATACGCTATGTCATTTTTCTGAAACTCCTTTGGACGGATTATGGTTAATAAATAATAATTTATTAACTAAATTATCCAGAATATTGCCACTTTGTACCACACTGACAACAACTAGCGAATGTTGTCATTGGTTCATCTGCGCTCCTTACTTGTCTCTGATAACTAAAAACTCTCTTACTCCCGCAAACTTTTCCCTCTTTATCTCTCGCCTTACACTCTAACACACCTTCTTCTACTGCAAATGGGTTTTCTATAAAGTCGTTTTGTTCATCCAACATATTATGCATCTGTTTAAAAGAATTATGACTCCAACCAAGTTTTCCAGACTTAATGTTACCAAGAATATCTTTTAGTTTCTCTCCATTCGCTACATCTCCAACAGTCTGGAGAATATTCAGTTTGTAACATATCTCAACATCTTCTTCTTGATTTATAGAACTATCATATACATTTTTCTCAACAATACGAATATTCTGTTCGTTCTTTAAAACTGTTCCAAGAGCTGCTAAACCTTTATCTCTGTAAGACATCTTTATTTTTGAGTAAATAGTTAAAGTATAAATTCAGTTTTACTTATAGACATTTCATTGTTTAAGGAATGAACTTTTAAGAATAAATATAATGATAGAATTGGTTATCGACAACAGAGAACACGACCTAATACAAAAACTACAAACATCTAGCACTATTTTAGTAGAACAACTTGACGTGGGAGACGTTTTATTCAGAGAAAATGGAAATACAATTCTTGTCATTGAACGAAAAACAGTGAATGATTTAAAAGCTAGTATTTGTGATGGTCGCGGTCGTGAACAAAAGGCTCGTTTACTTGGTAGCACACCGCGACAAAGAATAATATATCTTGTTGAGGGATCCCTAGATAAACCTATGTCTGCAAAGATTGGCGGATTGCCTGTTTCTACACTTGTTGGTAGTCTAATTAACACTCAGCTTAGAGATGGAATAAAAGTGTATAAGACAAGCACAATTGATGAAAGCACCGAGTTCATTATAAAACTTTTAGAAAAGTTAGAGAAAGACGGTGATACATATTTTAGAGATGAAGAGTATAAATCTTCAGATGAAAGTTATGCTGCTACTTTAAAAAAGAGTAAAAAAGCTAACATGACACCTACAATATGGTTCATATCACAATTATCTCTTATTCCACAAGTCACCGAAAAGGTAGCTTCTGTTATTTCAGATAAATATTCAAGTGTTAGAGATCTCGTGAAAGAATACGAGACTACACCTGAACATCTAAGAGAAAAATTACTTGCCGATCTTACATTTCCTTTAAGTACAGGAAGTCGTCGTCGTATCGGAGATAAAATGTCAAGTCGTATCTATCATTTTTTATACGGAACCGGAACAGCTGATTCTGGTAGATAATAAAAATATAATTTATATGTATATTATAAAATACATATAATAATTAAGACAGTGATTGTAACGGAATCCTTACAGTTGTTGCGAACTTACAACCTGGAACATTTTGTTTGGTAGTTAATAGTCCATTTGGGTCATCTATAAGATTCAGAAGAGGTAAAGCGTAATAAATTTTTGTACTATCAATTAGAACAGTATTATTATCATCTAAAACTTGCGCAAGTGGCGGATGTGCATCGTAAACTTTAAACAACACGTCCATTTCTTTTTATTATTTAAAAGAAAATATTTATTTATCTTAATTAAGTTATTTACTAAAATTATATATTTATGATACAAAAGAAAATCGAATTTATTCTTCAACAATTGTAAGAATAAATAAGAAATCAAATCAAAATTCTTACCGACACTTTTGAGTATTTTTTACCTCCAAATCAAGAACCATATATATTGTTAAAAATAATAACTTATGACATTCATAAAGCACGTATCCTTGCAAATAAAATAAATTCTAAAAATAATTCCGTTTTATCCAAAGAAGCAGTTCAGTATGAAATAGACTTGAAAAATCTTGATTGTAAGCTTATAAGTGGATTAATCGGATATAATGAATATCGGACAGAATATATAAAATTACAAAAATTAGAAACAAATACATCATCCGAACTTTATAATGCAAAAAAAAAACATTTAGAATATATATATGAATTTCTGAATATGAGAACTCATTTAAAACTGAATTAACCGTAATCCGTCCAAAGAAAGTTTCAGAAAAATGATCTAGAGTATGAACAAGTTGTTTTTTAAAAAGTTTGGCTGACATTCGTCCGTCTTGGACGGATTATGGTTATTAATATTTTCTTACACTCTCATATGAGTAAGAAAATGTTTTTACATTTCCAAGTCGCCGTTTTTGCAATAGTCCTGTGTCATCGGTATATCAGAATTATAAATTCCGGCTTTTTCCATATTTTCTAATAATGCTTCAAAAATATCGTGAAATTTTTGTGTATGACCTATTTCATCGCAAATTGTATGGCTTAGTTCGTGTCCTATCACATAGTATAGAGTATTATCATCGTAATATTCACCATTCGCATCTTTAAGACATATATATACCCTTTCTTTATTAATAGTATAACTTTTTTCACCTCTATACAGAGTAATTTCTTTCATAATGTTTTTTCCATTAAGCACGTCAAGAGGAGCCTTCCAATCATTTTTTCTATTAAAAAATTCTTCCATTACACCTTTTAATTCTTTCAATTTCGGATCACGTTGTGCATAATGTTCGTGTATTTGACTGTAAATCATCCAACTAACTATAAAAAGTATCAAACCTGCTATACAAAAACAGGCGTTTTGTGTGATATATCCGGCTGTTAAAAAGGATAAAAACACTAAAAATATTAAAATAATATATAAACCTTTTGTTCCCGACGAACTCATTTTCTCTACATTCAAGATTAAAAAACTAAATAAATACACAAATACTTTCAAAAATTTGATAGTAATACTAATATTAGTATTACTATTCCAAGTAATAAACTTCTTATATTAAGAAGATTCAATATTATTACACATATTATCATCCTGTGTAAAGTCTGATTGCCTTAGAGAATATGTTTCCTTTAACAAAAAAGTTTTTAATATTTCAAACTCGTTGCTGATGTTAATAGTAACATATTTGCTACTGATAGCAATTTTAATAAATTTCGTATCATTGCCTTTTGTGATAATTTCATTCAGATAACAATCGTACCGTTTATAGTATGTTTTATATGTGTCTTCTGGTGGGAAGTTTGAAGTTGTTGCTGTTATAGATCTAGTTTGAGAATCTATAGTAATGATCAACCTACCAATAAAATCACGTCCACCAAAAATACTACCATTTGATATGAGTGTAACATGCTTCTTATCATATTCAACTTTTTTGATAGATGATTCTTCGGGTGTTTTGATAATATCACTCTGTGATACAAACGCGTCGGAATTCAAAAAGTCTGGAATTTCTTTAGGTTTATATATAAAAGTAACTAAATCATCAAATGACGACGAGTATACAATTCGATAGTCTAATTCCTTATTATGTGGTTTAAATTGATCACTGAATATTATTCTAATGTACATGTAAAACACTTTACTTTCCGAATCAGAGATTTTAATAATTGCGGTGCATCTGTTCCACGTTGGTTTATAATCCTTTCGAGTCTTTGAGATGTAAATTGTTTTTGTAAAGAGTTTCATATAAAGTAATTCTGTATCGTAATCTCTAGGATTAAACATACTAACTTTGTCATCTTTTTCGTTGAATTTAAACTGATTTGATTCTGTAGCGGTTCTTGTTGGAATGTACAAAGAATACTTACTATTCATAGATTCATCAATTGATTTTCCGGTTAATAATACTTCTGGAACAGACTTTCTTTTTCGTTTAAGAATTTCACATAAGATAGTATTAAACGATCGCTGACTCATTTTTAAGTTATTTTGTCTTTTATAGTATAAATTCAATTTCTAAATTAAAACCATATCTAATATATAAATATGGTTGAAGAACAAACTCTTGAATATTGGTGTGATATGATGGTTAAAACGTATAATACATCAATTCTTGATAATTTTCCTACGTCACTCAAACTATCTCTTCAAGAAGAAGCCAAACAATGCGTAGAGAGTAAACCTAATCCAAATTATCACAGATCATTTTTTGGGTTAATAAAGAAGAAAA
>Ga0214919_10011779_pt1 | contig 10866 bp, 3 predicted proteins | sample LL1503_MetaG_FD_177994 | JGI IMG/M metagenome (GOLD analysis project Ga0214919, IMG submission 177994) | Freshwater microbial communities from Lake Lanier, Atlanta, Georgia, United States - LL-1503 | ecosystem: Environmental > Aquatic > Freshwater > Lake | place: USA: Georgia | collected 2015-03-15
ACAACTATTTATTTACCACCATCATCTATTACTAATTTACAAATATCTGGTTCTTCATTATATAATCGATTTACTGTAACATGGACAGGTGGAATTGGAGCAACTAGCTATAATTATAAATTAGGAAATACACTTTCAAATATTACACTTATTACATCTACATCCAGTTCAGCAACATTTAATGTTACTAATACTTCATTTTATGGAACAACCCAATCTTTTTTATTTAGTCCTATATTTATAGATCCAAATGGTAATAATATTAATGGTAATGGACAAACAATAAACATAAATTTACCTCCATCACCAATTAATAATTTACAACTATATGGATTACCAACATATAATAATTTTACTGTAACTTGGACTGGGGGAATTGGAGCAACTAACTATAATTATCAATTAGGATCTAGTGACTCAAATATTACAGTTCTAACATCTACATCTACTTCTGCATCATTTAATGTTACAAATATTTTAATTTATGGAACAACTCAATCTTTTTCATTAACTCCTCTATTTATAGATTCAAATAGTAATAATGTCCTTGGTGTTGGTCAAACAATAAATATAAATATACCTTCAATACCTAGAGATCCTCCGTCTATAACACCATCTAGAACACCACCTATACCTCCATCTATACCTCCATCTATACCACCATCTATACCTGCATCTATACCACCATCTCAACAATCTATATCACCATCTTATCAACAATCACCTCCATCATCTATACCTCCATCTACACCTCCATCTATACCTCCATCTATACCTCCATCTATACCTCCATCTAGAACACCATCTAGAACACCATCTATACCACCATCTATAGTAAACTATTCTGCACCATCAGTCCAAGAATTACGTTCTATAATTTTAGAGGATATAAATACAGTTATTACAACTGATTCTTATGATATTAGTTATATTCTTCAATCTCAACCAATTACCCTTGTAATATTACTTACTGAAAGTATTTTAACATCCCTCAATGCATATTATTCTAACCTTAGTAGTTTCTATAATTCATCATATTCATTAATTGCAATGACAACAACAATTAATAATAATAATGATAATTTATTAGATACAACAAAAATTCCTACTATAGTAAATCAAAATATATTAATACCAATTGAACCTGGACAATCCATAATTTTTACATCACCAAATGGAGATGCAACACTTTATAGGGGAGAAGACTCAAATTCAGATAATATTAGTTTTGATTATATAGTTTGGATAGAATATGGTCAAACATTTAATTATAATAATAATATATTTAGATATTCTGCATCAGGTAGTCCAATTATTATTACATATCTATCATCTATAACACCACCAATAAATGCTGACATTATCCCACCATCTATATCACCATCTATATCACCATCTATAACACCATCTATAACACCATCTATAACACCATCTATAACACCATCTATAACACCATCTATAACACCATCTATAACACCATCTAAACCACCATCTATATCACCATCTAAACCACCATCTATATCACCTTCTACACAACAATCAAAGTCATCTGATCAAATTATAATATGGATTATAATTGCGATTGTTATTTGTTTATTGGGTGTATGGGTTTATTATATATATCATAAAAAATTACCATCTACGATTAAAGCAGATAAAGGTGGATATTTTATTTTTGATGATTAAAAATTGAAAATAAAATAATATATAATTATATTATTTTATTAGAAATATATTTTACACGATTAAACCATGAATTCTGAAATATATGTTAAAATTAATGAATTAGTTGTTCCAATCTACACTATACCTCAAGATCCTCCTATTAATCATGAACTTGCAATACAATTTGTTCCATTCAAAAACTGGATAAGTAATGTTGATCCTCAATTTAATATATCTAAAATTGTATTTCAATCTGTGGATATGTTTGGTCCTAAAATTGGATTCCTAAAATTTCAAGTTTTTGGAACATTTAATGGCAAACAAGTTCCAGGTGTTGTATTTTCACGTGGTAATTCAGTTTGCATATTACCAGTTCTAATATGTAATAATCAAAAATATGTTATTTGCTGTTTACAACCTCGAATGGCCTCTGGAAAAATTAAGTGTGAACTTCCTGCTGGTATGATGGATGGAGATGGTAATTTTATTGGAGTTGCATCAAAGGAAATGAAGGAGGAAACTGGTATTGAAATTAAGGAACATGAATTGCTTGATTTAAGTAATACTCTTTTGTATCCATCAATTGGTGGATGTGATGAGGGAATTCGTTTTATGCTATACAAGAAGAATGTTACATCTGAATTTCTGTCTGATCTAAATGGTAAGATTACTGGTAATTTTGAAGAGGGTGAAGTAATTAAACTCAAGATAATTAAGTATGAGAATTTGCATATAGAATGTGATGACATGAAAGCAATGACATCAATGTTGTTGGTAGAGAGATTAAATTTGATTTAGAAATACAGTAAGATGCCAGAGGAGATCTGACTTATAAGCACAAATGCTATAAGTCATATTATTCCAGAAGTTATTCCTAATATGAAAAATGGGATCTTCAACATTTGACGGTATTAAATAATAATATATAACAATTATATGAATAAATTATTAGTTACAATAGAAGCACCTTCATTATCATTTCCACTAGATGTTTCATATTATGCAGATGGACAAATAACTGTTGATCTCAATCAATATAATAATAATATCGATCCAGATACAATACCAGAAAAGATTGGTCCAGTTTTTGGAAATATTTCAGTAACAAGTTCATATCCACAAAATTCTAAATTTACATCAATATCATATACAGGAAAATCATTATTATTATATGATGTTAATAATACTTTATTAGAAAATAATTCGGGTAATTATCCAAAAATTAAAAAAATAGTTGCAGGTATAGTTGAAGGTAATAATAAAACACCATCAACTTCATCACCTTCACCTGATTATGGATTATCTATGATTTGTTCTATTTTTATTATAATGATTATTATTGGAATAAGTATAGGGATATATGTTGAATTAAAATCAACTAATACTAAAAAAGCTTTAACTCCGCAATCTGGATCATTTTTTACTCCAGGAGAATAATAAATTATAATAAATAAAATAATTTATTTATTATATGGACAAATCAAATTATATTATAATTATAATTATTTGTATTATAATTTGGCATTTATATTTTATATACAATGAAAAATTATCTAATGTAGTTGAAGGTTTAACAAACCCAATAACACCAATAAGTTTTTCAACAAACTCAATTAGTATTATAGGAACATTTTATATAAGTATTACTTGGAATGGTGGGATAAATACAGATGTATATACTTTTCTAGTAAATAATGTAAATGTTCCTATAGCAAATATTATTACAAAACCAACTGTTCCTCAAACTGCATCTGGTAATGCAGCTGTAATTGGTCCGTATTCTTTATACCCTATAAATTTACAAATAAATGCATCAAATCAATCAGGTTATATTTTATCATCTATAATAAATATTAAAAGTGCTACAAGTATTGCAATTATGAATACACCTTCTGTATATCAACCATATAAAACACCATCTAAAACACCATCTATACCACCATCTAAAACACCATCTAAAACACCATCTATACCACCATCTAAAACACCATCTAAAACACCATCTAATACACCATCTAACCCATCTATACCTAATCCAATTACCAATATTACTGCATCAAATATAACATTTTCTACTGTAACTTTAACATGGTCTGGTGGTGATGGTGGTAGTGGAAAATATAAATATTCATTCTTTGACGAGGTAAATACACCAATATATGTTATACCATTAAGTCAAACTCCTATATACACTGCAACAATTCCTGTTCCTGAACAATATATTGGACTTTCTAATAAAAAATTTCAACTACAGATAGTTGGCATTATAAATAATAATGTATCACTTGGTAGTAATTCTGTAACAGCTAGTACAAGTATAACAATACCTGCAATTCCACTTACTATCACACCAATGTCAAATGCAACTGTATCTGCGATTACATCTACTAATTTTACATTATCTTGGACAGGAGGAGCAAAACTTCCAAGTGCAACAGTATTTGGGTATACATACAAATTTGTGATTAATGGAATACAAAATAATGATTATTATTATTATTATTCAACACCTTTGAATTCTGTAATATTACCTCTTCAACCTGCAATGGTTGGTGCAAGTACTCTAGTTACAATACATGCATATAGTTTGTCTACAGATATTATTGATTCTATAAATGGTCATGCACCAGTCTATACACCAATTATAACAATACCTCTAGTTACTGCGATTACATCTTTTGTATCAACTATACCAGTATGGTCATCATCAACAAATTCATATTCTATAACTTTATCATGGGGTGGTGGAACTGGTGGAACTGGAATATCAATGTATCAATTCTCGTATTCAAATACTATTTTTTATGCTTCTCCGCAATTATCTTCACCTATCTATACTACAACATTATCGATTCCGTCATCATATAGTGGTCAAACTATACCAATACTATTAGAGATTTATAGTATTATAAATGGTGTTCCAAGTCCTACTGCAAAAGGTTCAATTGTAAATGTAACTTTTCCAAATGCACCTCCATCTATAAATAAAACACCAACAACTACATTAGCACCATCAACACCTGGAGTAAATGCACCATCTGCAATTACATTTCCAACTTTTACATATGGTGGTTCTGTTACTGCAATTTATTCAGGTTTTATGTGTTTTAGTACTAATTCTGGATTAGTTGCAAATTTAATTGTATGTTGGAATGGGGGAAATAATGCAACTAATTATACATATAGAATAAACGGTGCTAATGTAATTCCTGAAAATATTAAAATACCTGCAGTTGTTCCTCAAATAACTAATTCAAATTCAGTGACTTTTACCAATTTACAATTTAATATTCCATATGTAATTGTAGTAACTGCTACTAATTCAAGTGGTTCTACATCATCACCCAGCTTATCAGCTAATACAAATTCATCCAATATGCCAGCATATCCAACATATACAGCTTCTACTATGTCTGGTATTATAAATAATATACCTCCAGTTACAACTCAAATTTTATTAGGAACATTTGATATGCGTCCATCAACTGATCCAGCAATTACAAATGGATTGTCATGGCCTAATTTATCTATTCCAGCAAAACTTGCTGGATATGAACTTGGAACTGGTGCAAGTGCAGGTCTTTTACAATCTATTATGTTATCTACAATCGATAAAAATAATAATGATATTACATCTATATTAGATATTTTATTTTATTTTTATGCATACAAATATCAAATAAAAATTTTAATCATTCCTAGCAATACTACATTTGGAACGTTTGCTCTAGCTGGAACAGCTAATAGTTCTAAAAATACAACATTTTTAACCAATAATTATTCATATGGTTCTGGAAATTATACTTATGATTGGTATAAAACACAAGGTTACACTATTACAATGGGTAATTTTAATATTCCTTTTGGTGCAACAGCAGCTATATATAATCCACAATCAATTTATTCTGGAACATATAATATATATTTTCAAGTATTCCCTGCAACAAATAATACTAACCCTACTGTTCCCGATTTAATTGGACCAGGTGGTTCAAGATCATTTACATCTTCACCATCAGCATCCGGAATTACAAATATTACAACATCAAATGTTACATATTCATATTTTACTGTATCTTGGAATGGTGGTGATGGTGGTGCTGGTATACTCCAATATAATTTTACATTAGGAACAACTCCTATTAGTCCAACACCAAATATTATATCTAATACTGCTACAACTCCAACAACATATAGTGCTATAATAATGGTTCCCACAACAGAAACTGGAAAATCTAATCAATTCACAATAACTATTAAAAATATGGTAGGGGGAATTAGTATAGGAACAATAACTTCATCTGGAACAGTAATAATTCCTTCATTACCTGGACCTTCTATAATTTCAAATTTTGTTCAAAATGGAACAACACAAAGTTTAAATAATATTATATCATTTGATGTGCAATTAACAGGTGGAACTGGAGTTGGAATAAATACTGTATATAATTTATCTAATGTAGATTATAGTATTAATAATATTGGTGCACAAAATATAACTACTACTGTATCACCAAGTCCACCAAATACATCTAATGTAAAATTTAATATTCCATTATCAGTATTTCAAAATTTATATGCATCATTTGATATAAATAAACTATTTGGATCAAATATGACACTTACTATAGTAGTTTCAAATACAGGTGGTAGTCAAACTAAAACTACAACTATATCAATGCCCGCTCAAGGAATTACATCTGCACTTTTATCCAATCAAACATATACAAGTTTATCTGGACAATCTACAAATTATAATTTTGTATTTAATTTATCAATAACTGGTGGAATTGGTGCAACAGGTTATCAATGCACTTTTGGAAGTTCAACTTTTAATATAACAACTTTTACACCTATTAAAAATGCATCAGGTGTAACAACATCTATATCTATGACAATTAGTATTCCAATTACATCTACTATGTATGGAACAGCTCAAGCATTTACAATATCTCCTTTAAATGGTACTACTATTGGATTTGCATATCCACTTACTTTATTATTACCACCTGAACCAATGTCTAATTTATCTCAAACTACAACAACATTAACTTCTTCAAGTTTTAGTGTATCTTGGGTTGGGGGAACAGGTGCAACAAATTATACATATTTATTTGGTTCATCTACATCTGCAAATGTTACAATAGGTGCAACTACATCTAATTCTGCAACATTTACGGTTTCAAATTCAACAATGTTTGGAACAAGTCAATCATTTTCATTAACTCCTGTATATACTATTAATGGAGTAACTACTAATGGATCAGGACAAACACTAACAATAAATTTACCACCAACACCAATTACAAATGTAATTCAATCATCTACAATATTAGATCCATCATCAAATTTTTCTGTATCCTGGTCAGGTGGATATATGGCAACTAATTATATATATTTATTTGGTGGAAATTCAACATCAATTTCATTGCCAATAAATCCAACAATTAATTCTTCTACAAATACTGCAACTTTTAATGTTACACAAACAAATTTTATTGGTTCAACGCAACAATTTCAAATTATAGCTAAAAATGCAACTAATATACCTGTATCAAGTTCTTCAATCTCTATTAATTTAGCACCAACTCCAATTACAAATGTTCAAATACCTCAATCAAGTATTACATCTTCATCTTTTACTGCATCATGGACAGGAGGAAATGGTTCAACAAGTTATAAATATTTATTTGGAGGTTCAGAAATTACTGCAAGATCATCTAGTGCAAATACTGCATCTTTTGTTGTTTTAAATACAGATATTGGATCTACTAATAAAAAATTCAAAATTATTGCTAATAATGCAAGTAATATAGCTGTATCAAGTTCTGAAATACAAGTTCAATTACCACCATCTGAAATTACTGTAACGATTGGAACAATTACATATAATAGTTTTAATGTAACATGGTTAGGTGGAGAAGGTGCAACAGTTTTTACATATTATTTTAATGGTTCTTCATCAAATATTACTGTTTTAAATTCCTCTACAAATTCCTCAACATTTATGGTAAATATGAATAATATAAATAATTCAGGTAATGACTTTTATTTTACAGTATCAAATGCTACTAATACGATTGTTACAAGTAATCATTTAAATATTGTATTACCACCATCACCAATTATTATAAATATTGGATTGCTAACATATAATAGTTTTAATATAACATGGAGTGGAGGTATTGGTGGAATAAATTATAAATATTATTTTAATAATTCAGAATCTACTATTACTATTTCAAATTCTTCTACAAATTCAGCAACATTTACAATAGTAAATACTAGCACAATAAATAAATTAGGTAATGATTTTTATATTACAGTATCAAATCCAACTAATACTATTGTTAAAAGTAACAATTTATATATAATATTACCGCAATTATTAACACCATCATCCAATCCAGATTCACCAAAACTATTTTCACCATCATCACCATTACCTACACCACCTACACCACCTCAACCACAAGAACCATTACCACTTCCAATTACTGGTTTAACATTAATAGATTTAAATTCTTCTAATTTTACAGTAAGATGGTCTGGTGGTATGTATGCTACTAGATTAATATGTTCTTTAGGTGGAATATCATTACCGGATATACCATATTTAACTAATAATGTAACATTAAATGTTCCATCAAGATATACAATGTATGGAACCAAAGTAAGTTTTTCAATAACTCCAGTAAATTCAATAGGTGCTATAAATTCTACATCAATTGATATAACAATACCATACCCACCTTCTCCACCAACAAGTTCTACACCATCATTTCAAAATGATATACCAATTTATATCCCACCATCATCATCATTATTATCAACTCCTGGAAAATCTAATTCAATTAGTGATATATTAGATAATTTATTTGTAAATAATGGCCCAGATACTTCAATGGATACAATTATTAATAATGTTACAACATCTCTTCAATCTCAACCAACTACTGAAGCTATTTCAATTATTAATAATATAACAATATCATCAATTAATACTTATTATTCTATTGTAAGTGAAACATATGATTCAAATAATAAATTAGTAGCAATGACATCTACATTAAATGATTATGGTATTAATTCATTAGATATATCAATGATTCCAACTAGACCAAATTTAAATATTATTATTCCTCTTAATATAGGTCAATCATTAAATTTAACTGTTCCAAATATGCCATCTAAAGTTATTCAAAGAGGTTCATTAACAGATAGTTCTGGAAAAAATCAAACAAATCAAATTAGTATAGATGATGGAACAACTTGGTTATCATATGGTGATCAATTTAAATTAGGTAATAATACATATATATTTTCAGCATCAGGTAGTCCAATTGTTATTTCAACACTACCATCGGGTAATTCTAAATATGATGATTCTACATCAGGCGATTCTACATCGGATGATTCATCTATTTCAACTGGAAGTATGATTGGATGGATTTTATTAGGTATATTTATTTTAGGTATAATTGGTGTAGTTATTTATTATATATTAAATAATAAAACAAATAAAAATATAAGATATACTAACCAACAACCGATTATAGAAGAATTATAGATAAATTTTAGTTCCAGTAAATACCAATATTTAAAAAATTAGATTTTTTAAATTCTGGGAGATGCCAAAGTTAAGACCCCCAGAGGGGGTTTGACTTTGTTACTTCACAATATATTTCTCTAGTACCAAAAAGATATATATATAATATATGAGTAATCTAGATTTAAAACTTCTTTATTATAAAATTAATTATCCGACACAACCTATAAATACTTTTACTGTTTGGTATACTGGTGGTATGGGTTTATCATATGATTCTAAAAGATATACATTTACTTTAGATAATATTATAATTCAACCAAAATCATTCGATACAGCCTGGCAAAATGTAACTTTTGATAATCCTCCTAATTTTTATGGAAGTAAAAATTTTATTATGACAATATCAGATAATACTACTTCTATTAATAGTAATACAATAACTATTCTATTTCCAAATAATTTATCACCTTCTGCCTCTACAGCTATTCCTATAACTAATTTAACAACAACACCACCAACTTATACATATGATAATTTAAATATTAATTATTCATTTACTGCATCATGGGTTGGTGGAATTGGTATAAATTTTATATATTTATTAGATTATTTATCAATTCCTGCTACTAGCATTACAAATGTTCCAATTAATTCAACTACTACTACATATACTGCTACATTTACTACTATAATTAAATCATCTGATTCAACTATGATATTTAATATAGCAGATACATCTGTATTAGTTAAAAGTCAAGATCTTTATTTACCAATACCCCCAACAGTTAAATCTTTATCTCAAATAGGACCATTTTCTGGATTAAATCCAGGTCAAACTACAAATAATACATTTTCAATAAAATATCCAAATACTAATACAAGCAGATTTATATATCAAATTATAACTCCAACATCAACAACAATAGTTACACCAACAAGTATATCACAAGGACAAGAACTTTCAAATGGAAATGCAACATATTATCAAAATTTAACATTTAATGCACCCCCATCATTATCTAATTTTTCTTTTTCAATTACACCTGTAACATCAAATTATATGAATTCAAATTATAGGGGTGAATTAACAGGAAATACCCTCACAATTAATATAATAGTACCATTTATCCCACTCATAATTACAGAAGTAACTAATATATCCTTAACATCATTTACAGTATCTTGGACTGGTGCTACTAATGCTACAAATTTATTATTTAGATTAATTCATTCATCTGGAAAAATACATACATATCCATTATCAGTTGTTTATACATCACCCATGACATTATCTATACCACCAGAATATAGTGGAGCATCAGAAATATCTATACTTCCATATTTTGCAGGAAATCCAGGAACAGCAGTAAAATTTCCTGTAAATATTCCAGCACCTCCATCAATAACACCTCCATCAATAACACCCACAAGAACGCCAACATCATCTACACCAACAAGAACACCTACACTATCATCTACACCAACAAGAACTCCTGCACTATCAACTGAAAATAATGGTACTTCATCATCAATTCCTCCAACAAGAACCCCTACAATATCATCTACACCAACAAACACTCCTACACTGTCAACTAATCCCCCAGATAATAGTATAATATGGATAATTGTATTAATTTTTATTATATTAG
>Ga0214919_10011780_pt1 | contig 10864 bp, 7 predicted proteins | sample LL1503_MetaG_FD_177994 | JGI IMG/M metagenome (GOLD analysis project Ga0214919, IMG submission 177994) | Freshwater microbial communities from Lake Lanier, Atlanta, Georgia, United States - LL-1503 | ecosystem: Environmental > Aquatic > Freshwater > Lake | place: USA: Georgia | collected 2015-03-15
GTTGCGATTATGTGTTATACTGGATTTAACCAAGAAGATTCTAAATTAGTATGTAAGAGTGCTGTAGATCGTGGATTATTGCGTGCGACTGCACTAAAAAAGGAAGATGAAAGTATTGAAAAGAATCCTACTACATCTCAAGATGATATTTTTATGCGTCCGGATAAGACCAAGACAGTTGGTATGAAGGATGCAAATTATGATAAATTAAATGAAAAGGGATTTATTCCGGAAGAGACTGTTCTTAAGAATGGTGATGTTTTAATAGGCAAAGTATCCCCTATTCAAAAAGATGAGTCAAATAAAATTTATCGTGATGAAAGTAATGTTTATAGATCAACTGTTGATTCTGTTGTAGATAAGGTCTATACTGTATATAATGGTGACGGTTATGAAATGTATAACATGCGTTTACGTTCAGAACGAGTGATTCAAATTGGGGACAAATTATGCCTGACACCTGATCACGAAGTTCTAACATTAGATCATGGTTGGATTCCGATTAATAAAGTTACATTAATAGATCAAGTAGCCCAGATGCATCCTGATACTAAAGATTTAGAATTTGTAAAACCCAATAAAGTATTTACATATGAAATGAATGATGAAGATATTTATGAGGTAACTAGTAATGAAATTAGTTTGAAGACAACATTAAATCACCGTATGTATGTAAAACTTAATAATACATTTGAATTAACAGAAGCTAAAGAAATTATGAATAAACAAGTTGAGTACATGGGTGTAACTCATAAATATGATGGTATTATGAATACATATACTAGTAATCCTGTTTTACCTACCAATAAAATAGAAAGTGTAAGTAAATATACTGGAACTGTTCATTGCCTTGAAGTTCCTACTCATGTATTTTTAGTGCGTCGTAATGGATTAATATCATGGACAGGTAATTCAACTCGTCACGGTCAAAAAGGAACTACTGGTGCATTATTAACATCCTGTGACATGCCATTTTCAGCATCGGGTATTCAACCAGATGTAATATTAAATCCTCATGCAATTCCATCTCGTATGACAATTGCACAATTATTAGAAGCTATTTTTAGTAAGGTTGGTGCCTTGGAATGTAATTATGTAGACGGGACACCATTCCAAGATAATGCTAATATAGAAGATGCAAATGAAATATTAAAAAAATATGGATTTGAAGATTATGGTATGGAGACATTATATTCTGGTATGACCGGTGAAAAGATGGAAGCCAAGATTTTTATCTGTCCTACATATTATTTGAGATTGAAACATTTGGCGATGGACAAGATGCATGCTCGTGCGTCTGGACCCAAGCAAATTTTAACCCGTCAACCTCCTGATGGTCGTGCACGTGATGGTGGCTTACGTTGGGGTGAGATGGAACGTGATGTTGGTATTGCACATGGATCTGCATTCTTATTAAGAGAAAAATTATTGGTAGCTTCTGATGAGTATTTGACGTATATTTGTAATATTTGTGGATTATTTGCAACCAAGATGCCGAAGAAAGAGGTCTGGCATTGCTTGAACTGCAAGAATTCAACTAGAATTAGTAAGGTGATTTTACCGTATGCATTTAAGTTATTGATGCAAGAGTTGATGAGTGTGCAGATTTTACCGAGATTGAAGGTAAAGGAGAGTGAATTTGATTAATAATTAATTTTTTTAATAAAAATAATTATTAATATAGATTTTTAGATGATATTTTATAATACATCATATAAAATTATTGATGCAATTGATTGTTTATTTTTACGACAGGGTCGAATAGATGAATGATATAATTATACAACAGTATCAGAAGACTCTACCATTCTCCATACACCGTTACTATTAGTAGCTCTAGCACAACCGACCCAACCATCACTACCCTTGGTGCACCAATCACCGGCACCAGTTTGACGTTGTAACATAAAACTTCTCGAACCACCAATAAGTTTATTGAGGGAATCAATATTACCTAATTTCTTTACAGCATCTAAATCACTTTTAGAAATACATGTAGTACCAATACATATGTTTGACGTTCCAGTAACAGTTAAATTACCAGTAACACCTAATGTACCCGCAATAGTAGAATTACCACCAACACCTAATGTACCAGGAATAGTCATATTGGCAGCATTTAAATTACCACCAAAAGATCCAGTACCAGGAACATGTAAATTACCAGTTATACTTAAACCCCCAGAATCAAAATTAGCAATCCCATGATTTTTATTAAAACATAAACGACCACCAGTAGCACTACCAACCGAATCAGTTGCAGATCTTAAACAAGCATATCCATTATTATTTTCATTATCCCACATAAATCCATTAGCAGATGTTCCCCCAAACGTCATTTTACCATTAACAGTTAAATCACCACCAACAGTAGTAGTACCCGTTACATTTAAATTATTAACAGCTCCACCATTTTTTGCCCCAATATAAACATTCATACTACCAGCACCAATTTCTAGATCTTTAGTACCCTCTGCATAAATACCAGGTTGACTCCATATTTGACCTATTCTTGTATTAAAACCTGAATAACCTGCATTTAGATTACCAGTTGTCATTAAATTACCAGTAGAATCTAATGTCATAGTTGAATTATTACCAGCAGGATTAGTCATAGTACCATTCGGACCACGCCATTGATAATTACCATCATAACTACCAAAAGTAGTTGCACCTCTATCATTAAATAATAATCTATATGAGTTATCATTAGAATTAATCCAGTTACCTGTTCCAATAGTTAAAAATCCTTGTGTATTATTATTATTTATAGTTACACCATTATTTGCAGTTAAACGACCATCAAGTGTAGTAGTACCAGTAACCCTTAAATTTCCCGGTGCACCCGATGAACCCCCAATTTGTAAACTACCAGGATTGGTCAGAACACCATTTCCATTTACTAACTTTTGTGCTACTTTTGCTAGGGTAACAATTGATGAAACCGGGACTAGAGAAGGATCAAAGTTCTCTTGTTCTAAATTAAATTTTTCAAAAACCCGGGATAAAACAAAGTATAGAAGTATTGCGAATATTAAGTAAAATAAAATGTTGTTCATTAATAATATTTTATAAAAAAATATTATTAAAATATCGAAGAAAGAGGTCTGGCATTGCTTGAACTGTAAGAATTCAACTAGAATTAGTAAGGTGATTTTACCGTATGCATTTAAGTTGTTGATGCAAGAGTTGATGAGTGTGCAGATTTTACCGAGATTGAAGGTAAAAGAGAGTGAATTTGATTAATAATTAATTTTTTTATAAAAATAATTATTAATAACTAAAAATTATTTATAAAAATTGATTTCGCCTAAACTCAAATAATTTTAATTTTATGATATAAAATAAAAATTGATTTCGCCTAAACTCAAATAATTTTTACAAAGATTATCAGTTTTTAACGATAATCTTTAAAAAAATTGAAAAAATAATTCCCTATAAATTACATTGAATTTAGAGTGGCTAGGTGCATCATCAAACAATTCACCAAACTAACTATTATGGCGTCCCATGGCCCCATCAATAGTTCGGATACTTTTTCTGGCTCTGTGACTTCGGTCTCAGGTGCTACCCCCAAGTCGTCTCCCACAGGGCAGACGCAAATTCCTGTTAACTCCAGGAAGCCAAAGAAGGCCGCCAAGTGGCGCAACTACGCGGACGAAGCAGCAGACCGCGAGGAGCAGCGAGAAGGCGTAAAGAAGCAGCTTTTTGGGAGTCTAACGGGAGATCAATACAAAGACTGCGATACGCTGCTCGCTATGGGGTATAGTTTCGAGAAGGCAGAGGAGCTCTCGGAACAGATGATGTTAGTCATGTCTGGAGTCTGTGACTGGTGCGGGCGTCGCGGAGGCTGCGGCTGCTAATTTTTTTATTATTTCTTAATATCTGGTAAATTTGGCACTTCACGGTATACTATGATAATGTCCATAAACTATCAGTATAGTTAGTAGCAAGCATAGAAGAAAGGTTGACAGAAACTTCATCAATTCCTCTACCAGTATATACTTCACGTGAAGATAACACTACACCATGAGTATTTTTAATTGTAATTTGACCTAGTAATTTTTTTAATGAAATCAATTCCGATTCCGAAAGACTCGTACTACCGAGAGTTATTGATTTTGCAGATATTACACCATTTGTATTTATATTACCTGTATTAGAGTACATAATTATATTTTCTGTGCCACCAGGACCTATTTTAAAGTTATTATTTCTAACAGCCACGTCTCCATTAGTAAATTCAACATTACCTATTGTTGTAAGTCCATAATTAATTTGTGCATGAGCATTAACCGTTAAATCACCACCAACAGTAGAATTACCAATAACATCTAATTTGCCAGGAACAGTTAAATTACCATCTTTATCAGCATTAAATATTACTTTATTCGTACTATTACTATACATTCTAATACCAGAATTTGCAGTATCTGAGTATATTTGCGATATACCTGATTTATCTCGGGCATTAATTTGTATTGAATTACTTCCGTTTCCCTCTAATATTAAATTATTACCAACAGATAAATTTCTTTTTGCATAAGTAGTTGTAACATTAAAATATGCATCTGCTCCACTTAGTCCAACTGAAAATAATGGGTATGTTGAAAGGTCATCTTGGGAACGGGCATTAGATGATAATCTAAAATATGTTCCATTTGAATTAAAAGTTCCTGTTGTTCCATTAGTAGTATTATTAATAATTAAGTCTCTACCAATAGTAGCATTATTATAAAAAGTAGTAGCACCAGTAACACCCAATGTACCACCAACAGTAGTAGCACCAGTAACATCCAATGTACCACCAACAGTAGTAGCATTCGTCACCCTCAATGAACCACCAAGAGTAGTATTACCTGTCACACTCAATGTAGTGGCACTAGGTGTGATACTAGTTCTATTACCATTAATTGTAGTAACCCCAGTAACTGTCAAATTCCCCGGTGCACTCGATGAACCCCCAATTTGTAAACTACCAGGATTGGTTAAAACACCATTGCCATTTACTAACTTTTGTGCTACTTTTGCGAGGGTAACAATTGATGAAACCGGGACTAGAGAAGGATCAAAGTTCTCTTGTTCTATACTAAATTTTTCAAAGACTCGGGATAAAACAAAGTATAGAAGTATTGCGAATAATAAATAAAATAAGATGTTGCTCATTATAATAAAAATATATTATTTTTTTTACCGTAAAATATCGAAGAAATTAAGGTGGTCCGATTACTTCTGTTCGTGATTGATCAGTGCCATTACATTGACCCCATCCATTTGAATCATATCCATGATTATTTGCATTAACAAATATCCACCTAGTATTTGAATCACATTTATCACCTAAATTACGACCTAAATAATTATTACTATTAACTTGTTTTAATTGTAGATATGATTGACCTTTTATAACTTTTAAATTATCTTCATTAATACATGTATTACCAATACATAATTCACCTTTTTTTGGCTCTACTCCTGAATTAATACTTATACCATTTTGAGCATACAAATTATTATCACCCCATATATAAATCTTTTTAGAAGAAGAAGTAACTAATAATCCAGATGAAGCATTACTACGAATAACATCATGTGCTGGATCTGAATATGGTCCAATACTTATATTACCTGCTTTTATACTATTATTCATTGTTAAATTACCAACTTCTGGCATTGTTGTTGATCCAGATGTACCATTAATATTTACGCCGCCAGTAACACTTAAATTACCTGTATTACTTAAAAACATAGTATTAGACTTACTTGCATCCATTGTTCCATCAGTATTCTTTCTCCAAGCAAATTCTCCATTACCACTACCATAATAAGTAGCCCCTGCAGCTGGTTGTGTAATTGATCCAGATGGATTTGTGCCATTACCTTGGTCATAATAAACTCTATTTGCTCCTTCCGTTGATCTATTCCATTTACCATATCCTGTATTTGTTGATCCAGTAACATTTAAATCTTTAAGAATTGAAGTATTACCAAATAATATAGTATCCCCATTATCATAAAAATCAGCAATATGTTGACCTGTTGTTCTTCCATATGCATACAAATTTAATGCATCTGCACTAACACCACCTGCCGCTACACTACCTCCAGGGATAAATCTATAATGATTTCCAGTTGTTGAATTTCTTGAAGCTATTGCAGTCCCGGTAATTTCACCAGTAACACTTAAATTACCATTATCTAATGTCATTATATCTCGATCAGCGCCATTTCTAAAAATATGTCTATTATTTGGACTTCCAAAAAAAGTATCTGCATTCGGACCACCAAAATGTAATCTTTTATTATTATTTTCATCAGTATGCCATCTACCCGTTTTAAATTTAATAGCACCATCAACAGTTAAATCACCATAAGCACGTATTGGACCACTATCATTAATATCTAATAAAGGACGATCATCATTCAGTTGAAATCGAGTTATCCAACCAGAACTATCACCCCATTCAATTTTAGAAGCAAATGGTGATGCTAAACCTGACTTTATTTTAAAAGGCATTGAACCAGAATTAATGGTAACTGCACTATTCAATTGAGTATTACCTGTTACCGTCAAATTTCCCGGTGCACTCGACGAACCCCCAATTTGTAAACTACCAGGATTGGTCAAAACACCATTACCATTTACTAATTTCTGCGCTACTTTTGCTAGGGTAACAATTGATGAAACCGGGACTAGAGAAGGATCAAAATTCTCTTGTTCTAAATTAAATTTTTCAAAAACCCGGGATAAAACAAAGTATAGAAGTATTGCGAATAATAAATAAAATAAGATGTTGCTCATTATAATAAAAATATATTATTTTTGTTATAATATATCGAAGAAATTATATTTTACTTACAAAAAATTAACGAGATTTTCTATACAAAAATCTCAGTTTTCTAACTAATTAGACGGGTCCATACTGACTCCTCTATCCTTAACCCTAAACCCATTAAATCGACCACCCACCGACGGTTCTATCTTTAAACCCACTTCAACCTCAAATCCTTTACGATCATATGGAATTTTAATATTTTTACTATCATTACACCACCACTTGAAATCATCATAGACATCGGATGCAAGAATTTTATGTTCAGCACCATATTCAATTCTATCATTAATATATTCAAGAACCAAATCACTCTTTTGTTGATATTGACTAGTCTGATCTGTAACTTTCTTAGGTTCACTATTACCTTCTTTCTTGAATCGTTCATTATAATGAACTAAGATACTCATAAATGCTTGATGCCATGTTTCCATTTGTCTTCGTAGATCACCATCTTTTTTTCTTTCATGAGGCTCTTTAGGATCATCAACGAATTGAATTTCAAATGGGACTACACGAATACGACGCCAAGTTCCTCCATCTGTAGAAGGAATTTCAGGAAGTTTATTACATGCTAATAAAGTTTTAAATTGAGGATAAAATTCAACTGGTGCACCATATAATGCACGAGCTTGAATTTTATCATTACCTGTCAATTCTTTCATTAATCCTACTTGGATTACGTCATCGTTTTCAGGTTCCTGAAATACACAAAATCTCTTACCCTTTAATTTAGCTAATTCTGGTGATGCAACATTTGATGCAGCTCTTTTACGCGTTAGTAAAGAAACTGGAATAATCGTTCCATAATCACCTAATGAATCTAATAATAATTTAATTGTCAATGATTTACCATTACCACCTCCACCAGTCCAAATATAAAATTTTTCATCTGGAACATGACCTTGTAAACAAGTTCCTAAAAATTTAAGAACATATTCACGAGTATGATCTTCTGGTAATATATCAGCAAAGAATTTTTCTACTTGTAATATCTTTTTATCATTTTCAACATACGAGAAATAATTAATTTTGGTAGTAAATGTTAAATAATCTTCTGGATAACCATCACGAAATTTCATTGTATCTAAATCAAGAACACCATTTTCAAAACCTAACAAGTTACGCTTTTCATCTAATTTATTAAAAAATTCACGATCATAAAATAAAATAGCACACTCTGTGATGACATCTTTCTTGAATTTAGTGGTATGTAATGTTTTAGAAAATGTTAATGTTTTTAATTGTAATTCTAATAAATTTTCTTTGTCTTTTCCAGATGAATTCATAGCCATTTGTTGAAATAAATTAGATACTTTTAAATATTCATCATAAATTTTCTCGTTAATAATATTGTTAATTGAATATCCATTTTCTTCTGGAACCCATCGATGACCTTTGAATACATACCATTCATTGTGTTTTAAAGATCCACACACATAATCAAAACGATGCAATTGATGAATAACTTTAGCTACATCATAAGAAGTTCCAAAAGATGCAGATTTAATACTTTGTTTAATAATATCTGATACTTCAGATTCTAAAAATTTAATAAATTCAATCGGATTATCTTCTCTTACCCATCTATACAAAGAAGCAATCGTAAAATCATTATTTCTAAAATTAACATTCCATAGTTTTTCACATCCACCTTCTTTAAACTTTGGTGATTGTCGACTAAAATCAATCCAAATATTTAATAAACTAGAATCTATATTATATAAACAAAATCCAATATGTAACCAATCTTCATATTTATCTGCACGATCTGGATTTAATAAACTAACTAAATTTTTAACACGACGCAAATCATCTAATGTTACACTATTCATTCTCCCAACACTACCAGTTCCTTCTACAGGTTTGGGCTTTTGAGATTCTTCATATCTTCTGATAATTTCATCTGTAGAATATCCTTCTTTATACGGAGTTATATTATGCTCATCAAATTTGCGTATACTACACATCTCTACTAAATCACCAGAGTCATATTCATCAATATCTTGAGGTTCTAATTCCTTATTATAAATTCGTGATAATAAATATTTGGGTGAATTTGGTTTCATACTACCATACATTAACCAATTATTAGCTTCAATAACTGCTTTATCCACAATATCATCTACTTCATTGGTTAGCGGTAATCGATTAAATAAATTTAATGCATTTACTTGATTAATAAAATCACGGCGCATCATGTGTTGAAGTTGATTAATAGCACAAATATGAGGAAACATTATATGAATACCATCTTTGAATTCAGTCTCTTTTTCTGTAGGACTATTTTTTTCAAACACAAATGCTAGTAAATCCTCATCTTTTACATTCAAATATTTATCAATTACTTGAATATATAATCGTACAATTTCAATTAAAACATTAGAATAAATTCTATTTGGTAACAAAGTTGATTTGGAATATTTCATATCTATATCTACAACAATAGGGCCATATGATTTATGTTTTTCAGTTAAATGTAAATCTATGTTATTTTCTAATGCATGGCGATAGATTCTAAAAAATTTGGTATGTTCTTTTTCATCAATGTAAAAACTTCCTAATGGGTTGTTTAAAGATGTGTGAGTAAATTTTGCTCCTCGTTCAACTCGACGATCTTTTAAAAAATCTGCATATTTTTTATAATGTTGATTATTTGTATTATTCATTATTTCTTCTCTATAAATATTTTTTTATACTATTATTATTATTTTATCGTTTTGGTATAGAATATGTTATGTAAAAATATATTACAATGACAATGATGAGAATAGATTTAAACAGATGTAAATATTATAAATAAAATGACAAATTATTATAAATTAGATTCAAAGAAAGCATACATCTTACCACCAGGACAATATTATATTGGTGATTTAGGATATGTAGTTGGAAAAGATATTGAAAAATATGAACCTGGATATTACAAAGTTAATAACATTGAAATTATAATAGGTGAAACATATGAAAAAAATCAACGAATTGTTTATACAGGATCTGATAGTAAACAATATATGGTTGATAATGGAATTATTGGTATTGTAAGTTCTAAATTAGTTAATGATCCAGATACAAGTGGTGGTCAAATATATACTTTTGATAATGAAGTAGCAGTAAGAATAAATAGTGGTATATTTAGATTTAATACATATTTTAATAATAATAAATATTTTGAGTTAGTAATTAATACAGTTCCAAGTGATGAAAGAGATTCGGAATAGAAAAAATTGAAATAAATATATTAATAATAATATATTTATATGTAATTCTGATAAAAATGACAGACCAAATTAAAGTGATGGAAGATATTCTTGATAAAATGTATCTAAATTTAGATAAACAGTATGAATCTATTGTTAATATTAGAAAATGTATTAACAATCTAAAATTAAAAGAAGTAAATCAAAATAAGAAAAGAAAATTATGTTCTGATAAGGATAAAGATGAGATTATTCAAAAACTAATTAATGGAAAAAAGAAGGCACTTGATTGGAAAGAAGGTATGTCTAAATATATTACAATTACAAATACGGGAAAAAAGTGGATTTTTCAATCACATATTTTTAATGAAAGTGTAATATTTTCAACCAAAGAAGGTGCTGAAGCATATTATGAAAAAATTGTTGCAAAATATGATATTGGATTAGAATATATTACAAGAAATGGATACAATGAAACAAGTGATGCAGTTGAAGGACTATTACAATTTTCTAATAAAAAATAATTATTTTATAATAGTATGAATTATTATAAAATAAAATATGATAAGTATATTAGTAAATTAGATAATATTTCTAATATATATTATTACTTTAATACATATGGTAAATCTATACCAGTAAAATATATGAATATATTAAATACAATAAAATTAAAAAAAGCAACAGATAAACAATATTTACAAATTAGATTAAATGCAGATGAATTAGCAAAAGATGATTATTATTCACATGGTAAATTAACAATTGGAAGTTTTAATATGAATTTTACTATATTTAGTCTAACTGAAAATAAAGTAAATTCAGTTATTA
>Ga0214919_10011781_pt1 | contig 10864 bp, 7 predicted proteins | sample LL1503_MetaG_FD_177994 | JGI IMG/M metagenome (GOLD analysis project Ga0214919, IMG submission 177994) | Freshwater microbial communities from Lake Lanier, Atlanta, Georgia, United States - LL-1503 | ecosystem: Environmental > Aquatic > Freshwater > Lake | place: USA: Georgia | collected 2015-03-15
AGTTCTCTTGATCTCTTTGCGTAGAGAGGAGTATCAACTGTTAGAACAATCGCCCCATAACCTAGTCCACAGGCTTTTTTTATTAAGTTTTTTGTAATTTCTCTATCTTTATAAATATAGACTTGCAGCCATGGTGAAATAGAGGACACATCCTTAATATCTTTCAAATGACTCGTCGACAACGTACTAACCGCCATGACAATACCGTGTCTACTAACAGCCTTGGCAACAGCAATTTCCCCTTGATCGTGCACGAGCTTTTGAAAGGCCATAGGGGCAATGAGTAGAGGAAATGAAACATCTTGTCCTAGTATTTTTGTTGATAAATTGAATGAGTTTATGCCTTTTAAAACTCGGGGCATTAGTTTTAAACGATCAAAAGCAGCTATATTTTCTTTTAGGCTTAGTTCCTCTCCAGCTCCACCCGCAAAGAAACCAAAAATATTTTTCGGAAGTTTTTTTCTTGCTGCTTCTTCAAATTGACTCGTATTGAAAAAACTTTCACTTTTTTTATCTGAATATCCCACATATTTTGTTAATTGTTTTATAGAAAACATATAGCAGATAACCTTGAAACTATAATGATCAACATGGTAGCTGATATTTTTTCTTCAGAGGTGATTATTTAACCCCTATTTTCAATTTGAATTAAGAAGTGCTTTTAACGTTAATGGATGGATTAAGGAGGTAAAATATATGCTAATAAAGAAAAAAGACAGTTTGTCACAATCTTGGGTTAACTTTTGCCCAGAGTTCCTTGGCAAAAGTTAATGAAAAGCTCAAACTTAAAAGGAATAGATTACGTAGAATTTTACGTTGCTGACTCTTATCATACAGCTAGTTTTTATAAAACACTTCTAGGCTTTAATATTATTGCCTACGGCGGTCCAGAAACAGGACTGACTAGCAAAAAATCTTACGTCATTGAACAAGGTACAATTAGATTTATTTTTTCTTCACCTCTAGACCTGTATTCTTCTATACATCAACACGTCATAGCGCATGGTGATGGCGTTAAAGATGTTGCGTTTGTATCTAACGATGTAGATGCAGATTTTAAAATGGCCATTCAAAATGGGGCACACTCAATTCTTTCTCCTCTTCAAATAGAAGATAAGGGTCTAAGAATTAAGATAGCCACTATAACCTCTTTTGGAGATACAGTTCACACTTTCATACAACGTGAAAATACGGAAGGATGGTTTCTGCCTTTTTATAGACCTTTTGAGAGTGACAAATGTTTTACGGATGTAGGATTACTAGGAATTGATCATATTGCAGTAGCCCTTGAGAAAGGGCAGCTTAATATTTGGAAAGAGTTTTATCAAAACGCATTTGGACTGCAATTGACTCATAAAGAAGACGTATATACGGAATATAGTGGAATGAATTCATTGGTTATGAGTAACACCACAGGAACCATTAAGTTCCCTTTAGTGGAACCCGCCCAAGGAGTTAAAAAATCTCAAATTGATAGTTACTTAGATTCTTATGGATGTGCCGGGGTTCAACATATTGCTTTTCTGTCCAGCAATATTATTAAAACTGCTCAAAGTTTAACGGATAACGGGGTTCAATTTTTAGATATTCCAACCACCTATTATGACGATATAAGTGAAGTCATTTCTAGTCAATATAGTGAAAAATTACCTATTATAAAGGATCTCGGAATTTTAATAGATACGGACCAAAAAGGTGTCTTGATGCAAATCTTTAGTAAACCTCTACAAAATAGATCTACTTTCTTTATAGAGATTATCCAAAGAGATAATAGAGAAGGCTTTGGAAGCAATAATATAAAAGCTCTTTTTGAAGCGATAGAACGCGAACAACAAGGCCTTGTATGATTAATATCTTACCTGATAGAGTTAAAGCGTTGGAACCTTCTTCCATTCAAAATGCCCTTCACAGCACTTTGAATTCGGATGTTATTTCTTTTTCTCTTGGAATGCCCTCAGAAAATCTATTTCCTATTTTAGACTATAAAAGAGCCATGCTCGATTTGTGGATGCCAAACTCTCTACAATACTCTCCTCCTTTAGAAAACCTTAAACATCAAATCGTTGATCTTATGAAACAACGAGGGGTTAACTGCACTACCAATCAAATTTTTCTAACAAGTGGGGCGCAGCAAGCCATTCAACTTTTATGCAGAGCCTTAGTAGTGGAGAAAGACGAAACTGTTGTTACCGATGCTGCTACTTATCCGGGATTTATTCAGGCTGCACAATCTTTAGATATAAGTCTAGTAACTGTTCCAATAGATTTCACTAACGGCATGGATATATGTTTCCTAGAAAGTTTGTGCAAAAGCGCAAAAAAACCTAAGTTTATTTATACCATGTCAGAAGGTCACAACCCTCTGGGAATTAGCTTAAGTAATGAAAAGCGTTTAAAGCTCACTGAGATAGCCCAAACTTATCAAATTCCTATTATTGAAGATGACGCATATGGTTTTATAAACTATCAAACTGTGGGGTTTCCTTTAAAAGCCTATAATGCTGACTGGGTTTTTTATGCTGGTTCATTTTCAAAAATCCTCGCTCCTTCCGCTAGAGTTGGTTGGATTGTAGCGCCAGAATTTCTTATAGAGAAGTTAGCAATCTTAAAAGAAAGTAGCGACATTAATACAGCGACTTTTTCTCAAAGAATTGTATCTTCTTTTATAGAAAGGAATAACTTCACTAAACATTTCTTCTTTCTTAGAAATTCATACAAAGAAAAAAGAGATAAGATGGTAGCTGCTTTAAATAAATACCTTCCGGAGTTAACCTTTACTGTACCCTCGAGTGGCTTTCTAATTTGGGGGCAACTTCCCTTCTCCATTGATACACACCAATTATTTTGGCATGCTCTTAAAAATGAGAAAGTATCTTTTTTACCTGGAAGTGCATTTGGACCTTCTTTTGACAAAGAACTCAAACATTGCTTGAGATTAAGCTTTTCTTATTGTCCCTTAGAGCTGATAGAAATAGGAGTTGAAAGATTGGCTAAAGCTCTTAAAAGTTATGAAATTCTTTACGCTAAACCATAGCCTCTTAACTAAGAGAGAAATCTAAAAAGATTTTAAAATTGATATTTTTATTATGATACTATTAACGAACAGGATGAAGATTTGGCAAAACAATTAAAGTGTAAGTTGTTTTCAAAAAACTTTCTAACTAGCTGCAAGAGAGAGAATTTATTCAGTAAATTTATAGGAAAAAAGAACATGTTAGGTTTTCCTGGCTCAACATTCTGTTTTTTTGAACGAAGTTTTTTAAATTTATGATAAATACTTGATATTAAGAATTCAATATTTTTTATTATATTTATAATATTAATCTTTTTCTTATATTTAAAAAAATAATATGAATATGTTGAAAAAGAGCAGAAGAGATTTTTCTACTTATAGTGGAAAAACAATATTTGATACGCTTTGAATTTAATTTTTTTTTGCATATCCTTCGAGTAACAATTTTAAAGGGCTGGGGGGGAATATTGAGTTACCTACAGAAGCTTAAGGTGAAAGTGTATAAAATTAGAGCTATTCTCTTGTTTAGCATGGCAGTAGTATTGTTTTCTTTTTCGATTAGAGCTTCTGAGGAGTTGATAAGCGATTACACTTTAATTTTAGAAAATAAAAAAAGCGCAAGCTTACCTCTAATATCTCCAAAGGAATCAGATTTGGCTAAAACCATAAAAAAAGAAGAAATTTGTTGTTTTATCTCTTGTTTTTCTTGGTTGTTTCTTAAAAAAAAATCTATTACTCCTTTAAAAAATAAAATTGAAGAAAATCAACATCTTACAATAGATATAAGTATGTCATTTAACCCAGCTGGTAAACACCTAAATTTTCCAACTAATGTTAATTTAATAATTGCAAACTTTTTAGATTTTGCAGATCAACTAAAATTATCTCATGTAAACAAGGCATTTCGAAGTGATCTTAATGAGGAGTTTTGGGAAAAACAAATAGTAGGGGAAAAATATTTAATTTGGAATGATTATTTACCTAGAGCGAAGGTTTTTTTTGCTAATTACTTTTATCAGAAAGGATTTGGTAGAGATCCAATGTTATCAGAAAGAGTAGTCTCCAGAATAGAAGATGTATCACCTCTTCCAAGCTTTACATTAGCAGAAAGATCTTTAACTCTTGGTTTTCCTAAGGGTAAGGAAAATTATAGGCAAGCGAGTCACAAGATGATCATGTTAAAAATATCTCATGAAAATAAAGAAAATGAGTTTAGTAGAAGTTATAACTATTATCCTGACTCATGTAAACTATTGTTATCATATCAAAGCTTCTATGGAGAATCTTTGTGCTAGAAGTCATCACAAAGCTCCACCTGAAGAACAACAAACTAGGCAGTGCAATATTTATCCACCTTATGATGAATACAGAAACTATATTAGAGATGAGCAAGAAAAAATGCTCAATCCGGCGACGAGTTTATTAAAGAGTCATAATTCCTATCTTTAATAGATCCTTTTTCAAGAAGAAGTATTTTGTCAGCAAAAGCAACCATTGATAGTCTATGAGCAATCATAAGTGTACTCGCCTTCCGAGAAATAATTTCAATATTTTTCATAATTTGCGTTTCCGTTTTTGAATCTAAAGCAGAGGTTGCTTCATCAAATATATAAAAATTTGGCTGGCGAATAATTGCACGTGCCAAACCAACTCTCTGCTTTTCTCCTCCTGAAAGCTTGGCTCCTCGTTCCCCCACAATGGTTTCTAAACCTTCTGGAAATTTTTGTATAGCTTTTTTTAAATTTGCTATATCGAGAGTATTCATGAGCCTACTTTTACTGGCTGACATATTGGCATAAAGAATATTATGTGAGATGGTGTCATTAAAAAGAGTAACCTCTTGTGGAACAATACCAATTGATCCCAAGAGACTCTCTTGATTAACATCTTTCAAATCATAACCATTAATAATAATCCGTCCTTTCCAAGGTTCTAAAAAACCCAGTAATAAGCTAACAATTGTTGATTTTCCAGATCCCGTTTCACCAATAATTGCCAAAGTTTGGCCCGGCAGAATCTCGAAGGATACATTTTTCAGCAAAGGAACGTCTTTTTGGTATCCAAACCATACATCATCAAAAATGATATGTAATGGTTTCTTTCTATCTAATTTTACTAAACCCTTTCTGGATTCAGGTGAGTTTTTAAAAATCTTCAACGCTTTTTCCATTTTTGTAAAGCTTTGATTAAGTGTTTGGAAAATTTGGCCAAAACTTTCTAATGGTAAGGCAAACTGGAGCATATAAGTGTGAATCATAATAAACTCCCCTAAAGAGAGCTTACCGTGGATAAGGTCATATCCTGTGAAAACCATCAGAACAAGAAAAGACAGAAAAAGAATCAGAGTTTGATAAACTCGAATCATTTGATTTTTGATTAAGGCTTTCGTTATTTTAGATTCCCGAGAATCTAAAACCTGATCAATTTTTTTAAATTCAAAGTTGTAAGTGTGAAAATACTTTGTTGTTGAAAAGTTTAAAAAACTATCAACAATTTTAGAAGTTGTTGCAAAATGAGAGAGATTTGCTCTTCTTAAAGGTCTAATAGCCTTCATAAACCCCCAAGAAGTAACAATCAGAAAAAAGATCAAACACATCGATAAAATAAGAGAATAAAAAAACCCGCAGATAAAAGCAACAACTCCAAACATACAAACACTTTCCACTATAAGAGGACCCAAAGCAAAAACAAGAGACCAAACAATAGGTGGAAAAGATTGAATGACTGTCTCAAGAGTACTAACAGTTTCACCAGTTTTACGTTTTAAATGATACTGAAATGGTAAAAGTTGGATATGCTGGAAAAGATCAAAGGTGAGTAAATGGATAGCTCTTTCCATAACAGGAAACATTATAATTTCTCGAAGATAAGTAAAAATCTTACTTAACGACCAAATTCCCACATAAACCATCAATAAAATTAAAAACCATGAATATGATAAAGAAAGCGAATGAAAAGAACTGAAGGAATCAATTATACGCGCAAAAATAATAGGCGCACTAATAGAAGCAAGAATAGCTAGCAGATTAAATACAATCGAGAAAACTAGCTTACACCTTACTTCTCTATCAGCCGACCAGAGGTAAGGCCACAGCAAGCTTAGAATCATTAAAAACTTATGAAGTTTAACAACTTTAAAAAAAGAAAACATTCCTTACTAATTTTTAGTTAAGCAAGTTTTTTTGACTTTCAGCATCTTTAAGGCTTTTAGGGCGCATATCAACCCATACTTTTTTAATGTAATCTAAACACTCTTGCTTAGCTCCCACTTTACCAACATCACTCCAACCTGGAGGTATCTCTTTGCAAAGCGGATATATAGAGTATTGCTCTTCCAGATTAATAACAACCCTATATTCTTTAAAAGGATCTATTTGTTCCATGATTATTCTCCTTAAAGGTGGCAAGTCACTCAGACATGTGCAAAGTAATAAGTTTTATTACAAAAACACGATCGATAATAAAATTAGAAGTTTAATAATAATTCGTTTTTCTCCTTCAAAAAATTTCAAAAATATATATGTTCGCAGCAAGATATAGTCAAGGTAAAAAATAGAATGCATTATTTAAAACCAGCCGTTAAGGCGGAGCCGTTAGTTTGGCGTTGGTACGCCTGGTCTTATTTAATTTCTCCTCTTACTGCGGCAGCTAATATTGTAGAGCGCCACCTTAAGATTATGCAGTCTTATGTTCAAAACCCTCAAATTCACGTTCAAGCAGTAAAAGATCCTAAAATGCTCGGAGGACCTTTTATTGACTACGAAACAAATAGGGTTGAAGAAGTTAAGAAGTTAATCTCTCTAACCAACCAAGAATGTCAACCTCTCATAGACCTTAATAAGTCGTTAAAAGAATTTGATAGACTTTTACAAAGTGAAGCTAAAGGAGATACTCTTGAAGGAATTTATGAGAAAATTCCTGAAAATTTAAAAGGAATGATAGAGCTGGTGTATGATTTAAACAATCACCCTTCTATCCGCTTCATTGAACCTTTTTTCTATAAGGCTTACTATAGTACAAATCATCAGACCATTGCCCTCTCTAATATAATTAGTGATTACCGGAAATTTGTTTTAAGTACTCCACGTCTTGATCAAGACGATGAGATATGCCTCAATGTAGCGTTTTCTGATATAAAACTAGATTACCTTTTTCGAATGAAAGAGAACCCTTCAAGCTTAACTGAAATGAAGCAGATGTTTAATATACCCTCTTCAAAAGAGTCCTTGTTTGATTCCTTTTTTACAAAAACTCCTCCTCTAAAAATAGAAGATAGAAACTATCAAGGAAATGGTATCCGCTTAAGGTATTTTGGTCATGCTTGTATGTTAATACAAACTAAATCTGTCTCTATCTTATTTGATCCAATTCTCAGTTATCCTATTCAGGGAAGCGAAATACCAAGATATACCTTTGAAGATCTTCCTGACAAGATAGATTACGTGATCATAACACATAATCACCAAGATCATCTTATGTTTGAAACTCTTCTCCAATTAAGACACAAGATCAAGCACATGGTTTTTCCTGCTAATAATAAGGGTTCACTACAGGACCCATCTATTAAGTATATTTTGCAACATACTGGATTTAAATCTCTTATTGAACTAGAAGAAATGCAATCTATCTTCTTAGAAGATGGAGAAATATTAGGGCTACCTTTCTTTGGTGAACATTCAGACCTTAACATTCAGACAAAACTTTCTTACTGCATAAAGTTGAGAGGGCAAACTTTTATGTTTGCAGCTGATTCCAATAATTTAGATCCTTTTTTATATGATCATGTTATTGGCACTGTAGGAGCAATAGATATGCTCTTTTTGGGGATGGAGTGTGACGGAGCTCCTTTAAGTTGGCTTTATGGTCCTCTTCTCTCATCTCCGTTAAGCAGAGGATTTGATAAAAATAGAACTTTATCAGGCTCAGATTTTAAGAAAGCGTGGACAATTGTTGAAAAACTTCAATGTAAGTCTGTTTATGTTTATGCTATGGGACAAGAGCCCTGGTTAGAATATATATCTTCCTTAAAATACACGCCTACTTCCGTTCAAATTATAGAATCTGACAAACTTATTGAAGCATGCCAATCAAAAAATATAGAGTGTGAAAGACTTTTTGGGAGAAAGGAGTGGGAGCTCGGATGAGAGAATTAAACCCCGTTTTACCTGCGGAATCTTCAATACATTCCATAATAAACAAATTTATGCTTAAAAATTATCCTACCCATACAGAAGAGGAATCCCATGTGTGGAAAAAGATGGTTAATAATATAATAGAATCCTTTGATAAATATTCGAAACTTATATATCCTCCTTTCAAAGAAGGGTTTTATAGTCTAGGCTTGAATAATTTTTCTATCCCAAATATTAATACCATTAATCAAAAGTTAGCTCTAATTGGTTGGAAGGCTGTTTATGTAAATGGTTTTGTTCCTGCTGGAATTTATGCGTTAATGCTTGCAAATCAGTTCTTTCCTATATCTGCTTCTTTAAGACCTTTAAAATATTTTGATTACTCTGCGGCTCCTGATTTTGCTCATGACATATTGGGACATTTACCTATGCTTTTTGTTAAAGAATTTCGAGTACTTTTAAAGAAATGGGCTGTAAAAGCTTCTCAATGCAAAATTGCCTTCTTAGATGAAGAAACCTATAAACTGACAGCAGCTCTTATAAAAGAAAAAGAAAAAGAAATCCCAGATAGTACTAAAATTATGGAATTGACCAATAATTTAGATAACGTCTATGATCAGCTCAACGTGACTCCTTCTGATTTGAGTATTCTTGCTAAATATTATGGCTGGTCTTTTGAATTTGGCATTATCAAAATTAATGATACTCCCAATATATTTGGAGCAGCTATCGTATCTTCTCTGAAAGAAACTCAAAATATTTGTGAAGGAAAAACTACACTTGTTGAATTTAATGAAAATACGTTAAAGACGGGAGTTAACTACACAAGTCTGCAAAAAAAGTTCTTTTATGTTGAAAATTTTACAACTTACCACCACTATCTTGATAATATATCCATAGAACAAAATGAACAAAACGTTTAGTGTCTATATCATCACAGAAGCAAATTTTGGTATTCAATATGCTGAAATTCTTTTGATTGAAGGACATCAAGTTCTTGGCATTATCTCTAATCATAAAGATGTTATAAAATGGGCCATTAAGCGTAATGTTTCTTATTATCTTACCCTTAAAGAGTTTGAACAAATAAAACCTGCTAAGACATTCGATTTTCTGTTTAGTATTATCAACGGTCAAGTTTTATCACCTCAACTTCTTGAATATCCACGTTACTATTCTATCAACTATCATGATGCGCCTTTACCACAGTATGCTGGTGTTCACTCAACTTCTTGGGCTATTTTAAACAATGAAAAAAATCATGGTGTTTCTTGGCATATCATGAATTCTCTTGTTGATGCAGGAGATATTCTTAAACAAACGACTTTCTCCATAGAATCTGATGAAACAGCTTTAACTCTTAATTTAAAATGTTACACACAAGCTATGGAGACCTTTAAAGCGCTTGTAAAAGACCTAGCTCAAAAAACTGTGCATCGATATTCTCAGGATTTGCAAAAGAGAAGTTATTACGGAGCTCACCAAAAACCTGAAAATGCAGGGATGGTAGATTGGAATACATCAGCTCAGAATATTGATAGACTTTACCGCGCTCTTTATTTTGGGAATTACCCAAATGAGCTAGCTACTTTTAAAATCCTTATTGCTCAACAAATATTTTTTCCTCATAAATTAGAGGTTTTAAAGAAAAAAACAAAAGCTAAACCAGGAGAAATCGTCAAAATACATGCCGATACTCTACAGATTTCTACAAAAACAGAAGATGTTCTTATTGGAAATATTACAGATATTAAAGGAAATTCTTATACAACCGCTGACTTGACATATATACTTAAACTTTATGAAGGCTATAAGCTGCTGGTTCCAAATAAAAAGGTAACTGCAGCCCTGTTTCAGCAACTGACAGTTCTTTCTTCTTATGAGAAATACTGGGTAGAAACTCTTTTACATTCTATGCCCGCTCGAATTCCCTTTGTTGGGTTATCTTTAAAGGAAGATAAAAGAGCTTCAGTCTACCAAGATTATTGTTTTATTCCCCATAAAATAAATAAAAAAGTAATTGAAGAAGCTTCTAAAAAATTTAAAACAGAGGATTTTACAGAAATACTAAGTGCCGTTTTTACGATCTATCTTTCTCGTCTAGGCAATAAGAGGGTATTTAGGATAAGTTACACAGAACCATCTCTTATACAAGATACGGCATCATTGAACTCATTTTTATCTCCAGAAATTCCAATACTAGTTGATATTTTTAGTTCTTTGACAGGAGAGGAATCTATTCAAAAATTTATAGATGAGAAAGCTAAAGCCCTCAGGCATAAAACCTACCTTTTAGATATTAATGAAAGATATCCTGTTATAAAAAATTTGTTCTACGACAACTCTGATATTAAAATTAATATAACAAAACTCCAAGAAAATGAAAAAGTTTTTCAAATTAAAAAAACTCACCTTTTAGAAATAGACATAAACTCAAAAGGGGATAAATACTTTTTAGCTTTTCCGAAAATGCTTACTGAAGAAGAAAAACAATTTATAAAAGCTATTCCTAACCATATTGATACACTATTAAGAAGTTTAATTAATAAGCCCCTTCATCACATCAGTGATCTCCCTCTAATCACCTCATCAGAACAGCAACAAATTCTTATAGAATGGAATGATACAAGGGCCGAGTATTCAAAAGATAAGACAATTCATCAGCTGTTTGAGGAACAAGCAGAAAAGACTCCGGACAATATTGCTCTTGTGTACGAAG
>Ga0214919_10011783_pt1 | contig 10864 bp, 8 predicted proteins | sample LL1503_MetaG_FD_177994 | JGI IMG/M metagenome (GOLD analysis project Ga0214919, IMG submission 177994) | Freshwater microbial communities from Lake Lanier, Atlanta, Georgia, United States - LL-1503 | ecosystem: Environmental > Aquatic > Freshwater > Lake | place: USA: Georgia | collected 2015-03-15
GCCCATCCGACTCCCGAGAGCACAAGAACGATCACGGATGGAGTCACTGTGATCCCACAAAGCGCCAGGACGATTCCTGCTCCGCACAAAATCATGGCTGAAGTGCGGATGACTCGGGGAAGCGTGTTGGAATTCTGTGGAGCCATGAACACGCTCCAAGGTATCCGCTACAGAAAGATGTCGGGGGCGCTATTCCCGTTCGCCTTCTGTAAATCGATACCCAACTCCACGCACGGTCTCGATTGATTCGCCAAATTCTTCCATTTTTCTGCGGATCGCAGTGATGTGGACATCAATTGTTCGCTGCGAGAGAACAGTGAGCGGACCATGCACGCTTGAGATGATTTGGTCGCGCGTACGAACGAAGCCTGGTCGTTTGGCAAGCATAAAGAGCATTTCAAATTCTGTGATCGTCAATGAGAGCGTCTTGCCATCGCACATGACGACATGCCGTTCCCGGTCAATGATCAGTTTGCCTGCGCATCGAATGAGCACATTGTCCTGCTGCTCAACTCCTTGGACGTTGCGCTTTCGCATTGCATTTTGAAGTCGTGCCATCAAGACGCGTGGGCTGAATGGTTTCGTGACATAGTCATCTGCTCCCATTTCGATTCCTGCCACGATGTCCGCTTCGCTGCCACGTGCAGTCAGCATCACAACGGGAATTTCTTTCGTTTCGTCGTGCTCTTTCAAACGACGGCATACTTCAAGGCCATCCAAGTCGGGCAGCATCAAATCGAGCACCATGAGGTCCGGAATCGATTGTCGGGCAAGTTCTAAAGCACGTCGCCCAGAGCGAGTTGTCGTGACATCAACACCTTCTCGTTGAAGATGAAACTTCACGAGGTCTGCAATCTCCGGTTCATCCTCCACAACAAGCGCTGTTCTATTTGTAGTCATACTCGGTTCGTTCCTTCCTTGGGTTCTAGGACCATTATGGGTCGAGGGCGGCTTTGGCGGATCGAATTTGTGTGAAGATTGGGTGAATTGCTGTCACGGAATTCGCAGAAACGAACCATCCGTCGCGCGAATTGCTTGGCGCCCTGTCACCGCAGGAAGGGTGATTGGTACGCCGTCTGACGCCAGGACTCCCAAGAGAGCCATCGCCATCGTTTCCCGCGCATCTCCCGGAACGCCGTATTCGTCGGTCGTTTGTACGGTTGCGTTGATTGTTCTGCGTAGGGCAGCCATCAGGCCAGCATTGCGAACTCCGCCACCAGCGACAAGCACCTTCATGCGATTCGCGATACAGGTGTCAGGAAGCGCCTGTGAGATTGCACGCGCAATGGTTCGAGCGATTGCTTCTGCCGCACTCGCAAGTGCATCCTGCGGTGATAAGCCAGCGAGGTGCCCAGTCGCTCGTGAGACGATTTCGTCGTTTGTTCCGAGTGATCGTTTCGCAAGCCGCTGTTGTTCGAGAAGTTCGTGTACTGGTCCAAGACTCGATTCGATGGGATGGCCAGCATGTGTGAGTCGCCCGTCACTATCAAATGGAGTTCCGAGCATCGTCCGAGAAATGTGATCGAGCAGTTGGTTACATAAGCAGAGATCGAAACCGCGCACGCCGTCGATCCACAACGATTGCAGTTCATCGATTTGAGATCGTGTATTCGAATGGGATGCTGCGTGCTCGGCGGCGATCGTTGGTGCGGGAGGAAGAATGGTGGCGTTGGAGAATCCACCAAGGTTGACGATCGCTCGCCAAGATTTCTTCGCGCGGAACATCATCCAATCTGAGAGCGGAGTGATTGGTGCGCCTTGTCCGCCGGCGGCGAGATCGGCAGCACGGAGATTGCTGACAACGGGACATCCAAGATCTTGTGCGACAACTGATGCGTCGATGAGTTGGAGCGAAAGTGGGGGCTGATGAAAGAGCGTTTGCCCATGAAGAACGACGAGCCATGGCGCCCCATGCAGGCGCGCCAATTCGCGCAGCGGCGGCAGATGCCCGAGCGCTAAATCTCTTGCAAGCGCTGTGAATGCGCCGGCGGTGAGTGGTTCTTGCCTTTGAGCAGCGCGAAGTCGCGTGGTCAATTCACCCATCGGCGCGCTGGCTTGTCCAACGAGCTCTGCGCGCGCTCGCAGTCCGCGGCCAGAGACTTGCACTGCTGCGATATCAATTCCGTCAATACTCGTGCCGGTCATCGCGGCGAAAATCAGACGTGTCTTTGCGCGAGCGGTCATTGGGGGCAGTATCGCATTTGCTAGACTCAAGCGCCAATGATCAAACGTATTCTCGTTACAGGCGGGGCAGGATTTCTCGGATCGCATCTCTGCGAGCGATTGGTGAACCAAGGTCATGAAGTCACCTGTTTGGACAACCTGTTTACGAGCCAGAAAAACAATATTGAGCATCTTGAAGTGAAGCCAAACTTCAAGTTTGTTCGCCATGATGTGACGGAAAGTTATAAGTTTGAAATCGATGAGATTTACAACCTTGCGTGTCCCGCCGCACCTGGTCACTATCAATACAACCCAATCAAGACGTTGAAGACGAGCGTGCTGGGAACCATGCACGCACTGGGACTTGGGAAGCGATTGGATGCGCGCGTGCTTCAAGCTTCGACAAGTGAGGTCTATGGCGATCCCGATGTGCATCCCCAGCCAGAAAGTTATCGCGGCAATGTGAATCCGATTGGTCCGCGTTCGTGCTATGACGAAGGCAAACGTGCGGCAGAAACGCTGATGTTTGACTATCGCCGCATGCATAATTCCCGCATCAAGGTTGTGCGAATTTTTAATACGTACGGGCCAAGGATGCATCCGTTTGACGGTCGCGTTGTGAGCAACTTTATTCGTCAAGCAGTTGCAGGCGAACCCCTGACGATTTATGGTGATGGCAAGCAGAGTCGTTCATTTTGCTATGTCGATGACTTGATCGACGGCTTAATCCTTGCGATGAATACGCCAGATGATTTCACTGGGCCAGTGAATATCGGCAATCCTGTTGAGTTCACGATTCGCGAATTGGCCGAGCGTGTGGTTCGATTGGTTGGGGGTGCGACGAAGATCGAATTGGCACGGCCATTGCCGCAGGATGATCCAAAGCAACGTTGCCCAGACATCACGCTCGCGCGAAGCGTGTTGAAGTGGGAGCCAACGGTTCAGTTGGAAGATGGATTGAAGCGGACGATTGATTGGTTTCGTTCGGTCGATATGACTCAGTACCGAGCGCCAACGCCAAATTATTAATTTAGAGTTTTCGCCACTGACTGCTTGTTGACAGTTTGGCGCGATTTTCTGCAGGCGTAAAGAACTGCGTGAGGCCGCAATTTGCGCAGACGACGACCTCGAATTTCGGCGATATCCACCACTTTGTCGAGAGCTGTGGCAAGTAATTTGGGGCATAGCCGCCGCCGCTGCTCACAGAAGTGGTAAACATTTCCGATGACTTGCATTTCTCGCAGGAGCGGGGCAGTTCGTTCGTGTTGTTCATGAGATTTGTTTCGAAGGTGATGTCTGCGATTCGTTGCTGATGTCCGTTCCCGATATGCCGAAAAGCGTACAGTTTCGCTTTGGAGTCGGTTTTGTAATTATCGGACTATTTCGACAAGAAAAAAGGTCCCCCTTTAAAAAGTTGTTCGGGAGGTGGTTATTGTGTTGGTTGAGCGGTATCGCATAAATCAACCCTAAAAAAATCCAAACAAACCTTGACTGCAACCGATACTCTCTGTACCGTACAAACACCAAACGAAGCAAGGATGCCTCGATCAGACTTATCCTGCGTTGGATAACTGAGTGAGGCGGAAAGGAATCCAAATGATTTCAAACGGAAGCATCGCAGCAAAGTCCCCCGTCAGCACCTCTACCACTCCCGCAGGACGGACCGTGTCAATGGCGCCATCCGCCGCCGTTGGGAAGCCGACCGAAACCCAAGCGACGGATGCGAAATCCGCCAAGCTTGACTCGAGAAGCTCAGATACAAATACACCCATGAACACAAGCTCTACTGGTCCATCGGCTAGTTCGCAGCAAACCACACCGGCGAAAGCGAGTACGACTGAAGCGAAGCCAGTGTCGTCGGCGAAGCCAACAGCGGCCGCAGCGAAAGCGACTGCTGCAGAATCTGCTGGTCGTACGCGAGCGCTTGAGGCTGCGGTCGGGCAGATTGAAAAGGCGTTCGGTAAAGGATCGATCATGCGATTTGTTGGCGACAACATTCCAGATATCGCAGGTATCAGCACCGGGACATTGAGTCTCGATCTGGCTCTGGGAGGTCGTGGACTTCCAAAGGGACGCATCGTTGAAATCTTTGGACCAGAATCTTCAGGAAAGACAACCCTTGCACTGACCGTGATCGCCAATGCACAGAAGAACGGCGGGAACGCAGCGTTCATCGATGCCGAGCACGCACTCGATCCGTCTTGGGCGAAGCGCCTCGGGGTCGATTTGGAAGAGATGCTGATCTCACAGCCAGATACTGGTGAACAGGCGTTGGAAATCTGCGAGCTTCTTGTGCGATCAAATGCGGTCGATGTGATCGTCATTGATTCGGTCGCTGCGCTGATTCCACGTGCTGAAATTGAAGGAGAAATGGGCGACAGTCACGTTGGTTTGCAAGCTCGATTGATGAGTCAGGCGATGCGGAAATTGACTGGAGCAATCGCGAAGAGTGAAGTGATCGTGATCTTCATCAATCAGTTGCGCGAAAAGATCGGCGTGATGTTTGGAAGTCCTGAAACAACGACAGGTGGACGAGCGTTGAAGTTTTATTCGACAATTCGAATCGATATTCGACGCATTGGTGCGATCAAAGATGGCGAGAACAATGTCGGTAATCGCGTGCGTGCAAAGGTCGTCAAGAACAAGATCGCACCGCCATTCCGCGAAGCTGAATTCGACATTATGTTCAACGAAGGAATCAGCGTCTCTGGCGATCTAATTGATCTTGCCGTGAATCACGGAGTCGTCGACAAGGCTGGTTCATGGTTCAGTTACGGAGAGGTCCGATTGGGCCAAGGACGCGAAGCTTCCAAGCAATTCATCCGAGAGAACCCTGATCTCGCCGCCGAGATTCGTTCAGGAATTATCGCCAAGCGTGCGTTGAATCCAGATGCGGTGATTACTCCGCGGACGGCTCGCGGCAGCGAGTGATTTGAAAGTGATTTAAAAATAGCGAGTGGTTCCCGCTCGGAGGTCTTACGGCATCGACAGTTGCATGCGATCAATATGATCCATGCGCCCATGATGTCGTCTGACCTCCGAGGCGGGTGATTATGCGGGGTGATTTTTAACCCGGTCGACGCACGGGCCAGTGCGTCGACCGAGTGGTTATTGCGTGATACAATGCCGAACCGTCGCGGGCGTGGCGGAATTGGCAGACGCGCAAGATTCAGGTTCTTGTGGGGTAAAACCCGTGGAGGTTCGATTCCTCTCGCCCGCATTCGGTCGTTTTCTCTGGCAGCGCATTGAGATGCACAATAAAAATCCTGATCGTTGCCGACAGTGTGCGCGATGCTTGGAGGAGATCTGGTGATTTATCTTGACAATAATGCGACCACCCAACCAGCGGATGAGGTCGTGTCGGCGATTGAGGACTCGCTACGCAACAATTGGGCGAACCCATCGAGTCTCTACCCAGACGGATTGCGTGCGCGTGGTTCAGTCGATCGCGCGCGTGAGCAAATCGCCGCGCTCGTCGGTTGTTCGGCACGCGAGATCATCCTCACTTCGGGCGGGACCGAGTCTTGCAATCTTGCGCTTGGCGGTTCTCTCAGTGATCCACTCGACTCGACCTTGGGTTCGGCTCTGGTTTCCAAAGGGCGTCGTTGCGTCATCGTGACGACGCGGTTTGAACATAGTGCAGTTCGCGAGAGCGCGGCATATTTTGCGGATCGAGGTGGTGAGGTTGTGTGGCTTGAGGGCGGCCCCGACGGCGTGATTGATCCGGCGACACTTGAACAAATACTCAAAACGCGAGCACATGAGATTGCGATTGTCTCTGTGATGTGGGCGAACAATGAAACAGGAGTTCTGCAACCGATTGCGAAATTAGGGTCGATCTGTCGTCAGTACGGCGTGCGCTTTCATTCTGACGCAACTCAGTGGGTCGGCAGAATGCCGACGGATTTATCGTCGATAGAAGTTGACTTGCTCACTTTTTCGGCGCACAAATTTCATGGTCCAAAGGGTGTTGGCGCTCTCTATTGCCGCCGCGGCGTTGTGATTCGTCCTGCAATAATTGGTGGGCCTCAGGAGCGCGATCGACGCGGCGGAACGGAAAACGTTTCGGGAATCGTTGGGATGGGAGTTGCAGCAGAGATGGCTACACGTTGGTTGTCGAGCGGGTCAGACCTTTCGGCCAACGTTTCTTCAGCCACTGGAACTGTGTCGATCGGTGCGTGGTCGAAAGGGGAGACCCTTCGTAATCAATTCGAAGAACTCGTGTGCGCAGGTAGTCCGATCGCAATTGTTCAAGCTCGCGGGAGTTCTCGCGTCTGGAACACGAGCAATATTGCATTTCCACACTTGGAAGCAGAAGCGATACTGATCAATCTAGCGAAGCGTGGAGTGGCTGCTTCGGCGGGTGCAGCATGTTCGTCTGGCTCACTTGACCCATCTCCAGTTCTGCTGGCGATGGGGGTTGCGCCAGCAGTTGCTCACGGCGCCATTCGATTTTCGCTCTCGCGCAACACGACTGAAGCAGAAATGATCGAAGGCGCTCGAGCGGTAAACGAATCCGTTCGACTCCTCTCGCAGTCGATGCCCTCGGCGTAATGCCTCAGGGATCTCTACCGACCACGACCCGCACGATATAGTCCAATCAACTGCTGAGTGCTCGAATCATGCGCAGGCTTTGGTGCTGCTCCAGAAAGTTCCGGGATGATTCGCTGCGCCAAGACCTTGCCGAGTTCGACGCCCCACTGATCGAAGGAGTTGATTCCCCAAATTGTTCCTTGCACGAAAACTTTGTGCTCATAGAGCGCAATGAGTCGCCCGAGAGCCGCAGGCGTCAACTTTTGGCACAAGATTGTGGTTGACGGTCGATTGCCATCAAACTCGCGGTGCTGCGCAAGCCACGGAGCAGAGCCTTCGGCTTCGACTTCACTCAGGGTCTTGCCGAATGCCAATGCTTCCGCCTGCGCAAGCACATTGGCGATCAGTAAATCTTGATGCTTGCCGATTGGATTGAGCGGTTCGCAGAAGGCAATAAAGTCACAAGGAACAAGTGGCGTTCCTTGGTGAATCATTTGATAGAAAGCGTGCTGCCCGTTCGTTCCAGGCTGGCCCCACACGGCGGGACACGTCGCCCATTGGACTCGCGTTCCATCGAGTGCGACATGCTTGCCGTTGGACTCCATTTCAAGCTGCTGCAAATACGCACTGAATCGGTCGAGGTATTGGTCATAGGGAAGCACTGCGAGCGTTTGCGCTCCTAGGAAATTCGTATTCCAAATTCCAACCAGTGCCATCAGGACTGGCAGATTCTTAGCAAACGGCGTTGTTCGGAAGTGCTCATCCATTTCGTGGAAGCCGCCGAGCATCTCCTTGAAGGCCGCCGGTCCAACAGCGACCATGGTCGAAAGTCCGATGGCAGAATCCATCGAGTATCGACCGCCGACCCAGTCCCAGAATCCGAACATGTTGGCAGTGTCGATGCCAAATGCCGTTACTTTTTCGGCGTTCGTGGAGACCGCAACAAAGTGCTTGGCGACCGCAGCAACATCGCCGCCGAGTGCTTTGAGCGCCCAGTCGCGTGCCGTGTTCGCATTGGTCATTGTCTCGAGTGTGGTAAATGTTTTCGAACAAACGATGAAGAGTGTCTCTGCAGGATCGCAGTCGCGAGTCTTCTCCGCAAAGTCTGTTGCATCAACATTCGATACGAATCGGCAGGAAATGTCGCGAGAGGTGTATGCACGCAGCGCGTCGTAAGCCATCGCAGGTCCAAGGTCGCTGCCGCCAATTCCGATATTGATGACATTGCGAATCCGTTTGCCGGTGTGACCTTTCCACGCACCGCTGCGAATGGAATCAGCGAACGCACTCATTCGGTCGAGAACTTCGTGGACGGCTGGGACAACATCGACACCATCGACCATGATGCGGCTTGTTCGCGGAGCGCGAAGAGCGACATGCAGCACGGCGCGATCTTCGGTCACATTGATTTTGTCTCCACGAAACATCGCATCGATTCGTGCGCGCAGTCCGCTCGCATCGGCGAGGCTGAGGAGCAGTTCCATCGTCGGCGCTGTAACACGCTGCTTGGAATAATCCATAAACATCTTGCCAGGTCCTTCGATGCTGAGCGTTTGAGCACGCGAGGCGTCACTTTTAAACATGTCCCGCAAGTGCGCCGATGCGTTCTGAGTGCAATGTGCTTGCAAGGCTTTCCACTGTGAAAGGCTATTGAGAGGTGCGTGGACGGCGCGGGTGGGGGCGGTTGGTGCTGGTGTCATGTGCTCAAGATAGCAGTGCCCAATGGGAGCGATATGCGGTCCATGGTTCTTGACGAAAACTTCAATGTTCCAAAAGTGCATTTTCGTTATGCTTCCGACCTAAGGAGATTCTTCAATATGCGCTCAACTGCTCTGCTGGCTATGACCGGTCAATCCATCTGGCTCGACAACATCACTCGAAAGCTGCTCGATTCTGGACAGTTGGCGACATGGATTCAGGAACTCTCCGTGGTTGGACTGACGTCCAATCCTTCTATTTTCGAAAAAGCCATTGTCGGGAGTAGCGATTACGACGCACAGATTCGCCCGTTGATGGCGAAGGGAATGAAGTCTGAACAGATTTTCTTCGAATGCGCCCTGACGGATCTCGGACGCGCATGTGATTTGTTCAAACCGATCTATGACCGCACTGGCGGGGTCGATGGTTGGGTCTCACTGGAAGTCTCGCCGCTCTTGGCAAACGACACAAAGGCGACCGTTGCGCAGGCGCGCGACTTGCATGCACGGGCGAAGCGCCCAAACTTGTTTATCAAAGTCCCTGGCACACCAGAAGGAATTCCTGCGATCGAAGAACTCATCGCCGACGGCATCTCCGTCAATGTCACTTTGCTCTTTGCGAAGGCTCACTTCGATGCTGCATCAGAGGCGTATCTGCGCGGACTTGAACGCCGAGCAGCAGCGGGGCTTCCGCTTGGTGAAGTATCAAGCGTTGCAAGTCTCTTCGTCTCGCGATGGGATCGCAAGACAGCACCAAAATTGCCGGCGGAATTGAAGAACAAAGTCGGGATTGCAGTCAGTCGTCAGTGCTACAACGCATACTGCGCGTTGTACGCATCCGATCGTTGGCTCCGGCTCGAAGCGAAGGGCGCACGACCACAGCGCTTGCTTTACGCCAGTACGAGTACGAAGGATCCAACCCTTCCACAGACGATGTATGTCGAAGGTCTCGCTTCACCTCGCACAGTCAACACGATGCCCGAAGAAACACTCATTGCGCTCAGCAAGGGTGCGGCGATCAAGAATGTGCTTGCCCCAGGTGATACTTCATGGCAGACCACACTCGATGCGGTCAAGAAGGCTGGCGTCGATTTGGATGTGTGCGGTCAGGAACTTCAAATCGAAGGGCGCGATTCGTTCGATGCGAGTTGGAATGAACTCATCGCAAAGATCGAAGCGAAGGCAACGGTTCTCGCGAGTTGATCGCGAGTTGCTCTTCGGTTGTTCTTCAGTACCAGTACCAAGCACAAGGCTCGAAACCTGTTGGTTACGACTCACAGCGTTGATTCGCTGTGAGTGGTAACTCAGTTCGACCAACCTGCGAGCAAAGCTGTCATGTCGGTTCCGTTGATGGTTCCGTCCTGATTGATGTCTGCATTGGCATCATTCGTTCCCCATGCTGACAACAGCGCAGTTAAATCTGCACCGTCAACGCTGCCGTCGCGGTTGATGTCGGCGCGATTGATTGTGCCGCCTTTGCTGAGTGCGGCCGCTGGGATGAGAGCCTTCGAGGTATTCGGCCCCGACCATGAGACGAGCAGTCCGGCGCCACCACCATTTTCGAAGAACTCAACACGCACGGCATGTTTGCCAGGCGCAAGATCAATCGTTCCGTTTTTTTCAACCATCGCATGCAGCCCATCGTTCGCGACGACTTGGGTTGTCCCGATGAGCAAGCGTGAGCCGTCGTCTGAATTCGTATACAGCGTCCACGTTCCCGCACTGGGGACATTCAACCAACCTGTGAAGACTGCGCCGACTTCGTCGGATCGATTACTCGTAGCAAAGTTGCCGCTCGTACTGTCAAAATTCATTTGTGGAACACTTGTTGTGTTGTAAGGAGTCAACGCAACAAAATTTGGCAGGGCAGAAGGTGCGCTTAGGACGTAGTACTGAGTCGTGATTCCTGGCGTATCACCCGTGGGATTTTCCGGCAACCTCATCGGTGTGAGATCCATGGTTACTGCTGCTGTTGACTGCGATCCGCTCAATTCAGCAATTGTGTAGTTGAACGAAACAGTCGTCGCTGCAATTGTTGGAGATGTAAAACGCACGATGCTTCGACCATTTGGGCCTGCGCCCACAACAATCACCGCCGAGCAACCCTGGCTGGGCTGCGTGACTCCGACCAATGAAATAGTTTCGCAGTTGAATCTCACGTCATTTCCCATCACATCGATATCGATCGTGGTTCCGGGAATTGCACTCATGCGCTCTGGCATCGCGAGTGCAGGTTGCGCTGCTGCGGAGAAGGGGCAGGCAGCTGATTGGAGGTATGTCATGATCGATCCAACATTCAACGCATGAAAATAGAGATTGATATTGGCCATGCCACCTGGACAGGTATGGCAGTAACTCATGATCGTCCCTAAGTCATTCGTTGCTGCGGAACAATCTTGTGGGCTTGATCCGCAACCGTCAGCGGGCGGCGTGTAATTGTGCGTATGAGGCGCACCAAAATTGTGGCCGAG
>Ga0214919_10011785_pt1 | contig 10858 bp, 8 predicted proteins | sample LL1503_MetaG_FD_177994 | JGI IMG/M metagenome (GOLD analysis project Ga0214919, IMG submission 177994) | Freshwater microbial communities from Lake Lanier, Atlanta, Georgia, United States - LL-1503 | ecosystem: Environmental > Aquatic > Freshwater > Lake | place: USA: Georgia | collected 2015-03-15
TTTCTGTTTATGCAGTGGATGCATTCGACGCGAAGCATTCTCAAATGCTAACATACACAAAAAGCCTTTCGGAAAATACATCGGAATCTGACTACAAATCACTTTTTCCACATTCAATCACAGTAAGTTCAACCCCAAATAATTAAGAATTCTATGACAGAAAAACAAAAAACAGTAAACTTTGAAGAATTCAAAAAAGCACCAAATGCTTCTATTGTTACAGAAGAAGTAACTGAGTATATCGATGTAGATTTCGACGATAGTTATGGCGATTTAAAAATTCGCAAAGATGATTTTGAAAAACTCTCACGCTCCGCAGCAGCATTAATTAAACATCGTGGAAAGCTTCAACTTTTCAACAGAAAAGCGGTTTCAACTCCGATTAACGACATTGAAACATCTGAAATTTCGTATAAAAATGTTGCTCTGTTGAAAAAATTTCTTACACTTGGACACAACATCATTTCATCAAGAATTACATCCGCGGCCTACAGACGCCAAAGATCTCTCAAAATCGCCATCAAACGTGCTCGCGAACTTGCACTTTTACCATACCCAGGTCAAAAACAAAAAAGCGATAGCAACTTTAACTCTTAATTTTCACACACATGTCACAAGTAATTCTTAAAGAAAACATTAGAAAAGTCGGCAGAATCGGAGAAATCGTTACTGTTGCCGCAGGTTACGCCTTTAACTTTCTTATACCTCAAAATAAAGCCGTTCCAGCAACAAAAGAAAACATTTCCGCCCTTGCAATCGAAAAAGAAAGAATGGTAAAAGAGGACACTGCTAAAAAAGATGCTGCTCAAAAACTTGCATCAACACTTCCATCAAGTGTATTCCTTGCCCGTGAAATCAATCAAAATGGCGTTCTATATGGTCATATTTCAGCAAAAGATGTTCTTGAACAGCTTCCTTCGGTTTCTGATAAACATGCTATTCATTTCAGAAAAAACATTAACTCATATGGCGTTTACGAAGTTGAAATTGAGCTTCATCATGATGTTATTTTGAAATTGCACGTTTCACTTTCTGATACAACTGAAAACGCAAAAAATCAACTTCAGGATTTTCAAAAACCTAAGAAAAAAGAAAAAAAAGCAATTGAAGCGGAATCTTCCGCTCAAGATGAAATTTCCGTACAGGACTAATCTTAACTTTGCATAAAACACATCTTAATAACACACAATGTCAGAACAGGACACAATTCCTATGCAAGTTGATTCTTCCTTGAAGGAGCCATCAACTAAAAACACACCTTCTGAAGGCAAAATATCCCTTCCAGTTCAACCAACTAAACTTAGAATCCCTCCACAAATATCACCTCAAATTCAAGAACGCCACCAAGAACCTCGCCAACAATCAGAGCGTCGACCAGAACGCTCTTATGACAAGCATCAAAAACGCAATGGCAATGAAAAAACATTCGAGAGGAGCGATTCTTCAGACGAAAGCGAAGAAATTAATCTTGGTGCAATCGACCCTGCAATGATAATAAAAATTGCAGAAATGAAAGACAAAAGTTACGATGAAATTCTGAAAATCGCCGAAGAATTAAACATTGACGGCTGCGTTGGTATGCCAAAAAGAACTGTAATATTTTCCATTTTGCGTATTAAGTCTCAACTTGGATATCTAATCGAAGTGCAAGGCGTGCTTGAAATTGTTCAGGATGGCTTTGGATTTTTACGCTCCATGACGGAAAGTTATTCCGCAGCACCTGATGACATCTATGTTGCTTCACATCAAGTTCGCAAATTTGGACTTCGCACAGGTGATAACATCGTCTGTTACGCAAAAGCACCAAAGGCAAAGGAAAAATACTTTGCGATGCAGAAAGTTATAAAAATTAACGGAACAGATTTTGGACAACGCAATTCAGTGCCAAATTTTGACGACCTTACGCCTTGGTATCCAAAAGAAATGTTGAATTTTGATATAAATCTTCGTGGAGAGGGGGATAAGTACGATCAAAGCACGCGGGTAATTAATCTTATTAGCCCAATTGGTAAAGGTCAAAGGGCGTTAATCGTTGCGCCGCCAAGAGTTGGAAAAACACTTTTAATGAAAAACATTGCACACGCAATCGAACAAAATCACCCTGAAATTGAACTGATTGTGCTTTTGATTGACGAACGCCCTGAGGAAGTGACTGATATGTCGCGTTCCGTTCGCGGTGAAGTTGTTGCCTCAACATTTGATGAGCAATACATAAGGCATGTTTCTCTTGCAGAAATTGTTATTGCAAAAGCAAAAAGAATGGTTGAAAGAGGCAAGGATGTTGTAATTCTGCTTGATAACATTACGCGTCTTGCACGGGCGTATAATAATGTTGTTCCATCATCTGGTAAAATTTTGACAGGTGGTGTTGATGCAAACGCCCTTCAAGCACCAAAAAGATTCTTTGGTGCCGCAAGAAACATTGAGGACGGAGGCTCATTGACGATTATCGCCACAGCATTGGTTGAAACTGGTTCGCGTATGGACGAAGTAATTTTCGAAGAGTTTAAAGGTACTGGTAATAGCGAAATTATTCTTGATCGCAAGCTTGCCGACAAACGCATTTTTCCCGCAATTGACGTGCTTCGCTCGGGTACTCGTCGTGAAGAGGAGATGGTTGAAAACGATATTCTTTCAAAAATGTGGGTTCTTAGAAGAATTCTTGGTGGAATGTCGAATGTTGATGCAATGGAATTTTTACTAAAAAGACTTCGCGAAACAAAAACAAATGCCGATTTCTTCAAGGCTATGAATTCATAATTTGCCATGCCAAGCAAAACTTCAATTGCAATAAGTATTGTGCAAATGAAACCAAAGCTTGGAAATATCAATTTCAACGCGGCAAAAATACTTAAATTCTATAAACAATCCGAAGCAGAAATTATACTTTTTCCAGAGCTATCACTAACGGGATACTCCCCGCGAGACCAACTCCTCTCAACAACATTCATCAAAAACTGCCACGCAAAACTTAATGAAATTTTGAGTTGCATTGGCGAAAAAATTTGCATCATTGGCACACCATTTTCTGAAAATGGCAAGCTTTACAACGCAGTTATTGCAATACAAAACGGGAAAATTATTGCCAAATCGTTTAAAACGCACTTACCAAATTATGGAGTATTCGAAGAAATGCGTTACTTTTCAAGTGGTTTGCCAGCATTTTTTGAATATAATGGCGTGAAATTTGGTCTTCCAATTTGTGAGGATATTTGGCACACTGATGTCTGCGAATCACTAAAATTGCAAGGCGTTGATGTATTTCTTGTAGCAAACGCTTCGCCATTTTATCAAGACAAAAACTTGGAAAGATGGAAGATTGTAGCAATGCGATACAACGAAACGCAAATTCCAATCGTGTATTGTAATCAAGTTTTGTGTCAAGATGGTATTCTTTACGATGGCACTTCATTTTGCTACGATGGCAACATAAAAACAATGCAATCGTTTGAAGAGATTGCGACAGTTGTAAATTTTCGCAATGGAAAGTTTACAGGTGAAATTCATAATACGCCTTTAAATAAAATGGAATTTTTGCATAAATCTTTAATTTTTGGACTTCGCGAATATGTTTATAACAGTAGATTTCACAAGGTTGTAATTGGACTTTCAGGCGGTGCAGATTCAGCACTGGTTGCATACCTTGCAGTTCAAGCATTTGGCAGCAAAAATGTCCTTACAATATTTATGCCATCACAATTTACAAGTATTGAAAGTTACGAAGATGCACATAGTTTAGCACAGAATTTAGGAATTGAAATGCGGATAATTTCCATTGAAGAACCACTGACTGCATTTCATAAAATTTTAAATCTCGCGGGTACTTCTGCTGAAAATATTCAAGCAAGAATTCGCGGAAATATTTTAATGAGCATTTCAAACTCAGAAAATGCAATGGTTTTGACTACTGGTAATAAAAGTGAACTTGCGGTTGGATACTGCACAATTTATGGTGATATGTGCGGAGGGTATAACCCTATAAAAGATTTATACAAAAGCCAAGTTTTCGATATTATGAAGTTTGTAAATCAAGCAAATATTATTATCCCTGAAAGAGTTATCACAAAAGAGCCTTCTGCCGAACTAAGGTTTGATCAAAAAGATAGCGACTCCTTGCCGGTATACAAAGTACTTGATGACATTTTAGAGCAAATAATTGAACAAAACAAACAAATTTCTGAGATTAAACTTTATGATAGTATGGTTGTGGAAAAAATCTGGAACTTGATTATAAAGTCTGAATATAAAAGACAACAATCAGTTATTGGAACAAAAATTTCACAAAAAAGCCTGAATACTTCAGAATGGAAGTATAATATTTTCTAGAGTATATTTTAAAAGTATGAAGAAAATTTAGGGATTGATAGATGAGTGTTACCTCTTTATGTTTGTTTTGTAAGTTTGGCTATACCTACTCTCCCACAATTAAGCAGTACCATTGGCGAAAACGCGTTTCACGATAGAGTTCGGAATGGGGTCTTGTGGTTCCATGTTTTCAATAATAACCAAACTTACAAAACAAACATAAAGAATGTTAAATAAGATCAAACAAACGCAAATATTATTAATACCGCATAGAAAATATACTTCTAAACTAAATCAATCGAGTTATTAGTAGCAGTTAGCTTAATACATTACTGTACTTACACACCTGCCCTATCAACGTGATGGTCTCTCACGACTCTAATTGGGAAATCTAATCTTGAGGCAAGTTTCACACTTAGATGCTTTCAGCGTTTATCTCTTCCATACTTAGCTACCCAGCATGCCCCTAGCGGAACAACTGGTACACCAGTGGTATGTTCACTCCGGTCCTCTCGTACTAGAAGCGAGCCCTCTCAAATTTCCAACGCCCACGGCAGATAGGGACCGAACTGTCTCACGACGTTCTGAACCCAGCTCGCGTACCACTTTAATCGGCGAACAGCCGAACCCTTGGGACCTTCTACAGCCCCAGGATGTGATGAGCCGACATCGAGGTGCCAAACAGCGCCGTCGCTATGGACGCTCGGGCGCTATCAGCCTGTTATCCCTAGAGTACCTTTTATTCGTTGAGTGATGGCCCTTCCTCGCAGAACCACCAGATCACTATGACCGACTTTCGTCTCTGCTTGTTCTGTCGAACTTACAGTCAGGCAGGCTTATGCCATTATACTCTTACAGTGGGTTTCTATCCCACCTGAGCCTACCATCGCACACCTCCGTTACTCTTTAGGAGGTGACCGCCCCAGTCAAACTACCCACCATACAGTGTCTCAATCCTTCATTCAAAAGATATGATTAGAAAACAAAAGCAAAAAGAGTGGTATTTCAAGGACGACTCCACACAAGCTGACGCTTATGCTTCACAGTCTCCCACCTATCCTACACATTTTGAATCGGTCTTCAGTGTAAAGTTGCAGTAAAGGTTCATAGGGTCTTTCCGTCTAACCGCGGGAACACCGCATCTTCACGGAGAATTCAATTTCACTGAGCCTATCTTGGAGACAGTGGGGAAGTCGTTACGCCATTCATGCGGGTCGGAACTTACCCGACAAGGAATTTCGCTACCTTAGGACCGTCATAGTTACGGCCGCCGTTTACCAGGGCTTCATTTCAATGCTTGCACATATCCACTTAACCTTCTGGCACTGGGCAGGCGTCAGACCCTATACGTCCCCTTAAAACGGGTTTGCAGAGTCCTGTGTTTTAGGTAAACAGTCGCTACCCCCAATTCTGTGCCACCCTATAATACTTGCGTAAAATAGGGTCATCCTTCTCCCGAAGTTACGGATGAATTTTGCCTAGTTCCTTCAAGATAGTTATCTCAAACACCTTAGTATACTCAACCCATCCACCTGTGTCGGTTTGCGGTACGGCCCAATGTGGAAGCTATTTCTTGGAGGCAATTTACATGCTAGAAAAATCTAATAATTTCTAACAAGCATTTTACCCCGTCACTATCCACTGGCTCAGGAATATTAACCTGATTTCCATCGGCTACCCTGTTTAGGTTTACCTTAGGTGCCGGCTAACCCTACGCTGATTACCATGGCGTAGGAAACCTTGGATTTTCGGTGTGCACGAATCTCGCGTGCATTATCGTTACTTATGTCAGCATAATCACTTCTGATACCTCCAGCATGTCTTCCGACATACCTTCGCAGGCCTACAGAACGCTTTGCTACCGCCTGATTACATAAATGCATCAAGCCCGCGTCTTCGGTGTATAGCTTAAGACCCGTTCATCTTCGGCGCAAAAAGGCTTAAATTTAGACCAGTGAGCTATTACGCTTTCTTTAAATGATGGCTGCTTCTAAGCCAACATCCTGGTTGTCATGGCCTTTTCACTTCCTTTGGATTCACTTAGCTATAACTTGGGGACCTTAGACGGCGATCTGGGTTGTTTCCCTTTCGACAACGGCCGTTATCAGTCGCTGTCTGTCTGCTGTGCTATCATTATCCGGTATTCGCAGTTTGATTTGGGTCGATAAGAACATAGTTCCCTCTAGCCAATTCAGAGCTCTACCCCCGGAATGAAACACACAACGCACTACCTAAATAGTTTTCGCAAAGATCCAGCTATTTCCGGGTTTGATTGGCCTTTCACCCCTAACCACAAGTCATCCCATAATTTTTCAACATTAACGGGTTCGGCCCTCCAGTGGATTTTACTCCACCTTCAGCCTGCTCATGGTTAGATCACCCGGTTTCGGGTCTAATACATATGACTAATTCGCCCATTTAAGACTCGCTTTCGCTACGCCTACGGTTTTAACCTTAAGCTTGCCATATACATTAAGTCGCTGACCCATTATACAAGAGGTACGCAGTCACAACAAAAGTTGCTCCTACTGATTGTAAGCATTCGGTTTCAGGTCTATTTCACTCCCCTCTCGGGGTTCTTTTCACCTTTCCCTCACGGTACTAGTTCACTATCGGTCACTGAGGAGTATTTAGTCTTGGAGGGAGGTCCCCCCATGTTCAAACAGGATTTCTCGTGTCCCGTCCTACTCAAGGACTTAAGGGTTTTTGCTTATACAGGGCTATTACCTACTATGGCTCATATTTCCAGATGATTCTAATTTATTGCCCAAAAGCCACTGGACTGCTTCCTTTTCGCTCGTCACTACTAAGGAAATCTCGGTTGATTTCTTTTCCTCTGGGTACTTAGATATTTCAGTTCCCCAGGTGTCGCTTTCACTACATATGTATTCAATAATGAATATCCTTGCGGATAGGTTTCCCCATTCGGAAATCCACGGATCAAAGCTTGTTTGCCAGCTCCCCGCAGCGTATCGCAGGCTACTACGTCCTTCATCGCCTCTCAGTGCCAAGGCATCCACCGAATGCCCTTAATTTTTTAATTTAGAAGTATATTATTCATTTGCAGAATTAATAATACTTAAGTATACTAAGATTTAATTGATTCTCTATGCTATTTATTTACATAATTTTTGTTATGCAATAGATGCGTTTGTTTGATTTATTCTTTACAACATTAACAAAAGGGAAAGTTTTTCATTTCTTCTTTTGTATGAATACTTATAAATCATCTATTTTTCAAATGTCAAGTACTTTTTTAATTTTTTTTAATTTTTTTTGTTTTCGTCAAAAATTTGGCACCGTATGCAGCAATAGAAAGATAATCAGCGTTTAGGCTTATCGAAGATTGAGAAGTTTTTAATATGTAGTAAAATTATTTACTTTGTGAACGATGCAAGACCCTTGGAGCGTTCAATTATTTGTGATTCTTTGACAAATTGTGCAATTTTTTGCGAATAAATTCCTCCATTTGTTAACATATCAGCCTTCGCTTCAAAAGAATCTTCGCCGGAAAGAATATCATATGCTTTCATTATTTCCTGTATTGCGGATTTTTCAAAACCGCGACGCTTCAATCCAACAAGATTCACACCACGAATTCCACCATAAATTGAGTTATCACAAGGGGTAACAAGTGCAAATGGTATAATATTTTCTTTAACACCAACCATTCCGCCAATCATTGAATGGGTGCCAATTCTAACAAATTGATGAATTGCCGCATTTCCACCTATTATAACATAGTCCTCCAGAACAACATGCCCGCCAAGTGGAACATTGTTTGCAATTGTGCAATTATTTCCAACAATGCAATCGTGCCCAATGTGTGAGGATATCATTAGTAGATTATTATTCCCAATTTTTGTTAAACCACCACCAAAGCCGGTACCGGGATTTATTGTAACATATTCGCGAATTATATTCCCACTACCTATTTCAAGAAATGTTTCTTCGTTCTTGAATTTGTAATCCTGAGGTTTTGAGCCAATTGATGCAAATTGGAAAATTTCACAATTTTCACCAATGGTTGTGTTTCCTTCAATTGAAACATGGTGCTTTATTACAGTATTCTTCCCAATCGTAATATTTCCCGAAACATAACAATAAGCACCAATTTCAACGCCGTCTTCCAAGTGAACATTTCCCTGGATGATTGCTGTTGCATGAACTGTTGTTCGAGGCATTGTCATTTATGTATAATAAATATATCCATAATTACCCTCTTTTTGGGAAATGTCAAGAATTTATTTTTGACATTTTTTGACATTCATTAATATTTACATTGCTCGTTGCAAGAATTATTTCTTGACATTTTATTTGGAAAGTGAAATGTGAGTTACAAACAACTTTTTATTAGCAAATGAATGTACTTAAGAAGATTTTGAATATGTCGCAACCAAGGCAAATAATTTTAAGTTTGGTTTTGGGTTTAACCGTTGGCTTCATATTCAAAGAACAAGTTGCATTCTTAAGAATATTTGGCGATATCTTCCTGAAGATGATTAAAATGACAATTGCCCCATTAATTTTTGTAACTGTTACACATGTTTTTTGTTCAATGCAAAGTGCTGGTAAAATGGGAAAGGTTGCGTTGAAATCGATTGCTTTTTATAAAATAGCAACAATCATTACCGCCGCATTTGGAATTTTTGTCGCAGTAACAATGAAAGCAGGCGTTGGAATTAACATTTCCCCTGAAATGCTTGGTGCTTCAACCGTACAAGTTATGGATACCTCAAAAATTACCGCTAGCGAAATGATTCTTCACATCTTCCCTGAAAACATTTTCGCCGCGTTTGCAAAATCTGATATCATTCAAATTCTAGTTTTCTCGTGCTTTTTCGGGCTTGCCGTCAACAAGCTTTCGTCTGAAACCGGAAACATTGTTCGAGCAATTGATTCAATGTCCAAAGTAGTATTCAAAATGATCGCCCTTGTTATCAAATTCACACCATTTGGAATTTTTGGAATAATGGCATACCTTGCTGGAACTCAAGAACTTGCAACTCTTAAATCGTTAATTTACCTCATACTAATAATATACGGATGCGGATTCGTTGTTGGTTATGTATTCTACGGTCTAACGCTTCTTGCTTATGGTCTCAACCCAATTCCATTTTTCAAAAAGGTGTTTGAAGTGCAATCGTTCGCATTTTTAACAAGCTCTTCCGCGGCTTCAATTCCACTTGCAAAAATGGTTGCCGAAAAGAAAATGGGTGTTAGCGAAAGCACGGCCTCCCTTGCAGTACCACTTGGTGGAGCATTCAACATGAGCGGAACCGCTCTTCATCTTGGTGCAACATCAATTTTCCTTGCACAAATTTACGGTGCGAACCTTGGAATGGCACAATATATTCAAATTATCATTCTTTCAATAATGCTTACAATGGGAGCAGTCGGCATTCCGGCAGCCTCCCTTGTTATGATGCCTGTAATTCTTATAGCAATCGGCGTGCCACCGGAATATGTTGCCGTTTATGTTGGAATTGACAGATTCTTGGACATGGTTCGCTCAATGTTAAATGCAACGGGCGATGTTCTTGCCGCAGTCATTGTTGATAAATCGGAGGGGACTCTTAACAAAGAAATTTACAATCAAATGGACGCAAGAATTGAACATTCAAAATAAATAATAAAACCAAAGAAATTAACTTTTTTATAACATTTAATCCCTAAGTATATGTCGCAAATTACAAAGCAAATTCTTTCAAATTACGAATCAGATTCCCCAGCAACAAAGGCAAATCTTTACAGATTCCTTGAAACAGGAACCCTTGCTGGAACAGGAAAGCTTATAATTTTACCGGTAGACCAAGGTTTTGAACACGGGCCAGAACGCTCGTTTGCTTTAAACGAGGAATCTTTCGACCCACACTATCACTTCCAACTTGCAATTGATGCAAAACTTAACGGCTTTGCCGCCCCACTTGGAATGATTGAAGCAGGTGCGGACACATTCGCAGGTCAAATTCCACTTATTCTAAAAATGAATTCCAACAATTCAATGATGCAAAAAGGGCAAGACACAAACCAAGCCGTAACCGCAACAATTAAGGATGCCCTTCGACTTGGTTGCAACGCTATTGGTTTCACAATTTACCCATCATCCGATCAATCCCTTGAAATGTATGAAGAGGTTCGCGAGCTTATCGCAGAGGCAAAATCTCACGGGTTAGTCAGCGTTGTTTGGTCATACCCTCGCGGCGGAGACCTTCCCAAAGAAAACGAAACTTCCCTTGATGTCGTTTCTTATGCAGCACACATTGCTTGCCTTTTGGGAGCGCACATTGTGAAAGTTAAACCGCCAAAAGCAACATTGTTCGAAAAGAATGCAAGCAAATTGTTAGAAGGACAAGATTTTTCAACCCTTTCAAGCAGAATTGCACTAATTAAGCGTTCGTGTTTTAATGGAAGAAGAATTGTGATTTTCTCCGGCGGGGAGGCTAAATCCGAAGAAGCAGTGCTTGAGGAAATTCGCGAAATCGCAAAAGGTGGCGGAAATGGATCAATCATTGGAAGAAATGCTTTTCAAAGAACGAAATCCGATGCCATT
>Ga0214919_10011786_pt1 | contig 10857 bp, 7 predicted proteins | sample LL1503_MetaG_FD_177994 | JGI IMG/M metagenome (GOLD analysis project Ga0214919, IMG submission 177994) | Freshwater microbial communities from Lake Lanier, Atlanta, Georgia, United States - LL-1503 | ecosystem: Environmental > Aquatic > Freshwater > Lake | place: USA: Georgia | collected 2015-03-15
GGTGGTGATACTCAAAAATTTCAAGAAATCCAGGCCGCCTATGATGTGCTAGGTGATGTGGCCAAACGGTCTCAGTACGACAATCCACAACCACAGTTCGGCGGGTTCGGCGGCGGACCAAACTTCAATGCCAACTTTGATTTCAATACCATCTTTGACATGTTTGGTGCCAAGTTTCAACAACAGCACCCACAACGTCCACAACACTCAAGAATGACTCTTTGGATCACCTTACAGGATGTGGCCTACCCTGGACCCAGAACAGTAAGCATGGGCACACATACAGGCGCACACAATGTACAAGTGAACATTCCCAATGGTATCGAAGATGGTGATCATGTGAAATACGACAACATTGCTCCAGGTGGTCAAGACCTAGTGATCACCTATAGAATTCATCCCAACCCACGCTGGCAACGCAACAGTGCCACACTCATAACCGAAACACCTGCCAGTTTCTGGTGCCTGGTTGCCGGTGGTGATATCACAGTTGTGGACATTCTTGGCAATCAATTGGCTCTAACAGTACCGCCAAATACTGCACCCGGAACCCTGTTACGTGCTCGGGGCCGTGGCTTACCGGATAGATCAGGCACACGTGGGGACATGCTGGTTCGACTACAGGCCACTTTGCCTGCTGTAGTTTCGCCGGAATTAATGGCTGCTATCAAACAAGAAATTGGTGGCTAAGTAATTGAGCCATAAAGGTTGCGGATCAAATCGAATTCATGTATAATCAATTGTATGACAACCTCTTCAGGACAAAATCACATGCAACACAACCCAGAAATTGAAAGTATTATTGAAAACGCGGTCAAAATTGCCCGCACCTGGCAACACGAATACGTGTTGACTGAACATGTGTTATTGAGTCTTATTAGACACGAACCTTTTCGTCGCTGTTTAACTAAATTTGGCACAGACGTGGCCATGTTTGAAACCGAACTGTGTGCTTACCTGGACAGTTGTCAAAGTCTAGTGTCAACAGATCCGGATATCACACCTAGAAAAACCACAGCCCTGGAACGTACATTCAACCGTGCTCTAACACAAGTGCTGTTTACCGGACGCAGATCAGTTACCACAATTGACTTGTATCTTGCGCTCATGGGCGAAGGCAACAGTCACTCACACTACTTCTTGCTCAAGTACGGTGTTACCAAGCAGGAGTTTGTGGAGTTTTGGCAAGTGAACTATGCCCAAGGCGAAGCCAACAAAATGAGCGATCGTCAGGCTACAGAAGTGCTGGACGAGCATTGTGTGAGTTTAACTGCCATGGCACAAAAAGATCGCCTAGAACCGCTAATTGGTCGTGCCACTGAACTGGAAGAAATGATTGCTGTGTTGGCACGTCGCTTCAAGGCCAACGTGCTCATGGTGGGTGATCCTGGTGTGGGCAAGACCTGTATTGTGGAAGGCCTGGCACAAGAGATTGCGGCCGGACGTGTGCCTGAGTTTCTTAAAGATCACGAAGTGTGGTCATTGGAGATTGGCTCACTGCTGGCAGGAAGCAAGTATCGCGGTGAATTTGAAGAAAAGTTCAAGATGGTGATTCAAGCACTAGAAAGCAAGAAGAAGTGTATCTTGTTTATTGATGAAGCACACACCATGCAGGGTGCTGGCGCAGGATCAAATGGCGCACTGGACTTTGCAAACATGCTAAAGCCTGCTATCACCAAGGGCAGTTTGAAAGTTGTGGCAAGTACCACATGGGAAGAATACTATGGCAGTTTTGAGAAGGATCGTGCGCTTATGCGTCGTTTCTATCGCTTGGCTATCGATGAACCAGATACAGCAACTACAGAAAAGATTCTTATTGGTCTCTTACCTAGACTGGAAAAATTCCACAATGTCATGATTGACACAGAGGCCATGACAGCCGCAGTGGAACTGAGTGGGCGTTACATACATGACAAGAAGAATCCTGACAAATCAATTGACTTGTTGGATGCGGCCTGTGCTAGAGAGCGTGTGAAAGATGCGGGTCAACTCACTGTTACACGTGACTTGATCATGGCACAAGTGGCTCGTGTGACCAGTATACCCGTGGATCGCTTGCAGAACGAACGCTCGGCCAAGATTGTGGACTTAGAAAGTAATATCAAGCAGAAGTTGTACGGGCAAGATGGCGCAGTAGACTCTGTACTAGAACGTGTGTATATCAACTTCTCGGGCATTGGTAATCCCAATCGCCCAATGGCAAGTTTCTTGTTCCTGGGCCCAACTGGTACAGGTAAAACAGAATTGGCCAAGTTGTTGGCGTCTAACTTGGACATGCACTTGTTGAAGTATGACATGAGTGAGTATCAAGAGCGTCACACAGTATCAAGTCTAATTGGTGCTCCTCCAGGCTATGTGGGCTTTGAAGATGGCAACATCGGCGGTGGCAAATTGATCTCAGACATTAGCAAGAATCCCTTTGCTGTGATCTTGTTTGATGAAATTGAAAAGGCCCATCCTGATGTTTCAAACATTTTATTGCAAATGTTGGACGAAGGTCACATTACTTCGAGCAATGGCAAGCGAGTAGATGTCAAGAACTGTATCATTATCATGACCAGTAATCTGGGTTCACAAGATTCAGAAGCCAACAACATTGGATTTGGCAGTTTTGAAAAGACAGGCGAAGATGATAAAGCACTTAAAAACTTTTTTAAACCCGAACTACGTAACCGTATCGATCAAATCTGCAAGTTCGTCCGACTGGACACCTTGGCCATCAAGAAAGTTGTGGTCAAGTTTGTGGACGAACTCAAGACAAGTCTGCATACAAAAGGTATACGTCTCATGCTTTCCGAATCAGTCGTTGACATGCTTGCTGACCGAGGCTATGATTCGAAGATGGGTGCGCGACCACTCAGCCGCAAGATCGATGAACTCATTCGTGTACCGCTCAGCAAGAAGATCTTGTTTGAACGCCTAAGCGACTGTGATATTGTAGCCACCATGGCAGATGATGCTGTGCATTTTGATATCACTCCCAGAGCAGATACTGTGGTAGGAGACGATGGCATTATCAGGGTCGCCAATGAAATTTAAAACAGTTGAACGCAATCAACTGTTTTTTGGGCAGTACCATTACTGTATCACTTGGTATCTAAAAAATGTCAGTGTGTTGCGAGATCTGGATCCTATTAAAGCACTAAAGTCCATACAGTATCGCAACCAATGGGCACCCAATGCAAACTATAGGCAACGCATAACCGAAGAGGAACAACATGATCTAATTCGTGCGTGTGATTGGTTGCTGGCACGTGCTCACCCGTTCAAGCGCACAGTCAGCAATCACACGATGTACATCTACACCAACCATCCTGCGGACTTCAAGGATCTGGGCACTGTGGCTGATTCAGTTGTGTGTAACAGTACCCAGGTCCTTGTGACTCTACAGCCCGATGCGGTCACACTCAAGAATCCTGTTCACAGTTACAGAACATTCTTTAGAGAACGTTGGCTGAGAGATCATGAACTGCAAAACATACGTGAATACTTTCGGGCCAGAGCAGATCAGTTTAGACTCAGTCCAGGATTTCAAATGCTAGTAGAAGGGCGACGTATGTGGCTCATGGGCAACTATTTTGTGGATCACAACGAGCCCCAAGCAGATTTCCTGATCAACATGGCAGTTCCGGGCACAGTAAAAAAGACCCTGCCCATTGTGGCCCGCGGCTAAATAGTATACTATGGCAAAAATCATCGAGGAAATAGTTGTGATCAAACTATCAAAATTGGTCAAAGATTCGGACGCAGGCATAGAAATTGTCAGCGACGACACAGTGGCAGCCCTGCAATCAGTAGCAGAAGAACTGGCCGGTACAGGTGTAATTGTTGAGGCAGAACGAGCATAATGGCCACTACCACTGTGACTCTGTTGCCCTCTACCACGCATGGTGTGCCTTCGGGCAACTATGACGGATCTAGCGAAGATTTTGTAGGCACGCCACAAAAGGCTGCCAACTACTATCGCGGACGTGGTGGTGTGCAAACAATCCAGTGGCGTTTTCTTGGTGTGCAAGGTGATGTCACAATACAGGCCACACTAGATGCTGATCCCGCCACGGTTCAATGGTTTGATGTGACCAGTTATGGTGATGGAAGCACAGCAGATTCAGCCACAATAACTGATGTACATTATGACAGTGTGCTGGGTAACTTTACTTGGTTACGTGCTGTGGTAACAAACTTTCGTGACGGCACAATTGAGTTGGTTTCTGCTACCTACTAAATTATGAACTCTGTAAAATTTTCCTGTGTGGTAACTCCTAGCAACACTGCTGTACCGCTGGGTTGTGAAATATGGCTCAATGATGTGTGCGTTTTTGATCAGGATCATGTGAATGAACCTGTTGATGTAGCGCACGAATTCAGTGACGCGGACGGTGAACACTCACTGCGAATCACACTTAAAAACAAACTGCCCGAACACACACAAATTGACGATCAAGGAAATATCTTGTCAGATGCGCTGTTGAGTGTGACTGAAATTGCCTTTGATGAAATTGATTGCACAAAAATTGTTCAAAATTTTGCTGTTTATCGCCATAATCTCAACTGCACAGCACCTGCTATTGAAGATCTATTCTTTGGCGACATGGGTTGTAACGGCACAGTAGAACTCAAATTCACAACGCCTGTGTACTTGTGGCTGTTGGAAAACATGTAACGCTAAATACAGGTATGAAACAATTGGTTATCATGCCTGGCGGATTCCACCCTTTTCATGCAGGTCATTTTGCACTTTATCAAGCCGCCAAACAGGCATTCCCTGGTGCTGATATCAAAGTAGCAGCCACCAACGACACCAGTCAGCGCCCATTTCCATTCAAAATAAAAGAAAAACTGGCTCAGTTGGCTGGCGTTCCTCCTAGTGATTTTTATCAGGTCAAAAGCCCATTTCGTGCTGAAGAAATAACAAAAAATTACAATACTGAATACACTGAATTGATATTTGTGCGATCTGAAAAAGACGCCAACAAACCACCACAAGCAGGTGGCGTCAAGAAAAATGGTGAACTGGCTTATCTACAACCATTGGCAGGACAAGAGAATTTGGAACCAATGTCTCGTCATGCTTACATGGCCTATCTTCCTACAGTTGAATTTGGTCCTGGCATGACGTCAGCAACACAAATACGTACTGCATGGCCCACACTGAATGATCGTCGAAAAACAGCCTTGGTCATGAGCCTGTATCCTGGCACACAAAAGAATCCTAAACTATCACAAACAGTGATCAAAATGTTAGACACCGCCATTGGCGGAGAATTAGAAGAAACACGCATTATTAACCCCCGGCGCATCGATGTTTTTTACCGTCCTGACTCAAGGAATCCTGGTCGTAGGGTTGTGGCTCAAAATATCCCCACCCAAGCACTGGATGCCCTCCTGACCAAACTCAGCCGTAAGTTTGGTATACCTGAGCAGGACTTTGAATGGTCTAGTGCTGATACACCAGTCAGTGAAGACTACGTGGAAGAAAAGTGGAGCCAAAAATACAAACGCAGTATCAACTGTGCTCACCCTCGTGGCTTTAGTCAACGTGCTCATTGTGCTGGTCGCAAAAAATAATTCAGTGTGTTAAACTCGTTAAATATTCTACATTTTTAACGAGGCTTTATGATAACCCAAACCGGAACCACACCCCCAACACTACCACAAGATCCTGTGGTTGCACCCCAAGAAGTGCCTGAAGGCCAACCACAAAATCAAATTCAAGTGAATCTTGACTATTTGCGAACCACACGAGTTCATATCTGTATGCCCTGCTACGGGGGCATGCTGACAGAAAGCACGTTCATGAGTTATATCAAGTGGGCCAATACTGCTAGACAACTGGGCATTGACTGGACAGTAGAAACCATGACCAATGAAAGTCTAATTTCACGTGCTAGAAACACACTCACAGCCAAGTTCTTGCACACCAAAGAATCCACACACTTGATGTTTATTGACGCTGACATTGGTTGGGAGCCTTGGCACCTGTTGGCCATGCTAAATCACAATGTGGATGTGGTAGGCGGTTTGTATCCAATGAAATCCTTGCCGGTCAAATGGTGCGTAAACGGTATTCCGGGCACACCACAAGATGACCCTTCAGGCTTGATTGAAGTGACCAAGACCGGTACTGGTTTCTTGCTGATGAAGCGTGAAGTGTTTGAGAAACTCAATAGTCATCCTGCTGTGAAGCCATTTACCAATGACATTGGCTTGGACCCTGTACTCAATCCCTACATGAAAACCTATTTTGACACCGCCGTGCGTGAAAATCGCTACTACTCAGAAGACTGGACATTCTGTGAAAACTGGCGTGATCTGGGTGGTCAAGTATGGGTTGATCGCAGAGTACTACTCAAGCACACAGGTACCTATGTGTTTGACTATCAAACACAGGACAAACTGTATCAAGACCTGCACGAAATTGCCACCAACAATCAGATTGCGGCCGCTGCCGCTCAAACAGCCGCGGCACCAGTGGAAGCCAAGGTAATTGCAACCAACAAAAAGTCTGACAAGAAAGTCAAAGCAGCCAAAGCAGCCTAACGGTAAATACACTCATGAATCTCCATGAGTTAGACCGCTACAAACTTTCCGACGCTGTAAAATTCAATGCTCGTTTGAACCCCCGAATATGGGGCCAGGATGAGCATTTGAAGCCCGAAGTGCGTGATGCACTGATCAAAATTGCAGATGATTTTCGTGCAACACTGGGTGTGAAAGATCTCGATCTCAAAGACATCACACTTTCAGGATCAAACGCCGCTTACACATACACCCCCAATTCAGACATAGACCTGCATCTTGTGGTTGACATACCCGATGATGAGGTATATCGTGAATTGTTTGATGCCAAAAAGTACGCATATAACAATCAGCACAACATCCGGATTGGTGGCTATGATGTTGAACTGTATGTGCAAGATGTGGACCAACCACATGTGACTCAGGGCGAATATAGTTTGCTCCGCAATGACTGGATTCAAGTACCACGACGCCAACGTGCTGATGTTGTGGATCAAAGCACACGAAGCAAGTATCAAGATTTAAAACAACGTATTAAAGATGCTATCAAGACTCAAGACCATGATGTCTTGGCTGACCTGATGGCCAAGATCAAACAACTGCGTCAAAGCGGGCTGGACGAACACGGTGAGTTTGGTCCTGAGAATCTTGCATTCAAGATGTTGCGCACACAAGGCTACATCCAGAAGTTAGTAGATGCCAGAAACGCTGCCAAGGATCAAGAACTCAGTATTGATGAACGTGTACAGCCACGTGTGACCTATGGCTTTAGCACAGAGTCTGAGGATAACTTACAAGATACCATCAATCAGTTTGCTCAGAGTTGTATAGAATATCTGGGCATCAAGAAAGCACCCGAAATCAAACTACACACCAGCACTGACTGGAGTGAAAAGAGTGGTAGTTTTGGCCAGTATGATCCTGATGCCAATGTGCTACACTTGGCCACATCAGGACGTCACACACTAGATATCTTGCGCACAATGGCTCATGAGTTTACACATCGTAAACAAGCAGAAAAACAAAAACTACCTGACAATGCAGGCGAGACAGGCAGTCCTTACGAAGATGAAGCCAACGCCATGGCAGGTCGCATCATGCGCCACTGGGCAGAAAAACATCCCGAGATGTTTGCCCATGTACCATTGGAAGAAGCATCAGGATATATTCCTACCAAGAAGCAGGCCAAGGACCCACGTTTTGTCATGGCCCTGACCCGAGACGTGCGTCCAGGTGCTGTAGGCAAAGAAGCCAACAAACTAGGACTACAAACTGACGCTCAAGGTCATCCTGCGTTGTTGACCGCCAAACTTAACGAAAGTTTGGCAGCAGAGTTTGCGGCCTTTGCAGAAGGCAAGAGTTATGGATATGGATCTACTCCGATAAGTCAAGTACCCGGTGAACGTGAAGATGAACTGGGCAATCAAGAAGCCACTGGCCCAGAATTTCCACCTGAATGGCCTGCTGGCACAACCAAGATTGATGTCTCTGATCTAACCGACTGGTATCGACTGGGCATGGACATATCGGACCTAGACGACGCTAAACCAGAAGATTACAACAAAGGCCCACCACAAACTGTTATTGTGTTTCCTAGTGACGAGGCTGAACAAGGTTATTTGAAACAGTTCAAACGCTTAGGACTAAAAACACACGACATGGATCCTGATGTGGAAGGTGGCGAAGATGTTGCTGGTAAACATCAGTCCAAGACTGATGAAGACTTGATCGCCGAAAGCATTGATGATGCATTGTTTGAAATCAAAATGTCGACTGCTAGTCTGCGTCAAGAGGCTGCCAAAACAGGTGCCTTGGCCGGCATGGAATTTGAAATGATTGTGCCCAACGTGCAAGGTGATTCAGACGACTTTGAAAGTGAACCCGACTACAACAGGGATGAACGTTGCCGTAGCATTGAAGATGCCGTGCAATTTTTCTATGATGGTGACTTTAACGGCCGTAGAGACATTGAACGCCTGCGTGAAAAGATGAATGAAGATTATCTTGAGTGGCTGGATGGTAAAATTGAATCGGAATGGGACAATGACGGCGAAGAATACATTTATGAATGGGTTTCTAACAACGTAGACGAAGACGAATGGAACCCTGATGGTCTAGAAGGAAGTGATCGTCAAGGCGCATTGGAAGAGTTTGCGGCCAATGTGCATGCTGACCCCATGGGCGATTACTATCAACAGGCTCGGGATGAATTCCGTGAGGAGCGTCAAGACGGCTGGGACGAAAGCGACTGGCTGGATGCTGAAGACCTGGACAGCATGAGTGCTATCGAAAACTCTTACAACATCAATTGGCCCTACTACACAGAACCCGGCGACGAATATGGGCAAGCAGAAATTTCAGATGTGGCGCAGGACTTTGAAAACACCATTGGTCGTGATACCTATGCAGCCGACAGTTATCACTCAAGCGGCACACTGAGACCCAGCCCGAGCCGCATTCGCTATGTTGTGGAACCTGATGCCAGTTTAGAAGGAGACAATCCCGGCGATAGAGGTCTTGAATTTGTAAGCCCGCCTTTGCCCATAGACGAAATATTATCAGACTTGAACAAAGTCAAAGCCTGGGCCAAGGCCTACGGCTGTTATACCAACGATTCAACAGGCCTGCACATCAATATCTCCGTGCCCAACTACGACAGAACAAAATTGGACTTTGTAAAACTGGCCCTGCTGATGGGCGACAAGTATGTGCTGGATCTATTTGGTCGTTCAGGCAATACCTATGCTCGGTCAGCATTTGACATTGTGAAACGAGCCGTACGTGACAATCCTGAAGAGGCTGCCAAGTTGTTGGACAAAATGAAGGGTAATTTAGATAGCCTGGCCACCAAGGCCATACACTCAGGAGTGACTCAGAAATATACTTCAATCAACACCAAGGATGGACACATTGAATTCCGTAGCCCTGGTGGCGACTGGTTGGACCAAAACTTTGATCAAATTGAAAATACTTTGTTGCGTTTCACAGTAGCCATGAGCGCGGCCTTGAATCCCGAAATGTACCGCAAAGAATACTTGACCAAGTTGTATAAACTGTTGAGCGAAAACAATAAAGATGTAGACACTATCAAATACTTTAGTGATTATGTGGCTGGCAAGATTCCCCGGGCCGCACTACGTAGTTTTGTCAAGCAGGCACAGTTGGAACGCCGACTCAAACGCGATCCCACTGAGGGTGAACGATATTGGTGGCGTGTGGACAAAGAAGGTCGTGGTCGAGATGGCGCCAGCATCGAACTTGTTGCCACCAGCAAAAAAGAAGCACTGGAAAAAGCCCGAGAGGAATGGAGAATTCCCGCTGGCGACGCCGCCATGAGGCAAGCAGAAGCATATCCCTTGCGTCCATACACAGACACCAAGCAGGCCGACACCGGCAGTGGACCAACCTTGAATGGTCGCCCCAGCAATCCTGATGGTCGTTATGTGATTGTGCCCGAACAGGATAGACAAACAGTATACTATAGATTCCAGGCCGCAGGGCCAGATGATGCGGCCATTGTTCTAAGACAGTGGCGTCAAGAGCATCCAGGTAGAATATGGCTTACCCTGCGAGATGACAATGGCGTGTTGGGTCAACCCGAAGGCACAGCCACACCACGATTTGGCCTTTGGGATTTCAGTGAAGGCGGATTCATCAACAGTTATGGTGCGGTAGGTCAAGGTGGTCAACTGATTGGTGGCGATAGTTTCGACACCGCACGTGAAGCGGCTCGACGCAATGGACTTGTCAGCCGCATTGATACTGGCGAAGTTGAAATTCGCCGAATTCCACAAGAACAACCTCAGAATTGGCGAGATCAGTTGCGACAACACCTACAAGGCAACTGGGGCATTTACATAACAACATTGAATCGTTTTGCTAGAATGCCCAATACTGATGCCGCCGACAATGTGTTACGCAGATTCCCCAGTCGTGAGTCCGCTGAACAATACCTTGCAACAACTCGTGGAGAAAATCCTCGTATGCGTACCGATGTTGAAGTTCGCGAGATTGAACCTACTGGCGGTTTTCAATTTGAATTGAGTCAAACTGACATAGAGAATCGTCTGGGCTGGGGTGGTCAGGCCGCAGATGCCAACTATGAAGTTGTGAATCGTGCCACCATGCGGCCAGTGTTTAAATTTATTGCCAACACACCTGAAGAGGCCAATACCAAGTATGCTCAAATCTTGCGGGCCATGGGCATGCCACCTGAAACCGAAGACTACGGCTACCGAGACATTGTGGTGCCGGGCAGTACCATAGACCTACAGCGTCGTCGTGCCGCGGCTGCTAGTGACAATGTGTTTGGCATCACAGGTCAGCCTAGTGACAGAA
>Ga0214919_10011787_pt1 | contig 10856 bp, 8 predicted proteins | sample LL1503_MetaG_FD_177994 | JGI IMG/M metagenome (GOLD analysis project Ga0214919, IMG submission 177994) | Freshwater microbial communities from Lake Lanier, Atlanta, Georgia, United States - LL-1503 | ecosystem: Environmental > Aquatic > Freshwater > Lake | place: USA: Georgia | collected 2015-03-15
TCAAGCTCTGGCCTTTCTGATTGTTTTTCATCTTGCGCGGAAGACCTACCATGACAAAGCTTCTCTCCTTGTGTGTGCGCAGCTGCTTGCCTGCCTTGATGCTTCTGCTGGCGGCGGGAGCGGCCCACGCCGACCGCATCAAAGACCTCACCAGCATGGCCGCCATGCGCAGCAACCAGTTGATCGGCTACGGCTTGATCGTGGGTCTGCAGGGCACCGGAGATGGATCGGATCTGTCTTTCACCACCCAGAGCATGAAGACCCTGCTCAGCCGCATGGGCGTCAACCAGGAAAGTTCGATTGCGGACTATGAGTCGGCTACCAGCGGCGGCAAGATTGACCTGAAGAACGTAGCGGCCGTGATGGTCACCGCCGAGCTTCCGGGCATGACCAAGCCAGGTCAGAAAATCGACGTCAATATTTCAGCCATTGGTAAAGCCACCAGCTTGCGCGGTGGCAGCCTGCTGATGACCAGCTTGCGCGGTGTGGACGGACAGATTTATGCCCTGGCGCAGGGCGCCTTGACGGCCACTGGCATGGATGTCAGCGCGGCGGGTTCCAAGGCGAGCAGTGGTGTGACAACAGCTGCACGTATTCCGTCCGGTGCGATTGTTGAGAAGGTGGTGGCTAACTCCTTCGACAAAACCGACAGCGTCTTATTGAATCTGCGCGATGGTGATTTCACCACCGCCAGCGCGATCATTCAGGCTATTAACACCAAGTTCGGCGGCGATATTGCGCGTGCGCTGGACGGCGTCTCGATCCTGGTGCGCGCACCTAGCGACCTGAGTCAGCGTGTGACCTTTATGAGCATGGTCGAGAACCTCGACGTACAGCCCGGCGAAGGCCCGGCACGGGTGGTGGTCAATGCTAAAACCGGGACCGTGGTCATCAGCCGCAATGTTCGGGTGACGGCTGCGGCTGTGACCCACGGCAGCATCACTGTCTCGGTGGCCATGACCAACGAGGTCTCTCAGCCCGGCGCCCTGTCTAACGGTACGACCAAAGACGTACAAAACGCCGACGTGAAGATTGAAGAGCCGAACAAGCCCATGTTCTTGTTCCAGCCCGGCGTGGACCTACGTGCCATCGTAGACGCCATCAACCAGGTGGGCGCTACGCCATCGGCATTGATTGCAATCCTGGAGGCGCTCAAAAGCTCGGGCAGCTTGCGCGCCGAACTGTTGGTGATTTAAGGCGGACCCAGACCTTAGCGACTGCACCATGGACACGCTCTCTAACAACCTTCCTCCCGCAGCGGCGTCAGCCCTGAACGGAAGCAATGCGGGGTCCTATTTGGACTTCAATAACCTGGGCCGCCTCAAGGGACAGGCAGCCAAGGACGGCAAGAGCGCAGCGCGCGAGACCGCGCAGCAATTTGAAGCGCTGTTCTTGCAGATGATGATGAAGTCCATGCGCGACGCCAGCTTCAAGAGCGATCTGGTGGAGTCGCAGGCCAAGGACACGTTTGAGGGCATGTTCGACAAAGAAGTTTCGCTGGCCATGGCCAAAAAGAACACCCTGGGCCTGGCCGATATGCTGATCAAGAACATGCCGGATCCGGCGGTTCAGGCGGCCAACGCCAAGGCTATCAAAGACATCCAGGATCAGCAGGCGAGCAAGGCCGTCGAGGCGCATCAACCCAGTTCTACGGCCAGCGTACTGCAAGCCCGCGCCGCATCAGCCAAAGGTTTTTCACTGGCGGCGCCCCAGGCCACGCCAATGTCCCTGCAGGCGGCTGCACAAAGTGCACTGGCCTTGCCGCGTATGGGCGGACCTTTGCCCTTGAGCGCCGCGCAACGCCCTCTTGTGCGAGCCGAAGAAGCGGCAAAAGTCGCGGATTCCGCTGACGGAGCCCGGCCATGAGCGATATTCTGGGCGTTGCATCGAATGCGGTGGCCGCGTACCAGCGCGCGCTGAACACGACCGCCAACAATATTGCCAACGTTTCCACGGTCGGTTACTCGCGTGAGACGGCCAATTTCGTGGCCAATCCGGTGACACAAACCGGCAGAATTTTCTTGGGTACCGGCGTAGCGGTGGATCGTATCACCCGCCAATACAACGCATTTGTTGAGGCCAATCTGCGCAACAGCAACAGCGACTTGGCAAGCCAGGAACCCATGGTGAACTACGCCAATCGGGTGGTGGACATCATGGGTGGCGAAACCATGAGCCTGAACAGCTCCTTGGACCAGTTTTTCTCCTCGGCACGTGACGTGTCGACCGACCCGGCCTCTACCGTGCTGCGCAGCAGTTTCGTGCGCGATGCGCAAGGCGTGGCAGATCGATTCGGCCAACTTTCTTCGCAGCTGGATTCGATCCAGGAGGAAACCAGCCAGGCTCTGCAAGGCCAGGTGGAACAGCTTAACTCCTTGTCCAAGCAACTGGCCATGGTGAACAGCCAGCTCACCAAACAGCGTACCGCTGATGCCCAACCGCCCGGTTTGTTAGACCAACGTGATCAGCTCTTGCGCGACATGTCCAACCTGGCGCATGTCAATACCAAATTCGATTTGAATGGCACCGTTACCGTCAGCTTGGGCCCTTCGATTAACCAGGATTTAGTGGTAATCGGAAACAAGTCGGTGGATATCGGTGCCAATTTCAATTCAGCATCGCCCGAGAAGGTGGCTTTGGTGCTGGATCCGTATGGAAAGCCGCTTGCTCTGAGCGGCCCTACCAGTGGCAGCATCTCGGGCCTGATGACGTTTCGGGAGCAGGTGCTGGGCAGCAGCCGCGCCGCATTGGACAATCTGGCCAAAAATTTTGCAGGCGCCGTCAACGAAGTGCATGTGGGCGGTATCGACGGTTATGGCAATCCTGCGGTTGCTTTATTTCAATTCGATTCGTCTGCTTCCAGCGCGGCGGGCGGCATGTCGGTGGCATTTGATGACCCGATGCGGGTCAGCGCCGCAGCGCAGTTCCGGGTGATTGAAAAAGATACCAATACCAGCGGCACTGACGCAACCTTGGTTTATGACCCTAGCGCATCTCCCGTGCGCAGCACACCGAGCGGGCAGTTTCTGGTGCCGGCAGACGATATCAGCAAGGTGTTTGTCAACAATGCACATCCCAGCGCCGGTCATGCAGTTTCGGTGGCTAGCAGCGTGCCGATCCAACCGGTGGCCTCGGTGGCGCGCGGGATGGAAGATGTGCACTTCTTTCTGGATGCCGCACAGAGCGGACAAAACCTGAATATCCTCACCCGCGACGGCCGGGCGCTGATCGGCGGAACCCTGAGCGACGCCATGCAGGAAACCCTGATGACCACTGGCAACGGCTTTGCCTCTGGTGCGAAATACAGCGAAAGTTATTTGAACGTATCCGGAACCAGCGGCTATCGGGACATGCAGGTTTTTTATGGTGCGCAAGCCACGGTACAAGAGCAACCGGTTTACAACAGCAAAGACCAGATCGACAGTTACAAGACCTTTCCTGCGGTATTGCAAGGTGGCCGGATCCAGACCGGGCAAACCGGAGCCATTGCTGCAGATGCGTTTTTGATCAACGGGGTCGCGCTCGGTGGCTTGGATGCGCCGGAGGTTGGTTCAACCCGCCAGGCCAGTGACCTGGCGACCTGGATCAATAGCAAAACCTATGTCAAGGCGGATGCGCTGGTCAATCCAGTTTGGATCAACGGGGAACCCGTCAGTGCCGATGACAGCACCCGTTTGCCTATCACCGTAGACGAAGATACCTCCGATGGCGTCCCGACTATTGGCGGCGAGTCAATTTTGAATATGGCTCTCGAAATTGGCGGAGAGCCCATCGACACCACAGATGTCAATGATCTGAATGGCTTGGTTAAAAGGATCAACCTCAAGTCTTCCGATACCGGTGTGACCGCCAGCATTTCCCGTGCTGGAAATCAGGTGCATTTGGTACTGTCGCCAACCTTGCAAAGTGGTGTGACCGCGGCTGCCTACAACGAGATTCGCATTCCGCCAAGCCAGATTCGTCTGAATATGCCGCTGTCGATTTCCGGTTTCGATATCGTGAGTTACCAAAAGGACGAATTGACGCAAAAGGATGTATTGACACCTGCGGTTAGGAATATTCAAGAACTGGCCGCGGCGATCAATCACCAGTCGGACAACACCCGCGTTACGGCTTCGGTGACGCCGGCTGGCGAATTGGTGATCACCAACGCGGCAGGCTACGAAGGTGAGGACATCACCATAGGTGCTACCTATTACGGCGGCAGCGAGGCCAATGCCCTGAGCACCTCCAGCGGCGTATACGGAGGCAGCTTGCGCCTGACCCAACCGGTGACCGAAGACGATAGCGGCACCGGCTATACACCCTTGCAACTGACTTTCGGCGCATCGGGCACGCCTTACGAAATGGCCCAATTGGGTTTTCGTACCGAGGCCAGCATCAGCGGTGCTGCACCCGATGACTTGCTGGTGTTTGTGTCCGGCGCGGGCATCGCGTCTGTGGCTGCCAGTTATTCCGGCGCAGCGACCGACCCGCGAGCCGCCCTGCGCGCGCAGAGCTTGAAGGTGACCTTTACCTCGGCAACCAGCTACACCATTACCGACAAGGCTACCGGCACTGAGCTGGCGAGTCGGGACTTTGATCCCGACCAGCTCGACCCGGGCCTGGCGTACCAGGGCCTGAGCCTCACATTCACCAAGGCGCCCGCTTCCGGCGATGAATTCAGCATGGACGGCAACCAGGACGGCGTTGGCAACAACGACAACGCAATCGCTCTTGCCGCGCTGGAGAACAAGCGTTTGGTGGGCAACAAGACCGTCAGCGCCGCCTATATCGACCATGTGAACGAGATGGGCAATATTGCCCGCCAGGCCACGATTGCGCAAACCGCCTTAACCGTGGTGCATGAACAGGCGGTTGCGTCGCGGGATGAACTGTCGGGCGTCAGCCTCGACGCAGAAGCCGCCGATCTCATTCGTTTCCAGCAAGCCTACCAGGCAGCTGCCAAAGTTATCCAGATCTCCGGGCAGCTGTTCGACAGTGTCCTGGGCATCCGCTAAGCCATCCGTAGCAAGGCCACACCATGCAAATCTCCACCGCCTTCATATTTGACCGCGCTACCACGCAGATGAGCAACGCGACCAACGCCTTGAGCAAAAGCCAAGCGCAAATCGCAACCGGTAAACAAATTCTCAACCCCAGTGACGCCCCAGATCAGGCCGCCATGATGGCGCGCATCAAAGCCGCCCTGGCTCGCCAAGACAACTACGGCAAGGCCTTGGATACGGTGCAGTCCCGTCTGGATATGGAAAGCACGACGCTGACCAGCGCTAGCGACGTATTGGTGCGCATTAAAGAGCTGGCCGTTCAGGTGAACAACGGCACCCAGGGCGCAGTCAGCCGTGCCGCCATTGCGACTGAGATGCAAGGCTTGCGTGAGCAGTTGCTCAGCCTTGCCAATAGCCGTGATACCACGGGTAACTATATTTTTGCCGGCAGCAAGGTCACCACCCCTGCTTTCCAAGCTGACGCCACTGGAGCGGTCAGTTACCAGGGCGATCAGACCCGCATGAATATTGCGGTGGGCGACCAGCGCCAGCTCCCGTTGAACCGACCGGGTACCAACGCTTTCGTTCGGGTCGTACGCACCGATTCCGACGGCGCATCCTCGGGCATTGGTTTTTTCCAGTCTGTGGACGATTTGATTACCGCCGTCAAAGGTGGCGACACGAGCCGTATGCAGCGTGGCCTCACCGAAATGGATGCTCTGCACAGTGGAGTTGTGCTGGCGCAGGCGGACTCCGGCACCAGCATGAAAGTGGTCGAGCAACAGGGCATCATGTTGGATGACGCCAAGATTACGCTGAAAAAGGCGCTGTCCAACGTTGAGGACTTGGACATGGCGGCGGCCATCACCCAGATGCAAAAACAGATGGTGTCTCTGGAGGCGGCTCAGGCCAGCTTCGCCAAGATCTCCCAGCTGTCTCTGTTCAAGTACATATAACGGTAGCGATGGACATGCTATTCCCCCTAGAGTTCCACTGCGGCATGCCGATTTAAATTCATAAGCGTCAAATCCGCCATGGCCACTACTTCGTCTGTCACTTCCGGTACCAATTCGGTCATAAAGCTTCCGACCGATAACAAATCGAAGGCGAATATCACCAACAAGTTGGGTGCCGGATCGGGTATCGACACGCAATCGCTGGCATCGAGTTTGGTCGACGCTGAGCGCGCTCCCCGCCAGGCGGCCATTGATAAAAACATCAAAAAGAACGAAGCTGTCGTATCCGGCATGGCGGCACTGAAGTTCATGATCAGCAATTTGAAGACGGCTTTTGATGACCTCAAAGACGTCAGCGATTACAAGAATATGGCGGTTTCTAACAGCCAGACTTCCGTAGTCGGCGCTACCGCCAATTCAACCGCATCTGCGGGTAGCCATAGCGTGCTGGTCAGCGCGCTGGCCGCCCCCCAGCGTACATCAGGGACGATGACCTTTGCCAAGACGACCACCTCCATCAATGGTGGTGATTCAATGGTCATCACTTTGGGCGGCAACGCCTTTAGTAGCGGAAAGACCATCACCGTTGCGGCAGGAAAGGACACACCGCAGGGCGTCGTGGATGCCATCAACAACGCCAGCGCGGGTCTGAGCGCCTATTTGGTTAACACCGGAAGCGCATATAAAGTTGTTGTTGGTGGAAAAACGGGGGCGGACAGTGCGTTCACCATATCCGCCACGGACAAATTCTCGGGCGACACGACGACCTCGGGCTTTGACTTCAGTAGCACCAACCTGCAAGATGCTATTGACGCCGCACTCACGGTAGATGGCGTTGCAGTGACGAGCAGCAGTAACCTGGTAAGCGATTCAATACCGGGGGTTACCTTGACCCTTAAGTCCACAAGCTCGACTGCGGTGGCATTGGACATCAATAACGACACCAGTACGGCCAAGACGAAAGTAAATGCCCTCGTCACAGCCTATAACGATGTGAATGCGCTGATGGACGAGGTGACCAATCCGGCCTCCACCATGGACACTTACGGGGGAACTTTAGTTGGTAACTCCACGGTTAGAACCCTGCGTGACCAGCTTCGCTCCTTGGTCACAGCCCAGTCAACCACTGCCCCGTCCAGCAATGTGGCGTACTTACACGACATCGGTGTGGAGATTGACAAGACTGGCAAGATGACGGTGAATACCGTCAAGTTGGACATGGCAATGGATACCGATTTTTCCAACACGGTGAAGTTGCTCAGCGGCAATCAAGAGCAGCTCAGCGAGTACGATACCTTCACGAAAGCGGGCATTGCGGGCGAAGCCAGCCGCACCATTGCCAAGATGCTCAAGATTAACGGAACCATAAGTACCGAGAGCACCAATGCGACGACGCGTGTGTCTAAGTACAAGGATGACCTGGCGGCCTTGGATGAGCGTATGTCCCGCTTGCTGGATCGCTATACCAAGCAATTTGCGTCCATGGACAGCATTGTGGGGCAGACCAAGAGCACCCAAACCGGCCTCACCAGCTCCTTTGCAGGGCTGATGGCCATGTATACCAAGGGTTAACTTTGATCTGTGGTTGATGGGACAGTTCCCGTCCTTGGGGTGCGTAGGTTCCTGCTGCCTCAAGTTTTTTCGGCTCCTTCCGATTCAAGTGTGACGAAGACTGGCAACCGCCAGTGTTTTCGGTCAATGCGAAAGGACCTCACCCTATGCTTTCTGACACCCTTATTGCGGGCGCACGCTCGATGGCCGTGGGCGGGCCATCAATCGGCAAGAGTGCGCCGGCCGCAGGCCTTGAGAATGTGCCGGCTAAAACCGCGCCGCGGGTCATCGCTCCTAAACCGAACGACATCCAATTTGATGAAGCCCAAGCCCACCAGAACCTGCAACAGGCCATCGCCATGTTGAACAGGCAAATGGTGTCCAGCAAACAAGCTCTGGGCTTTAGCTACGACGATTCCATGAAACGCCCGGTCATCACGGTGAGGAACACCAGCACCGGCGAGGTGGTTCGCCAGATCCCCACGGAAGAGGTGATCCGCGTAGCGCACCGTATGGATGAGTTGAAGGGGATTTTGTTCAACAAAGCGAGCTGATTTGTGGGCTTGGGCCTCAAGTATTCGGAAACTGTTCCGATACTGTTTTCACCAGAAGATATTTTCTGCAGCGGTAAGTCAATAGATTCACAGCAATGGTCTCCGTTAACTTAGCCAATATGTATCTGTACCTTGTAACTGTTATTTAGGAGAAACCTCATGTCTGTTATCAATACCAACGTCAATGCCCTGTTTGCGCAGTCGGCCATGAAGACCAATGCACGTGAACTGAGCCACGCCATGCAACAGTTGTCAACGGGCAACCGCATCAATTCCGCCGGTGACGATGCGGCTGGTTTGGCCATCACGCAATCCATGACGGCGCAAGTCCGCGGCCTGAACCAGGCCGTGCGTAACGCCAACGACGCAGTGAACATGTTGCAAACTGCCGAAGGCTCCATGGCCGAGCAGACGAATATGCTGCAGCGTATGCGTGAACTCTCCGTGCAAGCGGCCAACGGCACCTACTCAAGTACCCAGCGTAACTATTTGAAATCTGAATTTGACGCGCTGGGTAGCCAAATTGACGATATTTCCGCAAATACCACCTGGAATGGAAAACAGCTTCTGGACGGCACCGACAATACCGGCATCGGTGGGGCTTCTGGCGCGTTTGTCTTCCAGGTTGGTCAAGATTCGGGTCAAACGATCACCGTGACCATCAATGACATGTCGCTGAGCGGAATAGGCGCTAGTGGACAAGACATTAGCACGGCGTCTGGGGCCAGCTCGGCAATTGGTTATATCGATTCCGCGCTGGATACCATCAATGCGGCTCGGGCCGACATTGGTGCCGGTATCAACCGTCTGACGTATGCCGCTGACAACCTCAGTAACATCTCGGCAAATGTCGCTGCATCGCGCAGCACGGTACAGGACACCGACTACGCCACAGCCTCAACCCAGCTGTCCAAGGCGCAGATCATTCAGCAGGCGTCCACGGCCATGCTGGCCCAGGCGAATCAGCAACCGCAAACCGTACTGGCCTTGCTGAAGTAATCCAGCTGGGCTGACTACCCGCTCCCTTGGGAGCACCCCTCTAAGGCCTGTCGAATTCGACAGGCCTTTTTTTTAGCCAGTTTCCCGCCCCCCGACCGGCGGCTCCATCGAGGGCGGCAAAAGTCTGCCCCAGTCCGCTAATTTTTGCCAGTTCAGCGGCAAACAGAGCGGCAAAAGCGGCAATTCACACTGGCACGCTGATTGCTTAGAGGTAAAACATCAGGCGGTCGTGTCTAAAAAACTGACATAACTTCCTGTTGAGAGAATTCAGCCAGGTTGCTGGCATGTACTTTTTACCTTTTTTTGGAGAACCGTTATGTCAGTAATCAACACCAACGTGAATGCCCTTTTTTCACAGAATTCGATGAAGGTTAACGCCCGCGCTCAAAGCGAGGCGATGCAGCAGCTGTCCACTGGAAGCCGCATCAACTCCGCTAAGGATGACGCAGCAGGCTTGGCCATCGGCCAAAACATGACCTCGCAAGTGCGTGGTTTGAATATGGCGATCCGCAACGCCAACGACGGCATCAACATGATGCAGACGGCGGAAGGCGCGATGGTGGAGCAGAGCAATATGCTCCAGCGTATGCGTGAACTGTCCGTGCAGGCGTCCAACGGCACCTACTCAAGCACCCAGCGTAGCTATTTGCAATCTGAGTTTGACGCGCTGGGTAGCCAAATTGACGATATTTCTGCGAACACCACCTGGAACGGTCACCAGCTTCTGGACGCCACCGATACCACCGGCGTAGGTGCGGCCTCGGGCCAGTTTGTATTCCAGGTTGGTCAAGACTCGGGCCAAACCATCTCGGTAACCATCGCCTCCATGTCTTTGAGTGGTCTAGGCGCCAGCGGACTGTCCATCAGTACAGCGTCTGGGGCTAGCTCGGCGATTGGCTCTATCGATTCCGCGCTGGATACCATTAATGAGGCACGGGCTGACATTGGTGCCGGTATCAACCGTTTGACGTATGCAGCCGACAATTTGACGAATATCTCGTCCAATATCGCGGCATCGCGCAGTACCATCATGGATACCGACTACGCTGAAGCTTCGACGCAGCTGTCAAAGACCCAGATCATCCAGCAAGCGGCAACTGCCATGTTGGCCCAAGCCAACCAGCAGCCGCAGTCTGTTCTGTCTCTGCTCAAGTAAGCGCTCCTGCGCCTCGAAAACCCGGCATCCGCCGGGTTTTTTTGGCCCAGGCACATGCGGAATCGCGGCAAAGCCGGCAACTTCGACAGCCAATTGCTGGCATGACGCTTGCTTATTACTTTGCATGTGCCAGGTCGAGTTTGGATTTTGACACCCTGGTAGGTATAAGCCACCCGATGCGTCCTATTTGACGTATCACATTTAGACCGGAGATTGATTATGTCAGTTATTAATACCAACGTCAGCGCGATGTATTCGCAAAACGCGATGAAAACCAACGCCCGCGCGATGAGCACGGCCATGGAGCAGTTATCGACAGGCACACGGGTCAATTCGGCCAAGGATGATGCGGCCGGCTTGGCAATTGGCCAGAACATGACCTCGCAAATCCGCGGCCTGAATATGGCGATACGCAATCTCAACGACGGTATCAATATGATGCAGACGGCGGAGGGCGCGATGGTGGAGCAGTCCAACATGCTGCAGCGTATGCGGGAGTTGGCGGTGCAATCCATGAACGGTACCTATTCTTCTACGCAGCGAGCCTATCTTGACCTAGAGTTTCAGGCGCTAAATTCGCAGATTGATGATATTGCCAGTAACACCACCTGGAATGATCAGACGCTGCTCAATGCTGACACGACTAACGCAA
>Ga0214919_10011788_pt1 | contig 10855 bp, 8 predicted proteins | sample LL1503_MetaG_FD_177994 | JGI IMG/M metagenome (GOLD analysis project Ga0214919, IMG submission 177994) | Freshwater microbial communities from Lake Lanier, Atlanta, Georgia, United States - LL-1503 | ecosystem: Environmental > Aquatic > Freshwater > Lake | place: USA: Georgia | collected 2015-03-15
GCACGCTATAAGGCAAAACACTTTGGGCATTGCCCAATGATTGACCTAAGGCCGTGCCCGTAAATCCAGCCAAGCCAACGGGAAAGCGCAATGGCTTTTGCCCCAAATAGCGCCGAACCATGCTGGGTTGATCTACGGCCAAGCCAACCACTTGAAGTGATTTAGATTGATTTGCAGCATAAAAGGCGTCAATTAACGGCAGTTCTTCAATGCAAGGTGGGCACCAAGTAGCCCAAAAATTCACCATAAGAGGCTTGCCACGCATGCTTTGGAAGCTCAAAGTGCCGCCTTCTGGCTTTTCAAACTCTTGCAGCCAGAAGTTTTGAACGGCTTCGTCCATCACGCCTTGAGGCTGAAATCTTTGCCATGCCAACAGGGCGCCTGCCAAGCCAGCCGCCATCCCAACACCCGCCAACAGCAAGTGCCGACGTGGCATGCCTTTTTCAACATCTTCTTGATTCATACCGGCATCATGCCCCAATTAATCGTTTAACCGCTTCGACATCGCCTCTGGGCGAGCGACCTTGTGCATCCGCTTTCAAGGCGCCTCGGACATCGTCAAAGTCATTGACCAAGAGATGAACGCCAATTTCTTCACCCAATTCGTCGCAAAAACTGTGAATGCTCAAAGCCTCCACAGGCTCACCATGCAAGCCGTTCACAGATCGAGCTTCAAATGCCACACCCTTGTTGATGAGCTCAATCTCGCAGGATTTGGCGTCGTCACAAAACAATTGCAAGTAAATGTCGGACAAGCGCGTTGCGGTGCCATGCCAAACAGCGCCTCCCAAGTAAGGCCGGAACTCTGACAAGCGCGTCATCCACATCAAGGCATGCCTTCTGAGGGCCAACAGCTCCTCGGGCTGTGACTCGGCACAAAAAAGCTCGATGTACTCGCGCACTTGCGCTTCAACTTGTTCATTGTTGGGCAAAGGCGTGCGCGGCGGTAAACCCAAGGCCTTCAAGGCGCGGCGCTTGGCGGGCCCGTACTCCAAGCCCTCCTCCACCACCCACTGCGCTGCCGAAGCTGCAATTTCATCTGTCAAATCTGCCATGACGCCATTGTGCACCGCCTAAAATCCCCCTATGCATATTCATATTTTGGGCATTTGCGGAACCTTCATGGGCGGCTTGGCCGCGTTGGCCAGAGAAGCCGGACACAAAGTGACGGGCTGCGACGCTGGCGTTTATCCGCCCATGAGCGATCAACTGAAAGCTTTGGGCATTGAATTGATGGAGGGCTTTGGTGTTGAGCAAATGCAGCTGCAACCCGACCTCTATGTCGTTGGCAATGTGGTCAGCCGAAGCCGCCTGCCTTCTGGCGAGCCCAAGTTTCCCCTGATGGAAGCCATTTTGGAATCGGGCGCGCCCTACACCAGCGGCCCGCAATGGTTGTCAGAGCATGTGCTGCAAGGCCGGCATGTGTTGGCTGTGGCGGGCACGCATGGCAAAACATCGACCACCTCCATGCTGGCCTGGATTTTGGAAGCCGCTGGACTTGAACCCGGGTTTTTGGTGGGCGGTGTGCCCCTTAATTTTGGCGTGTCGGCGCGCTTAGGCAAAGTCGCTGCAGGCCATGCGCGCAACTACTTTGTGATTGAAGCCGACGAATACGACACGGCCTTTTTCGACAAGCGCAGCAAGTTTGTGCATTACCGTCCCCGCACCGCCATCTTGAACAATTTGGAATTTGACCACGCCGATATTTTTGAGGACCTTCCAGCCATCGAGCGCCAATTCCACCACTTGGTGCGCACGGTGCCAGGCCATGGCCGCTTGGTGGTCAACGGCTTGGAGACAAGTTTGACACGTGTTTTGGCGCAAGGCTGCTGGAGCGAAGTGCGTAGTTTTGGCGCTGCGGTTTCAGACTTCTCGGCAGTTGGAGAGCCCCACCACTTTGAAGTGTTTCGCCATGGTCAAAAGCAGGCAGAAGTGAAGTGGGATTTAAGCGGCGTGCACAATCAACTCAATGCCTTGGCCGCCATTGCGGCAGCGGAACATGTGGGTGTAGCACCCAGCGTGGCAGCGCAAGCACTTGCCAGCTTTCAAAATGTGAAGCGCCGCATGGAAGTGCGCGGCACGGTGGCAGGCATCACGGTTTACGATGATTTTGCGCACCACCCTACAGCCATCCGAACCACGCTGGATGGTTTGCGGCGGCAAATTGGCAAGGGTCAACGCATCTTGGCCATTTTTGAACCGCGCAGCAACACCATGAAACTGGGCACCATGAAGTCGCAGTTGCCATGGAGCCTTGAACAAGCCGACTTGTCGTTTTGTCACAGCGGCGGTTTAGATTGGGATGCGCACACGGTTTTGGCCGAAATGGGCAACAAGGCCCAAGTGGCCGCCAACATCGAAGAGTTGGTCAAGCAAGTGATGTCACACGTTCAAGCGGGTGATCATTTGCTTTGCATGAGCAATGGCGGCTTTGGCGGTGTGCACGATCGCCTCTTGAATGCACTCCAACAAATTGAAGAGCGCATCCATTCAGAAAGTAGCTCTTGATGCGACCTTGAAAGCGCCAGCCCATCTGGCGCTTTCAAAGCTCTGCGTCAACTTATTTTTTGCGACGCGTCTCAACCGCCTTGGACAAAGTTTCTAAGACTTTCTCGCTGTCTGCCCAACCGATGCACGCATCGGTGATGCTTTGCGCGTACTTCAAAGCACTCACATCGTCTTTGCCAGGCGTGAATTTCTGCGCACCGCCTTCAATGTGACTTTCCACCATCACTCCAAAGATTTGACGCGAGCCTTTGCTCATCTGTGCTGCAATTTCTTGCGTCACCACCATTTGGCGTTCATGATCTTTGCTGCTGTTGGCATGGCTGCAATCCACCATCAAGGTGGGTGGCAATTTGGCGACTGTCAAATCTTGGCAGGCCGCATTCACACTGGCCTCGTCGTAATTGGGCACTTTGCCGCCGCGCAAAATGACATGGCAATCGGGATTGCCCAGCGTTTGCACGATGGCCACCTGACCGTTCTTGTGCACTGACAAGAAATGATGGCCGCGCGCCGCAGCTTGAATGGCGTCTGTGGCAATTTTGATGTTGCCATCGGTGCCATTTTTAAAGCCTATGGGGGCAGACAAGCCAGAAGCCAATTCACGGTGCACTTGGCTTTCGGTGGTGCGCGCACCAATCGCGCCCCAGCTGATCAAGTCGCCAATGTATTGCGGTGAAATCACGTCTAGGAATTCACTGCCAGCGGGCAGGCCTTGTCGGTTGATTTCAATCAGCAATTGACGGGCAATGCGCAAGCCTTCGTCAATGCGGTAGCTTTCATCCAAGTAGGGGTCGTTGATCAAGCCTTTCCAACCTACTGTGGTTCTGGGTTTTTCAAAATACACCCGCATCACAATTTCCAAAGTGCCTTGGTATTTGTCACGCAGTGGCTTCAAGCGGCGCGCATAGTCCAAAGCGGCAGCAGGGTCGTGAATGGAGCAAGGTCCAATGACCACCAACAAGCGGTCGTCTTTGCCCGCCATGATGTTGTGAATCTTGCGACGCGTTTGTGATATCAATGTCTCCACGGCAGTTCCCGCAATGGGAAAGAAGCGCATCAAATGCTCTGGTGGCGGCAACACGGTGATGTCCTTGATGCGTTCGTCATCAGTCTGGCCTGCACGATCTGTCGGGCTTGCATAGCGCGGCTCCGAAGTGGCTTTGGCTTTGGTGATCATGTGGGGCTCCTTTGAAAAATTAAAAACTTGGATCAGATCTTTGCAAGTGGCAAAAAAAAACCGCCGGGGGTTGAGTCCGGCGGTTGGTAGAGGGGTTCAGTGACTTATGCGCTGGCCTCTCGTCCGCCTGGGACAGAGAATGCAAAATAAAAGCTAAAAAAGCTAAAGCGCTTGGTCATGGGAAAAGAATGTAGCACAAGTTTTTGGCAGATTTCTGACAATTTACAAGACTCAAGGCATTTAAGCCGTGCCACCCACCGTCAAACCTTCAATGCGCAGGGTAGGTTGACCCACACCCACTGGCACGCTTTGGCCTTCTTTGCCGCAAACGCCCACACCCGTGTCAAGTCGCATGTCATTGCCAATCATGCTGACTTGTTTCAAGCATTCAGGGCCACTGCCCACCAAGGTGGCGCCCTTCACGGGGTATTGAATCTTGCCGTTTTCCACCCAATAGGCTTCGGAGGCAGAGAACACAAACTTGCCACTGGTGATGTCGACCTGGCCGCCACCAAAGTTGGTGGCGTACAAGCCCTTCTTCATGCTGGCCACAATTTCTTCGGGCGACTTATCGCCGCCCAACATGTAGGTGTTGGTCATGCGCGGCATGGGAATGTGCGCATAACTTTCGCGCCTGCCATTGCCTGTGGGCTTGACGCCCATCAAACGCGCATTCATGGCGTCTTGTATGTAGCCCTTCAAAATACCGTCTTCAATCAAGACGTTGCGCTGGCTGGGGCAGCCTTCATCGTCCACATTCAAGGAGCCACGTCGATCTGAAATGGTGCCATCGTCAAGCACCGTGACGCCCTTGGCCGCCACGCGCTTGCCAACCATGCCGCTGAAAGCGCTAGAGCCTTTGCGGTTGAAATCGCCTTCAAGGCCGTGCCCAATGGCTTCGTGCAACAACACGCCTGGCCAACCTGGGCCTAAGACCACAGTCATCACGCCTGCTGGCGCTGGTCTGGCATCTAAGTTGGTGATTGCCGCATGCACGGCATCGTTGACATACTCATTCAACATGGCATCGTCAAAATAAGCCAAGCCAAAGCGACCACCACCCCCGCCACTGCCCACTTCACGGCGACCTTTTTGTTCGGCAATGACGGTGACAGAAAGACGCACCAAAGGCCTGACATCTGCGGCCAGTGTGCCGTCTGCTCTGGCCACCATGACCACGTCGTATTCACTGGCAAGACCCGCCATGACCTGCACCACACGCGGATCTTTGGCGCGGGCCAATTGTTCGACTTTTTCTAGCAAATGAACTTTGTCGGTGCTGTTCAAAGTAGCCATGGGGTCAAGTGAAGGGTACAAAGAACGCATGCTCGCCACTTTGCGCGCTGGCACCTTGGCTTTGCGATTTTGCTGAGCTTGCGCGATGGAGCGAACTGTGAGCGCAGCGTCCATCAGGGAGGCTTCTGAGATGTCATCGGAGTAGGCGAAGGCAGTTTTTTCCCCAGCCACGGCACGCACACCCACACCTTGGTCGATGCTGAAGCTGCCCGTTTTGACAATGCCTTCTTCCAAACTCCAACCCTCCGAGCGGGTGTACTGGAAATACAAGTCGGCATCGTCAACCTTGTGCGCCTTGATGGCAGACAGCGCTTTGGAAAGATGGGATTCATCCAAACCAAAAGGTTCAAGCAAGAGGGACCTGGCCGTGGCCAAACGTTCGATGGTGGGTTCGCGTGAAATCATGTTGACATTGTAGGCAAGCCCAGAAGGCCCTGCAGACTGCAGGTTTGAGCCTGCCAAATTTTGAATTTCTTCAGGTTTGAACCAAGCGTTTGGCCTTGGCAATGGACATCAAAATGCCCAAGCCCAAGCCCAGTGTGACCATGGCTGTGCCGCCATAACTGATAAACGGCAATGGCACGCCCACCACGGGCAAAATGCCACTGACCATGCCCATGTTGACAAAGGCATAAGTGAAGAAAATCATACTGACGCTGCCGGCCAACAAGCGGGTAAACAGAGTGGGCGCATCGCGAGCAATGACCAAACCCCTGAAGACCAAAAAGAAAAAGCCTGCAATCAAGAGCAAAGTGCCCACCAGCCCAAATTCTTCAGAAAATGCGGCAAAGATAAAGTCGGTGGTTCTTTCGGGAATGAACTCCAAATGGGTTTGAGTGCCCTGCATAAAGCCCTTGCCCCAAAAGCCACCTGAGCCAATGGCAATCATGCCTTGAATGATGTGAAAGCCCTTGCCCAGCGGGTCGCGTGCAGGGTCTAGCAAAGTACACACACGTTGCCGCTGGTACTCATGCAGCACTTTCCAATCGACGCCATCGGCGCACAAATCAGTCTCAAAGATAACCAGCAAAAGAATGCCGATCAAACCAAGCACCACAGGCGGCAAAATCAAGCGCCAACTTAAGCCTGCAAAAAAGAGCACGGCCAAACCGGTACTTAAGACCAACAGCGCTGTTCCCAAATCGGGCTGACGCATGATGAGACCCACCGGCACCGCCAGCAGAAGTCCCGCCACCAAAAAGTCCAAAGGTCGAAGTTGGCCTTCACGCTTTTGGAACCACCAGGCCAACATCAAGGGCATGGCAATTTTCAGAATTTCGCTGGGTTGAATGACGATTCCCACATTGAGCCATCTTCGCGCGCCTTTTTTGGTAATGCCAAAAATGGCCACGGCTATCAACAAAACAACGCCCACGGTGTAAATGGGCACCGCCAAAGTCATGAGGCGTTGGGGTGGAATTTGTGCCACCACAAACATGATGCTGGCCGCAATGAACATGTTTCTGGCGTGGTCTACAAAACGCGTACCGTGGTCATAACCCGAGGAAAACATGATGATCAGGCCCGCGCATGCCAAGATAAAGACGGCGAAGGCCAAGGGGCCGTCAAATCCTTCAAACAAATGCAGGAAACGAGACCACCAGCTGGGTTTTTCAATCACGCGCGACATGCGGCAATTATCCTTCGCTTACCCAGAATAATTTGGCTTTCCCTTAAATTTGACAACGCTTCAAGGCTGCCAAGGGCCGGCGCATGGGACAATCTGACCCATGTTTTTATTGTTTGAAGAAGCTGGCAAATTTGTTGCCGGACGTGTCCTGTCGGAAGCAGAAGCTTCGGTTCAGGTGGAATTGGACAGCGGCAAAAGGGTCAAGGTCAAAGGCGCCAATGTGCTTTTGAAATTTGAGAAACCTGCCCCGGCCCAACTTCTGGCTGAAGCCGCCCTCATGAGCCAAAGCATCGAGCTTGATTTGGCTTGGGAATTTGCGCCCGAAGAAGAGTTTGGCTTTGCCGATGTGGCGCGTGACTATTTCAACGCAGACGCCAGCACTGTTCAGCAGGTGGGTGCACTCATGCGCCTTTACGAAGCGCCACATTATTTCCGCCGAGCAGGCAAGGGGCGATTTAAAAAAGCTTCGGCCGAAACCGTTCAACTGGCTTTGGCCGGCATTGAAAAGAAAAAACAAATCTTGGCGCAAATTGAGCTGTGGTCACAAGACTTGATCAAGGGCGAATGCCCAGCACCCATCAAAGAGCAGCTGTACAAAATTTTATTCAGGCCCGATAAAAACGCACCTGAATACAAAGCGGTGGTGGAGGCCAGCAGGGCCAGTCAAACAGCCCCCCTCACATTGCTGCAAAACGCGGGCGCCATTGCCAGTGCTTACGATTTTCATTGGCAACGTTTCTTGTTCGACAACTTTCCCAAAGGCACGGGCTTTCCCAAGTTGGAAGCGCCAGCCATTGCCCAAGACTTGCCCTTGGCTGCTGTGCAGGCCTACTCCATTGACGACTCGCAAACCACCGAAATTGACGACGCCCTTTCTATTCAAGGCTTGGGCACAGGCACCGTGGTCATTGGCATTCACATTGCAGCCCCCGGCTTGGCCATTCAACCCAACAGCCCCATTGACCAGGTGGGCAGAGCGCGTTTGTCAACGGTTTACATGCCGGGTTACAAAATCACCATGCTGCCCAATGAGGTGGTGCAAGGCTACACCTTGGCTGAAGGCCAAGCTTGCCCAGCCGTGTCTCTGTATGTCACCTTGGACGAAGCCACGTTGGCCATTCAACACACTGAAACCAAATTGGAGCGCGTGCCCATTGCTGCCAATTTGCGCCATGACCAACTCGATCAGTGGGTCACACAAGCATGGCTTGAGGAGAGCCCACCCGCAGCGCGAGAAAACGAACCCCACTTGGGCATCACCCACGCGCAGTTGGCATTCTTTTGGCGCTTGGCGCAGCATTTGAAAGCTGAGCGTGAAGTGGTTCGCGGCAAACCCGAAACCTTCAATCGCCCCGATTACAACTTCAGATTGCTGCGATCCAACTCAGACTTGCCACCTGCCGGTGATGAAACCGTTCAAATCAGCGTGCGCCAACGGGGTTCGCCCCTCGACCTGATCGTGGCAGAAGCCATGATTTTGGCCAACAGCACTTGGGGCCAATGGTTGGCCAGCTTAGGCGTGCCGGCCATTTACAGAAGCCAAGCCAGTTTGTCGCCTGGTATCAAAGTTCGCATGGGCACCAAAGCCCTGCCTCACGCCGGCATTGGTGTACCCGCCTATGCATGGAGTACCTCGCCTCTGCGCCGATATACCGACTTGGTCAATCAGTGGCAAATCATTGCCTGCGCACAGCACGGGGCCACAGCCGCCTTGGCGGCACCCTTCAAGCCCAAAGACGCGCAGATGTTTGCCATCATCAGCGCCTTTGAAGCCGCCTACACCGCCTACAACAGCTACCAATCCGGCATGGAACGTTTTTGGACGCTTCAATATCTGAAGCAAGAAAACATCACCGAAGTGGTGGCCAGTTTGGTCAAAGAAATGGGCGGCGGCAGTTGGCTGGTGCGTGCCGATCAATTGCCGCTGATGTTGAGCGTCATGGGTGCAGCAGGCTTGGCGCGTGGTGACAAAGTCAAAGTCCAGTTAGGCAGCATTGACGCCATGGCCTTGGATGTCACGGGCACAGTGATTGAAAAAATCACATCCTCTGATCACAACCTAGAGGGCGCCTCAGCAGATGAGTCAATGGAAGACTTGGAAGAAGCCGCTACCGGGCCCATTGCCATTGCCATGAATGTGAACGAAACCCCCACAGAGGACCCCTCGGCCTAACTTAGGCTCTTCACGCGATCAGCCCCATGCTCTCTTCTTCAATGTCACTGTCGCGCCATCAAGCTTCGCACCGTGCCTTGCTTTGGGCCTTGGGCTTGTCGATTGTTTTTCATGCGAGTCTGCTCACCTTGAAATGGGCTGCGCCTGCCACCTTCGATCGTATTTTTGAAACCAAGACTTTAGAAGTGGTGTTGGTCAATTCAAGCAGCAAGAATGCACCCGACGCCCCCTTGGCCTTAGCCCAAGTGAACTTGGCAGGCGGCGGTCAAGTGCCAGGCATCAGTTTGCAAACCAGCCCCTTCAGTGTGCAAACAGCCAGTGCCAACACGCAAGACTTGGAGCATGTTGAACAACAAATCGAATCGCTGAAAAATGAACAGCAGCGATTGATTCAACAATTGAAGCAAGAATTATTTCAACTCAACAGTGCCAATCCAATGCAAGCCAGTGAAGCCAAGTCGGCAGATGCCATGGCTGAACGCAAGAAACAACTCGCCAACCAATTGGCTCAGATTGAAAAACAATCACAGGCCCTGCAAGGCGGCCCTAAGAAACGCTTCATTGGCCCTGCCACGAAAGAGGTTTCCTTTGCGCGCTATTACGACAAAATGCGCCGCACCATCGAAGTCACGGGCACTGAAAATTTTCCGCAAGCAGCAGGTCAAAAACTCTACGGCCAGCTCACCATGGTCATCACCTTGAACAGCAAGGGCCATGTTCTGAACACCGAGGTGGCCAGCGGTTCTGGCCAATTCGTTTTGGACCAGCGCGCTCAAGCCATTGTTCGCGGCGCGTCTCCCTTTGGGGAATTCACATCAGACATGAAAAAAGAAGCAGACCAATTGGTGGTGGTCACTCGCTTTCAATTCGCCCGCGACGAAACCCTTGAAACCAACATGTTGGCACCTGATTCAAGTGCCTCATCCAAGCGTGCGGTTCAAGTTCAGTCCCAAAATTAACGGATGCTTTTCATGGACTCCTATTGCGTTTTCGGCCATCCCATTGAACACAGCAAGTCGCCCTGGATTCAAACACGCTTTGCAGAACTCACCGGTCAAACACTGAAATATGAAAAAACCTGGGTGCCACTCGACGGCTTCAGTGCCAGCGTTCATGCTTTAAGGGCCGCTGGCGGCAAAGGCTGCAATGTCACCTTGCCCTTCAAAACCGAGGCCGCCGCGCTGGCCACTGAATGCAGTCCCCGCGTGGCATTGGCACAGGCCTGCAACACCCTCCAGTTTGACGGCGAACACATCTATGGCGAGAACACCGATGGCTTAGGCTTGGTCACCGACTTGGTCAGCAATGCGGGCTTCTCTTTGGAAGGTCGCCGCATTTTATTAATTGGTGCAGGCGGTGCAGCAGCAGGTGTATTGGGCCCTTTGTTGACCCAAAAACCTGACAGCATTTGGGTGGCCAACCGAAGCCTTGACAAAGCCATTCAACTGGTTGCGCGGCATGCCAGTTTGGCTTTGGCCGAGGGCGTTGACTGCCAAGCCTTTGGCTTGACCCACGAAGCCATTCTGAGTCAATCCTTTGACTTGGTCATCAACGCCAGCAGCAGCAGCCTTCAACAAGCGGCCTTGCCCGTGCCCGCCAGTGTGCTTCAAAGCAATGGCTTGGCCTGCGATTTGATGTACGGCCCAGCCGCACAAGGCTTCATGCAATGGGCCCGTGCCAACGGCACCCAAGCGCGCGATGGACTTGGCATGTTGGTTGAGCAAGCGGCGGCTTCATTCCAGCTGTGGCGCGGCGTTCAGCCACCTACCCTAGAAGTCTTGGCTGATTTGCGGGCTTTGTTGTCCCAAGCAAAGTGACATGCTGACTTCCATTTTCAATGCCTTGAAACAATGGCTCTGGCTGGTGTTAGCAGGCTTTGTCATTTTGCAATTGTTCTTTGTCGGACGCATTGCATTCATGGCCGTGGTTGACCCTTCGTCCACCGCCTTTGAACGCTCGCAAGCTTGGCAAATTGTCAGCACCCAAGGCCGACTCAATTGGCGGCAGCAATGGCAATCTGAGGATCAAATGGCCAAAACACTCAAACGGGCAGTGCTGGCATCAGAAGACA
>Ga0214919_10011790_pt1 | contig 10854 bp, 9 predicted proteins | sample LL1503_MetaG_FD_177994 | JGI IMG/M metagenome (GOLD analysis project Ga0214919, IMG submission 177994) | Freshwater microbial communities from Lake Lanier, Atlanta, Georgia, United States - LL-1503 | ecosystem: Environmental > Aquatic > Freshwater > Lake | place: USA: Georgia | collected 2015-03-15
ACAGCGTGAGCGTTAATTACGGGCCATTAACTTTTTCATTAAAAATTGGAGAAGAATTTATTAAAGCAAAAAGCGATGCAACTGCCATAGGTGATTCTAAATGGCAGAAAGGAGCCGATATTGATGCATGGCCTTCTTATGAAATTCATCCTACAAGTGCATGGAATTATGGATTAGTATTTGATGAAAAGAATATTAGCAATTCTTTCTCCATTGAAAAAAAGCCATGGCCAAAAGATAATTTTCCTTTTACGCAAAGCGCATGTCCAATTATAATTAAAACAAAAGCACAAAAAATTCCCAACTGGAAAATTGATCAATACGGCCTTTGTGGCGTATTATCTATGAGCCCAATAAAAAGGACATCGTCGGTTGAAACTGTTATCCTATTACCAATGGGTGCAGCCCGTTTGCGCATTAGTGCTTTTCCTGTTATTGGAAAGGGAGCTGATGCATTAGATTGGAAAAATTAAAAGGCGAATTGTTATAAGTGTAGTGAGAGTTTTAGTTGTCCGCCAAATCCTTTTTGAATGATTCTCATTAAAGTAGACAACCTAATATCTGATGCATTGTTTTCAATTCTAGAAATATATGCTTTGTTGGTGCCGCATTTGTCTGCAAGTTCTTGTTGAGTCATTCCTAACCTTAAACGAGCTTCTTCTAATAAAACCCCTAAACGAAATGTTTCAAATTCTTGTTCCCAGGAGTCTCTTGCGGGCTTCCCTTTTTTACCGTACTTGGTATCAAGTAATTCATTTAAGGTAGTAATATTTTTAGTTTTTTTTATTTTCATTTTTATATTCCTCCATTATTCTTAAAGCCTTTTCAATTTCTTTTTTTGGTGTTTTTTGAGTCTTTTTTTGAAATCCATTTCCAAGCACCACAAGATTTCCTTTGTCGAAAAAGCAAAATATTCTAAATATATTTCCAGACACTTCCACTCTAATTTCAAACAACCCAACTGTGCCTTCTAAATGTTTGAAATATTTTTCAGGAATCTGATTTGTAACTTGAATCAAGTTCAAAGTCCATTCGATCTTCTTTTGAACATCTGAATTTTGTATTTCATAAAAGTCTAAAAAGTATCTTTTATAAACAATTACAATACGATTCATAAAAAACAAAGTTAACTAATTAGACAACTTAAAAAAATAAAATATTACCCGAATTATTAAAGAACTGCGCCTTTATTTTTATTGCAGTTATTTATAGAACTAAAATTATTAAGTGATTTTGTAATAATTGTAATTGGAAACTGAAAAGATTTTATCAAATAATCTGAACAGAAACTCTTTCTTAGATCTGTTAAAACACATCCCTTCTCTATAAAAAAAGCAGCTGTATCACGTTTGATACAGCCGCTTTTAAAATGATGCTTATTGGTATTTATTAATTCTTTTGTATTAGCCTCATATTAATTACAGCTAAACGGTGGGCTTCGGCTTTGTCTACTTTTAAGAATTTGATATACAATTTGTGCGGACCTGGCTTTACGTTTTCTAACACTACTTCAGATTTACTAAACATGGTACTAGCTGTGTTGGCTAACTTAAGTTCGCCAATTTTTGTACCCGTTGGTCGTGGTCTGTCTTGGTATAGGGATAATTCATAGCCCTTGTCTAATTGTTGTGGAATACCATATCCAAATTCAATTGATTTAATTCCGTCTAAATTAATATCAGAAAATTCTAACCAACCTTCTTCGGCATTAACAAAGGCTGCACGGTGTTCGCGCCATCCTTTAACGTCTACACCTGAAGCAGCGGTGCTAGTTGGCATAATAATTAGTGCGCTTCTAAGTGTGGTTGTATTAGTTGTACTTAGTGGTTTAATACCAGGACCTCCTTTGTCGGTATAGGTTGCGGTAATTTGCATTAAATTTCCAGGGCCCATATCTTGTTCTGTTGGTGTGATAGTTCCACTAGCAGACAATGAAGGCGTTTTCTTTTTGTCTACACTCAAAATGTATTCAACAATCATATCTAACTCGTCTTGCTTTAAGTTTGGATGCGCAGCCATGGCTACTTCACCCCAAACACCACTTCCGCCTTTAACAATTTTATTGGCTAAATAGGTTTTTGATTTTGCATCGTCTTTGTATTTTTCTGCCACCATTTTAAAAGATGGTCCAACAGATTTTTCTGCTTCTTTGTGGCAAGATTTACAATCAAGTGTTGCAATTAAATTTCTGCCTTCCATAATCGAAGACATGATTTGATGACCTTGTACTTGTGCTTTATCGGGTCCATTTAAATAATCGACTTTTACATAAATTGATTTTTTATCAATGCCGCCTTTTTCGGTAGAGCCGTCTTCTTTATCTTTTACATTCACCGCATATTTAACGGGTTGTCCTGGATAATAAAAGTTATGGTCTTTTGAAATAGCTACATCTACAACTGGTGATTCATTTCCTGCATAAACACTAATCACTTCACTTTTTGTAGCGGCACCTTTTGCATCTTTTACAGTAAGATTAATACGGAATTCACCTGGTGTTGTAAAAGTGAAAGAAGTAGTAGGTGTGGTGGTTGTTTTAATTGTTTTTCCAAAACTCCAAACATAAGTAAGCGCATCATTGTCTGGATCTGTAGAACCTGTTGCATCTGCTTTAATGGTTAATGGTAAAGTACCAGATAATTTATTAACGCTGATAGTCGCTTTAGGCGCTCTATTGCCGCTGTTATAATCAATTCTAGAGAGTGCTGCATCTTTATTTTTTGAAAACCAACCTGAGCCATATTCTAGTACATAGAATCTTCCATCAGGACCAAGTTCAACATCAATAGCACTATTGAATTTTGTATTTGGCATGAATGGATCCATTTGTTTGTAATTGCCTTCTGCATCCATCGATACCATTTTAATCCAACCTCTTATCCATTCATAAAACATGAGTTTCCCTTTAAAATAATCGGGATAGCGGGTGGCTTTTGGATAAAATTCTGGATAGTAAACCGGCCCTGCCATTGCGTTACGTCCGCCAGTGCCTACTTCTGGAAAATCTGGAGATACAGCATACGGATACCAAATAAATGCAGGACTAACTGGAGGTAATTCAACTAAGCCAGTATTATTTTTAGAAAGGTTCATTGGTTTTTTAGGATCGAAAAATTCACCCACTACACCTGTTTCGTAATTGAATTGGCGATACGGATAATTGTTACCAATAAATAATGGATATCCAAAATAACCAGCTTTACGCGCTTGGTTAAGTTCATCATATCCACGCGAACCCTTCTCGTCTGATTTATCGTTTGCTGCATCGGGTCCTACATCTCCCCAATAAACAAATCCGGTTTTACGATCCACCGAAATTCGGTATGGATTTCTAGTACCCATTGCAAAAATTTCTGGGCGTGTTTTAGGCGTTCCTGGTTTAAATAAATTGCCTTCAGGAATAGAATAACTTGCATCTGGATTTACTTTGATGCGTAAAATTTTTCCGCGCAAATCGTTGGTATTACTAGATCCTCTGCGTCCATCGTATTGTTCAAATCCAGCGCGATTGTCTATTGGTCCAAATCCATCCAATACATATTTTGAATCGGGTTGATTGAACGGTGTTGTATTATCACCCGATGAAATATATAAATTTCCGTCAGGACCAAATGCCAATGAACCACCTGTATGACAACAAATAAATCTGGTTGTGGCTACATCAATTATTTTTTTCTCGGAGGATAAATCTAGTTTGCCATCTTTAAAAATAAATCGTGAAACTCTGTTGGCCGCAGTATCAGCAGAAGAATAATTTAAATAGATATAGTGATTGGTAGCGTAATTAGGATCTGCAGTAATGCCAATTAATCCTTCCTCGGCATTAACACCTTTTACGCCAGATTGGTGATAGAGATTCAATTTTGCAACTTGCGTAACTTTTTTGGTGGTGTTATTATAAAATTGCACTTCTCCTTTGCGTTGGATAATGATAATATCAAAATTAGGAAGGATGGTCATTTCTGTTGGCTCATCAAAGACCCCTCCTGCCAATACATTTTTTGTAAAACGATCTTCATCGGGAGGAATTGAAGAACTTGCTTTTGAATAATCTAATGGTTTTTTGTTACCAATTGCATATTGAATACCACCTAATAAATGTTTTAAATAAAGAGGATCGGCAAATGATTCGTCGGTATGACCTAGCTCTGTGTAGAATGCACGTCCGCCATCATAATCGTGGTACCAAGCCATAGGATGTGATGCACCATGTTCGCCGCCCTTGTATGATTTTTCGTCGATACTAATTAGCACTTTCACTTCATTACCTGGTGCTTTTCTAAAATTATACCATTCGTCGAAACGTTCCCAAATTGCAGGCAAATGTGCGGTGCTAGGATGGGTGTTATCGTTTACTACCAACTTTGCCATTTGTTGGCTTGGATGACCTTTAAAATAAGCACCAGATAGTTTTCCATACCAAGGCCATGTGTACTCGCAATCTGTTGCAGCATGAATACCTACATATCCACCACCAGCTTGCATATATCTTTCAAATGCTGCTTGTTGGTACATATTTAAAATATCTCCAGTAGTACTTAAAAATACTATGGCATTATATTTTTTTAAATTGTCTTCGGTAAACATTGTTGCATCTTCTGTGGTGTCTACTGAAAATCCATTTGCTTTACCTAATTCTATTAAGGCTGGTTTGCCAACTTTAATGGAACCATGACGAAATGCTGCGGTTTTTGAAAAAACCAATACACGTGTTTGTGCGCTTAATTGGAGTGTAAGCAAAAGCAGCAATGACAATAAACCGTTTTTAATCATAAACTTGTTTTGTAGATGAATGTATCCGTTAAATTTTTAAATGTCTTTAAATGTAAATGGAGAGTGAATTTAACAACAAAATCCGGACAAAAGTTAGTCACTAGTGCGGTAATGGTTAAAAGAATTGAGATATTTTACTATAAGCTTTTAGGTATGTTGATTATAAATGAGTTATGATTTATGACTTTTAGTTATACTACATTTATAAGCATCTTAAATAAACAAAGGCTTCATTTAAACTTTAAAATTTGGCAAGACGGGTTTGTATTAGGTCGTTTGAACTTGCTGCTCCCAACCAGTTTCTTTCAGTCCAGGATCTTTTTCTTTCTGTAAAAAATCAGTTGCCAATTCAGCACCTGAAAAGTTTGCATCCATGATTGCACTATCTAGCACTGATTCTATTGGTTCACTCCAAGCAGAGCTACTATCGTTGTAAGCAGGATTACTCATGGAATTGTAACAAGAAATCATTGACCATCTAGCAGTATCACTCGTATTGCCTTCGCTACGATGTAATAAATTACTATGAAAAATTAACGCATCTCCCATTTCTAATTCAACATATATATGTTCCATTGTATTAATTGCATGAGTAACCATTACCATATCTGCACCAACTTGCTCGCCCGAAAAGCCATGATTTACCCTACCTAATTTATGTGATCCTTTAATAACCTGTAAACAACCATTCAACTGGTTGGCATTAGTTAGCGCAACCATAATACTGATTAATTGATCGGGAAAAAGAAACTCATTCTTGTACCAATATCCATAGTCTTGGTGCCATTCCCATGCGCCACCAATTTTTGGTTCTTTTTGCATCAACTTGGTATGAAAATGACAAACAGGTGCATTGCTATCTAATAATGCAGCTGCAGCATTTACCATACGTTCACTTCTAATTAACATGCTGTAAATATCATTGCCTGGTTTGAACCATAAAGTCAATTTAGAATTTTTGCCAGCATTGTCTTTAATCTCTTGGGCATTATTTTTTAGCACTTGGTCGCTAATTGCGGTCGTATAAATTTTAGTAATTTCTGCTGTTGTAAGAAAATTTTTTAGAACCAAATATCCATCTTGGTGAAAAGATTGTATTTGTTGGCTGGTAAGCGTATACGAATTCATTAGCGTAATGATTATACTGTAGAGATTAGTTCAATTTACAGAAAATTTATTGAAACAAAATCGGGTTTAGTTCCGTATCAATAACTTCTCCAATTTTAGCACCAGGGCACCAAGTATCCCAATCTGCTTGTTGGTTATCATTTTTTGGTGCTTGTAGTGTACTGTCTTTATCCATATAAATCATGGTCATTACCTTTCTCATTTGCATAGATAGATTAGGACCAGCTCTATGGTAAAGCCATCCCATATGAAAACTTATTTCGCCCAAATCAAAGGCTTCCACTATGTGTTCAAAGCCTGAGTTAGCTAAGGTGTTTGCTAAGAAGTTTTCACTCTCATCACTAATTTGTTTGTCTCTCCCTTCTGTTAATTGAAAACTTTGCGCGCAATATTCTAATGGACCTAGGTGTAAAGGAGTTGCTTGTAAAGGAATCCATGCTGTTACCGTTCTATCTGAACTAATCGGCCAATAATATTGATCTGCATGCCAAGGCGTATGTCCACCGCTAGGTTCTTTATACAAAGCTTGATCGTGGTATAGCCTTACTCCAGAAACAGCTAATAATTCAGTGGCAATTTTTGCAAGGCGTTTTCCAAATACAATTTCCTTTACCAGTTCGGAATTTCTCCAAATATTCATGATTTGTAAAAACGCTTTTCCGTAAGTATCTCTGTCTTCCATAGCTAAGTGCTGCTTATTTAGCCGATTTACTTCATTTGAAATTTCAGCATCCATGAAATCAATTACTTCTTTTGAAAAAACGTTTTTGATTTTTATAAACCCATTTTTTGTAAAGAATTTTTTTTGCTCATCTGATAAAAGAAAAGGCTCATTGAGGGCAGAATGAATATTAGCAGGAATATGTTGCATATACTATTGACTTTAATTACACTAAAATTATTGGAAAATAAAGTAAATCTGCTTTATTCATTGGGCTTTTCAATGGTAATGGTTGTTTTAAAAGGCAATTATTAGCTTTAATTCCTTAAAAAAGGGTAAATCAACCACCCCAAGAACAGACTTTTTTTGACAATTTGGTAATCTAAACTTAATAATTTGGTCATATTAAATAGGTTATTTTGAAAAACCAAGTAGTATGGACAAAAGAAAATTAGATGTAGTTGTACTTAGTGATCTACACCTAGGAATGTTTGGATGCCATGCGCAAGAAGCGGTAAACTATTTAAAAAGTATTTCTCCTAAGTTGCTTGTTTTAAACGGCGACATCATTGATATCTGGCAATTTAAAAAAAGCTATTTCCCAATAGCACACATGCAAGTCATTAAAGAGATTTTTAGCATGTTGAGTAATGGTACCAGGGTGGTTTATATTACTGGTAATCACGACGAAGCCCTCAGAAGATACAGCGATTTACAAATGGGCAACCTACAATTGACCGATAAATTAGTATTGGATTTAGACGGTAAAAAAACATGGATTTTTCACGGAGATGTTTTTGACGCCACTACTAAAGGATCAGCAAAAATTATAGCAAAACTAGGTGGGCATGGATACGATTTACTTATTATGGTAAATAGTGCCATCAATTTTGTACTGCGTTTATTGGGTAGAGAGAAAATGAGTTTGAGTAAGCGTGTAAAAAATAGTGTAAAAAAAGCCGTTTCTTGGATTGGAAATTTTGAACATACTGCAGCAGAATTGGCTATTGAAAAAGGATACGACTATGTAATCTGTGGGCATATACACCAGCCGCAAAAAAGATTGATTACAAACGACAAAGGATCTGTGATGTATTTAAATAGTGGTGATTGGATTGAAAACCTAACCGCACTAGAATACAACCAGGGTTCTTGGAATATTTATGAATACCAAGAACAAACCTATGCTGCTAAAATAGTTGATATAAAAAAACAAAGTAAAAAATTGCCTGAGTTGAATGTGCTAACAAATGAGGTAGCTTATTTTTTACATTCTAAAGGATTACAATTTTAAAATTGAATAAATGAAAATATTATACGCTGTACAAGCAACCGGAAATGGACATATTAGTAGGGCTATTCAAATATTGCCTTATTTAAAACAATACGGTGAAGTGGATATTTTTTTAAGTGGCGAAAATGCAAATTTAAATGTTGGTATGCCTGTAAAATATTCGAGCAAGGGCTTAAGCTTATTTTACGGCAATAGCGGCAAGCTCGATTATTATACTATGTTTAAAAAGTTCTCCTTAAAAAGAATTTGGAATGAGGCAAAACAATTACCTGTTGAAAAATACGATTTAGTTTTAAACGATTTTGAATCTATCACTTCTCTTGCTTGTAAATTTAAAAATGTACCAAGTATTCAATTTGGTCACCAAGCAAGTTTTCAAAGTGCATTAACTCCTAGGCCTAAAAAGAAAGATATACTAGGTGAATTTATTTTAAAGAGTTATGCGCCGTCCACCAAATACCTTGGCCTACATTTTGAATCGTATGATGCAAATATTTATAACCCCATTATAAAGTCTGAAATTATTGAAGCGAATGCGGTAAATGAAGGACACGTAACTGTGTATTTATCACATTATTCTAATGCAGTACTCGAACAATATTTGCTAGCTATTCCTGAAATAAAGTTTGAAGTTTTTTCTAAAGAAATAAAAACAGCTTTTGTAAAAAAGAATATCTACTACTACCCAATTTCAAATACCTTATTTACACAAAGCATGATAAAAAGTGCTGGAGTGATTACTGGTGCTGGATTTGAAACACCTGCAGAAGCAATGTATTTAGGAAAGAAATTAATGTGCTTACCTATTAGGGGGCAATACGAACAATTGTGTAACGCTGCTGCACTAGCTAATATGGGCGTTTCGGTTATTGATAAAATTGAACAAGGATTTAACGAGAAAATAAAATTGTGGTTTGGCAATTCAAATATTAATAGTTTAACCTTACAACATAGCACCTACCAATTGATTCAACTATTAATGGAAGAGGCAAAATCTTTACAAACAAACAAACAAAAAACAGGCGTTTATGAGCCAAATAATTTTGCGCTAATGAACGAACTAAGTTTGTAAAAAATCTCTAAACCAATAACCCGACTGTTTAATGGTTCGTAATTGGGTAGCAAAATCTACATGTATTAATCCAAATCGGGCATTGTATCCAAAAGCCCATTCAAAATTATCGGTTAGGGTCCAAGCATAATAACCGCTAATATTTACGCCATCATTTTTTGCTTTAAGTACAGCACCTAAATATTGCTTGAAATAATCAATTCGTTGTTGGTCGTTTATTACGCCGTTTTGAAAAACATCTTTAAAATAAGCACCTCCTTCGGTAACAATAATTTCTGGAATGTTTCCATAGTTCCATATTCGATGTAACATTCTATTAAAACTCTCTGGATTAATTTCCCAACCTAATTGCGTATGCGGCACTTTTCTAGATTTTGCAGTAACTTCAGAAGCTTGTAAATAGGGAATAAGATTGTTGTTTTTTACGGTAACAGCAAAATAATTTTGAATACCAATAAAGTCAAAATCAAAAGCCATTTGTTGTTGATAACGCCATGATTTGGTATGCAAATGTAACTTTTCTAAAAATTGAAAATTCTCCATATGCGGATATCCTAAACCTAAAACAGGTTCTAATAAAAGTCTGTTTAATAATACATCGGATTTTGCAGCTGCCAAAACATCTTTTTCTTGTAAAGTATGCGGCATTACTTCACTACAAGAAAAACTCGAGCCAATATGTGCATGTGGCACTTCGGACCTTAATATTCTACCACCTTCTGCCGTACACATTGCAGCATTGTGAATGGCAGGAAAAAAATTTGACAAACCCATTTTTCCTGGCGCATGTTTGCCCAACATATATCCTAAAGAAGTAAAACCAAATGGCTCATTCATTACAATCCATTGCTTTACTTTTTGGCCAAACTCAGTAGCACAAAGCTGTGTGAATTTGCTAAACCATTTAAGCATTTGATGACTCGTCCAACCACCATTTTTTTCTAAAGCCTGGGGTAGATCCCAATGGTATAAAGTAACCACTGGCTCTAGACCTATTTTTAAACACTCATCAATTACAGCATGATAAAAAGCAATCCCTTTTTTATTGGGTTTGCCAATACCTTCTGGTAAAATTCTACTCCAAGAAATTGAGAATCTAAAATGGTTAAAGCCTAGTGCTTTTGCTAATAACAAATCGTCTTTGTAGCGATGATAAAAATTAGAACAATGTGTTGGCTTTGCACGCCCTTCAATAGCCGTTTGTCTTTTGGCAAATACATCCCAAATAGACAAACTACGCCCATCCTCTAAAGCTGCTCCTTCATTTTGCGGAGCAGAAATAGCCACCCCCCATTTAAAGTCATTGCCAAAATCAGAAGCATGTATTTGTTTGACCATGTGCATCGATTAAATTTGAAATTTGCGTTTATACATCCACGCAATATAAATATTATATTGCGTTAATTTTGTTATAATTGATAATTGTAAAACGCTCTTATGAAATACTTATTACCTATTTGTTTGATATTTTTTTTTGCTTGTAGCACCAAGGTAACTATCACTAGTAGCGAGCAGTTTTCTAATAAGCGTATTGCGATTGGTGATATTACAATTGCGCCCCTTTATAAAAATAACCAGCTAAAAACCGACACGCTCTGCGCTTGTATTGGCAGTAGTTTGGGTAGTGCTATGCTGCCGTTTTTTCAGGCAGCAGGAATGCACGTAATAGACATCCCTCAAAAGAATTTATTAGAAAATATACATGTGGCTGATTCTTTAAAAATTGACTATTTATTACTAGCAACTGGCCAAGTGCAAACTTATGGCAAGCCAGGTAGAGAAACCTATTTCATGCGTACCCTATCTGTTAAAATAGTGGATACCAAAAGTTTAGAGGTGATGGCTACTGGCAATTTTGAAGGACCTTCTGTATATCCTGAAGGAGCGGCAAAACGTATTGGTAAAAAATTTTCTAAGTCAATAAAG
>Ga0214919_10011792_pt1 | contig 10853 bp, 7 predicted proteins | sample LL1503_MetaG_FD_177994 | JGI IMG/M metagenome (GOLD analysis project Ga0214919, IMG submission 177994) | Freshwater microbial communities from Lake Lanier, Atlanta, Georgia, United States - LL-1503 | ecosystem: Environmental > Aquatic > Freshwater > Lake | place: USA: Georgia | collected 2015-03-15
CTGTGCTAGACATTGGCAGACCTGAGCCTTCCGACAAGAAGTTCGATGGAAGCGGAATCATTCTTCCAAGGCCCTGATTTCATCTCCGAGTTTAGGTGTGTTTCAATGTATTCCAGAAGGGAAATCCACGACTTTCTGAGATCCCAAAACTCTGTAAATTCGTCACGAAGAAACTGTTCTCCTTTACTAGGATCCCCCGACTTGGAAACTTGTTGGACCGCGAAGAGCAGTCGACCCATGGGAGCCTCCGCAATGGGCGAGTTACGGATGCACTTGGAGTTCAGTTCAGAGGGAGTTGCTACACGAGTTGCGTGATCACGCGTTTCACCAAGGATCACCGCATAGTCGCCAACGTTGAAAGTTCGAGCATAATTTTGATAAGTGCCGATGCGTTTGTCCTTGCCGAACTCACTCTCAATTCCTTTCAAATAAAATCGTTCAACGGGCTTCAAGTCACGCCAGAGCTCGCTTGTTAAACCGCTTGGGACTAAGTAATCTGCGGCTACCTGCTCGGCCTTACGAATTAATTCTCCCAGCACAGATTTCTCTCCCCGCTCACGTGGCCTAGCAATTTCTCTCTCTGCGTCTATCCCTGCGATCTTGCCGTAGCTGGTTAGAATACTGAGTGCGGCGGCATAAGCCGCGAGGTGAAGATCTGCATCACAGAAATTGGGCTCTTTTTGGTCGTTATCTAAAGCCTTCATGTTTTCTAGCTGATGGCCAATGGCTCTACGGATTTTCGGCCATGCCGCTGCGAGATTTCCTGTTTCTGTACTTGTGCGTTTTCGAAGAACTAAAAGAACTGTTCCTTGAACGTAAGCGCCAGTACGAAGTCCGGTAGTTAACTCTGTCTCAATGACCCATGCCGCAGAAACTCTTAGTCCTGCAGACCAGAGCACTAGCGCAAGATCCGCCCAGATTTCAGGATCCTGATGGGTAAACATAACCATTTGCATCCCGTTATCAGGCATGTTTTCAGCAAACCGCTTGTAACAGTCCCGCATTCCGATACGGAAATGATGGTCGTTGCCACTTAGCTCCTCGTCACGTGCGCTCTTGACTGACCAATCCGGAAAAATCGATGGCAGTAGCTTTTCATACCAAGCGAGAAAGAACTCGCCCAGCTCGCCATAGTTTACTGCGTCAGCATAAGAGGGGTCGGTAATCCATAGGTCAGCTTTGTACTCAGTTAGTCTCGCATCTTCGGTTTTAACGCTTCCTTTTGCTTTAGTAGATGCCTTAAACTTTGGAAGACAACTTCTCAGATATTCCGTTCCACGACTCCCGTAAACAACAGTCGTATTAAGAGCCTGATTCATGAAAGTATTCTTTATTGAAACCTTTCCAGCCCCAGAGTCCCAGATGGATAGTCTTGAGTTCCAATCAGCAAACCTACCTACAGTCAGCAACGCTGCAGCCTTAGTTGACTCACATATCTTTTTATTAGTGAATACTTTCTTTAAGAAGATTCCTGCGAACAGAAGTTGCCGTGGTAGGAAAAGATGATGCCAATGACTCCACCCGCGCTCGCGTATCGGTTGGCCTGTGTTATTGCCTGGGCGTATGACCATGTCGGGCAGATATCCCCTGCTCTGCCAATCAGCTAATTGCTTTTCAACTTCACTAGTTACGTATTTTTCCTGCAAAAGATCACGATCTGTAGGCGCCTCATAAGTAAAACTTTGCTTAACAGATCCATCCTGATGAGTTTTAGTAACTAGCCACCTTATGCAATACAGTCGTTCCTGAAATTTGTCATGAGGACCTGGAACTATCTGGTTTTTGTCCCAAAGTCGTAGTCCCTCCACCCCTCGTAAGGACTCACCAGATATTGGGGTGCGGTTGTCTGGTGAGATTATTTTTCCATTTCGATCAACTGGGGATCTAAGTCCACCGCTCCATGTTGCCTCCGCTTTTGCAGCTCTGAGATCTGCAGCAGATCCACCATGTATGATATCAATTATAAAAGATTTCGACGGTGTGTGAGGAATTAACTTCGCATAAATACCATTACCTTCATCAATTATCCAATTAGATGCTAACGGTATTTTCCAGCCTGAGTTCGGATCTACAATCTCATTGCAATAAAAATGAACATGCGCCTTTGCCCCATCCTCTCGGGATTCGAATCTAAATTCGTCCACCTCCAAGCTCAGCTCATCAAATGCTTGCGTTAGCTCGTTAGTTACCCGCAATTGCAACTTTTCATCACCACCAAGCACATTCATTGAAACCCAAGTCAAGAGGGCTGCTGCGGGGCTAATATCACCAGCCATAGCATCACACCCAATTCGTGATGCTTCAAAAGGAATAGATCCTCCACCGCAGAATGGGTCTGCAAGTCGAGGGGTGTGCCCATACTGACGTGTTCCTAGCTCATCTACAAGTTCTTGGAGATTACTCGCCGACGTTGACAAGTGCTCATTAATTTCCTTCCAAGTTTTTTCAGAGGGGCCGACAACCTCTTCGGGGCGCAAACAATAGCGGAGCTTATGCTCATATGGCATCCTCACAAAGATCCGGTGAAACGCTTCGGCTTTCCTCTCCCGGAAGCTAGGTCTCTCTTCACTAATCAAGTGAGTTCCCGATAGCCACTTAGGCTTTCCGCCGACAATTTCGAAAAAATCAGACTTTTCAGTCGCCGAAGCATAATCATATTCGATCTGCCTGCTGGACTTCTTTGTCAGGTTACAAGTCCAAGTCTTGGATTGATCGCAACGCAGATTCCAGAGCGCATCATCGTCCATCGTAAGAATCCTCAAAAAGATCTCCTGGTCTTTCTTTGGGTCCTCCGAAGCAGGCATAAGCATCCCGAGAATACTGGCGCGAACGATAATCAGCTGCTTGCGCCCCCACCATTTGCCCATTCCCGTGAGAGTTTGTCCGGTATTAGAGCGTCGTTCCTTCAGCGCCTCCTTGGTCAGCTTGGCAACTGGGAACTGAGTTTCAATGAAGGACAAACCGTCGGATGAGGGTGTCGTCATAGCTGAAAGAGGTTTAGTTGCACTTTAGCGGCTAGCTTAGTCTCTGCATCCGCCGTGGGCGTATCATTCAATGCGTGCAGAGAGTTTTTTTTTTGGCAGCGGCTTTTTTTGCTGGGGATTTCATTTCAGAGTCTATTGAAGTTTGAGATAGCCCGGGCTTCAAGGTGGCCCGCCCGGTTTCACCAGGGACATCAACCAATGGATTTTCCGACAAAGCTACAGTAAGTGCCTTCCGCCAACCGAGCCCCCGTCCTTTTCGGGAGTTTTGGCTGAATGGTGCGTTAGCAGTGCTGTATAGCCACCACCGTTCTTCGGGGGCAAGGCCACGCCAGTTTCTAAATACAGTATCTGCTCGATCAGAGGGCAGGTCTTCAAGTGCCCACCCAAGTAGAACCAACTCTTTGCCATAGTGGGGCGAAAGATAGTTGTGACCTGCTCGCCACTTGCCAGGCTTCCGATTGGCCTCCTTCAACCGAAGATTGAAGGACACGCGCACTTGCTCAGAAATCGCATCCCATACCGGCCGCAGAAATTGTACGCGCTCTATTGCTCCCGTTGGCAGCGTGCCATCATAGTTCTCGAGAAAACGCAGGCACTCATAAACCGTGACCTCCTGTTCCCCTGCCTCCGCGGATGGGACGTTCACCAAGTAATGGTGATGACCATCGCTCGGATTGAATCCAAACATGCCAACTTGAGGGTCAGGCGGACTCACTGCCTAATCTCGCTTGGGTTCGCCGTGAGGCCTAGCAGCACAAGAGCTTTTTTGAGTTCGCTTCCAAGGTCGAAAGCGGCCTGGCGGATTTCAATACTGGCCTTGGATTGTGGGACTAAATCCTGAAGAAACTTCACGGTGTTCTTTACCTCCGCAATAGATCGCTGGCTGGGGCCGGTGACCACGAGCTCTGCACAGTCAGCACTACCCTGTATGGCGGTAATTTGAATCTCGGAAATCCTTGCGTTGCAAGACTGGAGCTTATCGAGAAGTTCGTAGACCTCCGCTGTGGTTGCGGCCCTATGGATATGGGTCCAGATGGCTGGGATATTTGGGTTGATCTCGAATTCCTTGCCCTTCTCCGGGATCGGGAAGACAAAAAGAGTAACCGTTTTGTGAGCACCATTCGTTCCGCTGGCCTGTACAACTTTGCACGTGTCAGGAATATCGAACGGAATGGAATAAGGAGTGCCATGCTGTGTAGGGTCGGTGTTATTAATCGAAAAGCGAATCTCTGAGCCTGAAGGGAATGCCTTAAGCTCGCATTTTCGCTGACCACCAGCCTCGATCAGGCTGTGTTTGATGACGATTTGATTCGTCCACTTTACTGCATCACCGGTTTCATGCTCACCCCTTGAATCGACGACAAGGAAAGAAGCCTCCATTGCAAATATTTTGAGATTTCGTTTATCGAGTTTTGGTGAAGAAGTAGTGGCTGGTGCACCGCCTTCCTCAAGGTGCACAATATCTCCGCGCTCTGGAATAAGGTTCAATGTGACCTCCTGGGTCGCAATATCCCGATTCTCAGACCAACGGATGCTCGTCTTCTGCTTAGCGTGGGGGCCCTTGTGAACAAAGCCGTTGTATTCTTTCCACTGACCGCGGCTAACCATTTCAGCTTTGAGAGAATCCAGAGCGCCTTTAGGATGCCAGCACCATTCGGTGTTCATGGCAGCGCGATTACGTATTTCAGACCACTTTTCCTCCGATTGCTCCGGAAGCCAAAGTATGTGCTCTGCATTTGTCCTAAACGAGCCATCAGGATTAATATCGTCCACATATTTATAGTTGTCTTTAAGGCAAGAAATGACCTGCTCCTCGCCATTAAATTCATTGGCCTTGTAGGTAAAACGAACAGGAGCTTCGACCAGCTCGCCACTCACCGGATAGTGAATGATCGTGAAGCAATCCTTAATTGCCAGGTAGAAATTTGAGCGGTATTTATCCCGCAAATCGCTAGCTTGAATGAACTGTGGATCAGTAGCAGGAACGTCATCGGCCTTCAGCTTCTGCTCCGCCTTATCGATTGCGTAGAGGTAGGCTGCACGATCCAGCACGCTTTCGTAGGTCTGCTCTTGGCCCGTGAGAAAGAGAACGCGGTTTTTAAATAACTGACTGCTGTAGAACTTTTTGATTTCCTCGGCACTTTCATTTGTCGGCTTAAAGACGACCATTGTTACGTCGCTAACAGCAAGGTGAACATCGCCGAGGGCAGGCAAGACTTGTAAGGACTGGTAAAGATTCTTTTTTTCTGGACTAAAGATTGCTTCGAGCTTCTCAGTGAGAACCTTTTCTCGCACAGCGAGACTCGCATCGGACTTAATTCGATTGATCAGTGCAACCAAGTTCTGGACATCTCTGAAGTAGAGTCGGCCCTCGCTTGAGCGGTGGAGGAATGTGCAGCTTTCCTCGAGAGCCGGGATTACCTTACTATAAATCTCATCCAAGTCCTTTGTGGAACCCAACAACTGGTAAACGATCTCGTTCCGGGAAAGACCCAGGACCGGATTTGTTGCTGTAGATAGGGAGGCCAAGTAGAGAGTTCTGGCTATCGAGGTCGCGATTTTATACCCACCTGTTGCGTCTAGATTCTGGGCCGCACTGTTTCCGCTGGAATCCTCAACATCTGCGGAGATCGCGGGCTCGAGCTTAGAATTCACTTTCTCTAACTCACCGATCATCTCCGTGCTGAACTCGAAATCACCTGCACCAATAAGATACATAGATTGCGCTTCTTTAGACTTCCAAAGGCCGCCGACAATAATCCGCATCATGCGGATTAGAGCACGAGTCTGTTGAAATCCTTGGTTCTCCTTAAACCGAGCGTAAAGATCACGGATCCCAGGGTGAAAAGGGTAACTATCGCTTAGGGCTTGCCGGAAGGAAGCAGTATCGCGGTCGGTGTATCCCATGGCTCTGGCTTTTTCCAGTATGCCGCCATACTCATCGGCTACCTTTTTAACCTCTGCTTCGTCGGGCTCTCTGACAAATATTCGTTTACGCAGAATCTTATAAAACTCGTCGGTGTTGATCTGAACAGGCTCGAGGACCCGAGCAAAGCGGTTGATCTCTTGTCCGGTGTCCTCGGCTGCCTTCTGAAAGGCAATGTTTACAGCCTGCCCGCCGGCGGCATGTGCTGTGGAAGTGAGGTCTGAAAATACCGCTACACAGGCGGAAAGTTTATCGCTCGAGACGGCATTCAGGAGGTTAGCGAGCGCAACGGTGGTAATCCCTGCCAAAGTCGTTCCCGCAACCGACTTGCCGGCTGCGCCTTCAAGGTAAGGGGCTAGTTCGTCGAAAAGAAGTATCGTTGGTTCGCCAGCAAGGAGCTCCACCCAGTCTTCTTGCGAAGGCGCTTCTGGTGGTGAAATCAGGTCTCCGAAGAGCTTCAGCTTACCGACTTGATCAGCGACTTCGCCCCAAAGGCAGTTTTTCATTTTCATTCGACCACTTATTACAACGACCCGGGCAGGGCCCTCAAATGCCGCTTCAGGAAAGACTTTTTTACGCACAACAGGATCCTGCGCAAGAAGACCAAGTGCGATCATGCTGTGGGTCTTGCCACCCCCCATCGATTGACTTAGACGAAAAACAGACTCTGTGCCAGTGCCTGCAAGGCGCTCAAATGAGCCCTTGATGAGCATCCTCATTCCTGCAGTAAAGTAGGTTTCATCGAAAAATGACGGCGGAGCAATTTCCTTATTTTTCAGAGAAAGAATATCGTGGACAGTGTCACGCTGGGCGGCGTCGAATACGTTTGGCTTTGGTTTGCAGAGGTCGGCGATTGTTTTCATTTTATTAGGCTACTTTCTTTTGCGTGTTTTTGTGGAGCTTTTTTACAAACCTTTGGATGTGGTTTCCAAATTGCTTATTAGAGTGGTTAACTGCGACGCCATTAAAGCAGCGCCGGCACCATTCGCAAACACCGGAGATGTCTTTTTCCGTATTTAACGGGCAAATAATCTGCAGGTCGACCTTAGGAAGTGATGTAGGAAGCTGATAGCGGTCATAAAAAACTACCGAGGCGCCATCGAGCATCTTGGGCGTCGGCTCTTCACCTCTGTCACATTGGTAGCTGTAAAAATAGTTAGATGTGAGCTTTTTCAAGCGTTCGAACTCAAGTCGACGATTGGCAGAATGCGCATCGATACTGAAATGAATAAAAACATTAGGAGCATCCTTCACCTTTGCGGCTAACTTCGGAAGGCGTGTTACGACCCAGATCGGCATTTCTGGCATAAGTGTTGCAAGATGATTGAGCATTTTTACTGACTCGGCAAAAAGGTCGCCGCCGCCGTTCCAGCGAAGGAATGTCGAGGGGCATTTTTTAGCAAGAAGCTCCCTTTTGAGCCGTAGGGCACACCCTATCGGATCTGCCTTGACCGAGTTATATAATCGATACTGCCGGCTAAGGGCCGCAGGCCAAGAAGAACCTCCCCGAGCAAAGTAACACGTGCTAATGCAGACTTTCGTCGGACTGCAGGTTTCCGCAATTGGAAAATTCAAACTGAGCCCAGTGACCTTATTAGATGAGAGCATAGACTCCCCTTCATCCAGAAATGCCTCATATCGATAAGTTGACTTCCTAGATCGCTTAATCAGCTTCGATACTGTTGGAATTTTTTTGATCATTAAGGTGACCTAAAATCGGTAGGAATCGATAGGATCATGCTGGTCAGAGCGCATCGAACCAAGTTTTGATTTTAAGGGCCATCTTTTTGCGGCGATTATCCAAAAACTCCTCGTAGTCAGGAACCTCTCCCTTAAGTAGGGATATCGGAAGGCAGTGCATCTCAAGATTTTTTTCGAGCTCCTTTAGATCTGTGATCCCACCGTACTTTTTCTTTCCACCGACGCATTGTGACGCGAGGTCACCGAAGTATTTCTCGGGAGGCTTGTCTCCAATAGCTATATTGATTTCACTCTGGGCTAATACGAAATTAGCGATTTGGTTGTATTTGCTTTTATGAAGCCCGGAACTTTTTAGATGTTTTTTGGGGAATACATGATGAACATCACTTCGATTAAGTAAGAGATCATGGACCGTAATATCGCTCGAAAGGAAGCCCAGATCCCCAGATTTAGCCTGCGCAGCCTGAAATGCTAAGAAATATGGACTTTTTGTTGAGGAGGTATCCATTTCCTGAGGCAGGAGACCTGTCCAGAATGTATCGGACATTTCGTTTTCTATCACGGCATCTACATAAGCTGCCAACCCGCGGGATTCGACCTGCCGAATATCATTGTCAAAAGCAGACTCCGGACTTCCCCCATAACGCCCTGTTAAGGTCGACATCACATACCAACGCCTGACAGTTGCCTCCAGATCATCCGCACCGAGTTTTTGGTCTCTGCCTCTTAAGTAAAGAATGTAAGCAAAGTTGATGGCATTTTTGCCCCCAATAAGGTCGCTGACTACAAAGCCTGCCGATCGAACAATCATGGTGAAACGCTCGAAATGGGTCTTGTTGATGAAACGCAGGATGCCTTGCTTGAGCTTGGCGAAGGAGGCTTCGGCAATGAGATCCTCATACTGACGAGTCTCAAAGTTGCGACCTGAGAGGAGTGCAACTAAGTCCGCCAACTTGCCTCGTCCGAACTCAGCGGTGAACGCCACCCGCAGCATATCCGTGTACGTGGGGTCGTAGATGTCGTCGTTGACATCCTTCAGCCAGCGCATCTGCGGGAAGAACTCAGAAGCGGCAAAGGCTTTGTCGCCCTTCTCGATACGCCCCATGAAGTCAGGCGCAACGGAAAGATGGCAGAAATAGTCGATGGCCTTGCGCAGCATGTTGCCGCCGTAGGTTTCGTTGGCGGCAATTTTCGACATAGCGAAATCCGCTTGGGAGAGCTCGGCACCGGCAGAGTTCACGCGAATGAAGATCTCGGTAACAGTTTCAATGTCTAAGTCTTCTGCAAGTTCTATCAGGCCGACGTGGTTGTTGATGATCTTGGCGAGCTTCTGGAGAACTTTGCCAACGTGCTTGCGGTCGGCGGCAGGGTTCTTGGCAACATAGCCCTCGATCAACTCAATCATGTCGGCCTCTGGTCCGAAAACCGCCGCCACATCTTCAATCCACGCGACGTCTTTGCGGATGGCAGGGTTGGCGACTTCAAACTTCTCGGTTAGTGGATGGAAAGCGATGCGGATCCGGATCGTCTCGTAGTCCTTGGTGAGGACCTCACGGCCCAGGAGCCCCGCCATGAGGGCCGTGACTCGTTGCTGACCATCGATGAGGATGCGTTTTCCAGCGGAAGGCGTGCCGTCCTTGAGCTTCACCGTGGGATTGCGCCACGCGATGAGGTAGCCCACGGGGTAACCCTGATAAAGCGAGTCGAGGAGGTTGCGGACTTTGGTCGGCTCCCACACGAAGGGACGCTGAATCTCTGGGATGGCGATCTCACCAGACTTCACCCAGGTCAAAAGCGTTTCAATGGGGTGCGGCGAAACTGAGTATCGTTGAGTAGACATGAGGGTTAGTTGTGGCGATGAGGTGTTAGCAGGTCACTTTTCTCAAGGTATCACCAGGCTAAATGAGCAACATATCCGCCCGGACCCTGGCACAGAGGAAGCTGACTAAAGAAATGAATTTATTTGTATCACTCATGTGCCTTCTCCTCTTGCCTTTTGCGGAAGATTTTTAACTCGTTATTTTTAGCCATATTCATCTTTTACTTCGAGCTCTGATACTAGCTTCGTACCCCGTGCTCCCCAGCTTAAATACCCATTGGGCATGCCACAACATCATCAGGCCCAAAAATTCTTACCTATCCCGCGGCGCAGAGGTGTATCAACTTCTTCAGGTGCCCGTTCAATGTATTTTCTGGCTGCGGCTTTTTCTTCACCAAATAGGCCACTCAAATACACTAAACCATTTTCTACCGTAAATGGGACATGTTCTTTATCCTCAAAGTTTGATGGTAGCCCCGTCCAAATCACCGCATCGCATTTTTCTTCTGTTGACCAGGATTTGATCATATCAAATCCGGTCGTCGCATTGTTGATCGTTTGGCTTGCCACGCCGATCATGCTTTTTAATGTATCTTCTCTGTTTCTCAAGTCCTCAATGGCCTGGCGCAGATTCGCCGATCCGCTTCGTGCATACTGGGTTTTTACAGGGACTCCATTTTTCTCATCAATAACCAGTGTTAAGCGACCGTCACTTGAGATCCGGGAAAATTCTATCGGAAGCACTGGCCCGCCTTTTTGCCAATTACCATCTATGGGAAGCTCACGCTGATCCCATATCAATGAGCCCCAACCAAGAATAGCAATTTTCATTTGCACAGGTTAAAAATACCAATCGTCTTACTCAAAACCTAGTTCCCAAACATTCTTTCGTAACTGGTTGCCCTCATTGTCTCTTGTGTGAAGCACCATCATCGCATCATCAGGCCAGATATGGTGCTCCTTAGCCACTCCTAATATCGCAAAACCCTGCGCCAACATCGCCCTTAAGAGTGGTTTGGCGTCCTCTGGCTCCGGTTGGTTTCCCGCCAGATGCTCAAGCGCTGCCTTTGCCAACAGCTCGTAAAACCCATACTTGTTCCCCCAATCCAGCCATCCATCGAATAGATCCCGCATCTGGAACACAAACCACGTCACCGACCCCGCATGCCTCGTCCGAACCGTTAGGTCATGATCGAAGTAGTTTGCTTCATTGAAGTCGGTCTTAAAGTCACTCGTAATCCGGATATCTGCCCCCCTCCACTCCGGAATCCTAGCCATCTCAGGATGGGTCCATGGCCCACCCGCCTCAATGGCCCTCCCCATCTCCATCAAACCATCTTCAATCGCTTCAGGCCCCTTTACCTCACTTTTCGTCTCCTTGTTCTTCTTCATTTTCTTTTTTCCTTTATTCATCATCCCCTCA
>Ga0214919_10011793_pt1 | contig 10849 bp, 10 predicted proteins | sample LL1503_MetaG_FD_177994 | JGI IMG/M metagenome (GOLD analysis project Ga0214919, IMG submission 177994) | Freshwater microbial communities from Lake Lanier, Atlanta, Georgia, United States - LL-1503 | ecosystem: Environmental > Aquatic > Freshwater > Lake | place: USA: Georgia | collected...
ATCCTTATGCGTAAACACGACCGCTTCTGGTTCCGAGTCACATAGGATGAATGCCGGTCGGTCGCCGCCGCCACTCGTTTGTATTGACCGGTATGGATCCTCCTCCTCCACCACACTGATTTGAAAGTCGGGTGTCAACACCACCCGTGGACGAACCAACGGAAGGATTTCCGGGTGAGGAACATCCGGGAGAGGAACAATTACGGCGCTTTTCCTCCAACCAGCGAGCATCATCGCTACCTGGTGAGGCGATGTTTGGGAGCACATGATGCCAATACGATCATTCGGCTGTACCCCAATGTCGTGAAGAAGGTTCACATACTTGTCGGACAATTTCAGGATTTGGCCATAGGAAATGTCGTGGAAACAGGGACGCGTTACATGTTCCAACATGGAAACCATTAAACGCATCGATAAAGGTGTTTTCATAAGATGAATTGTTGGAGGAGTCCTAAAGGTGTGACTATATCAGTTTTATTTCCTTCCTTTGATGTTATATCTTGATGAATATAAAATCTAAAATCTAAAAAATCTCCAAGAAATAGAAAGAAATGACGACGGATTTGTATGTATGCATCATGGCCGGTGGGCGTGGGTCGCGTATGCGGTCCGATGTGCCCAAGTACCTCCATAAGATTCATGGAAAGGAAATGATTGTGTACATTATCGAAGCCGTGAGACCTTTGACAGACAAGATTTTTGTGGTCTTGTCTCCCCATTCCGTATCACAATGTAATTTTCTTCTTGAAAAATTTCCGAATCTTCAATTCGTTATTCAACCAACACCGGAAGGCACCGGTCATGCCGTCCAGGTATTTGTCAACCATTTTGATGGTCATAATGAGGATTCGTGTGTCCTGATTCTAAACGCCGATACCCCTTTTATTCCCTCCTCCTTATTAGAAAAGTTTGTAGGGAACTTGACAACAAAAAATGTTGGATCGGCCGTTATTGGTGCACGTCTGACGAATCCAAAAGGTTATGGCAGGTTGATTCTCCGTGACGATGGAAGGTTGATAAGGATCGAAGAAGAAAAGGATTGTGTCGATAAAGAAAACAATCAATGCAATATGGGCATCTATCTTTTTTCCTGGGAGAACCTCCAACACATTTTCTGTCTAAATAACCATAATAATGCCCACGAATACTACCTTACCGATATTTTCAGATTTCTTCCGGATCCAGCACACGTGTGGATGCTGCCGGAAAGAGATACGCCCTTTTTTCAGGGCATTAATACCCCGGAAGAACTTCAGGCGGCCATCGACCAACACTTTGTTGGCGGTTCGTAACAGTTCAAATTGGATCCTCCACGCCTTGGACGATTTTTTGAGATGCAATTGTCAGTACTGTTCGGAAAGATTGAGGCTATGGAACCACAGTTTACATGCATTCACCCGGGATGCTAACGGGAAAAAAAGAGATACTTTTTCAGTAATTATTGCGGCCGAGACTGTTGTGTTAAAATTTTTTTTTTTATGAAAAAGAATAAACAAATGATAACAGATCAAAATCAAAACATGTTATTAAATGTTATCTATTTTTTGATCGGGTCTTATATTGTAGTTCTTTACATGTTGATGATGTGGATGTTTAAAAATTCACAATCAAAATCAGATAAATTCCGTAAACGGTGTATTTTCATTGGTCTTTGTATTTATGGAGTTTGCTGTCTATATAAAATATTTGTTTATTGTAAAACAGTTGAGCTATTAAGGTTTTTATTGCCAGATTCTAATGTGTTAGAATCTCAAACTTATCAGCTTTACCTAAATCGATATTCAACATATCTAAATTTTTATTGGACTACCATGGTTTTTATTGATACTTTATTAATAAGTATGGAAGTAGTTGTAGTGGGATGGGACACCTGGCCAGGAGGAATAAAAAATAATAAATGGGGCTATTTTTGTTTTCCTCCTCATGATATTGTTATGGGTAGTTTAGATTCAAAAACAATACATGGTGGTGAAACGGAGGAATTCGTTGATTTCAATAGGACTAAAAATCAAATTAATTTGAGATTTTTTACCATTCCGGGATTTTTTTTCAATATACAACCGGTTATAAATAGCATCCTTCTTTGTTTACTCTATAATAAAGAAAAAGACTTTTGTCATCATGTAAATAAATTTAAAAGAACAACAATGTATTCTCTTTCAACATCATCACCATCTTCATTGTAATGTAAAAGATATTAAAACTACTTATCATATATCATATCATCTATTTATCATCGGAACATTCGTAGTTACGCGTGAGATGGTCGATGGTATATTTGTGTTGGTGTTTGTGTTGGTGTTTGAATATATACCAAGATCTAATGGAATAATATAAAATAATGTTCCAATCAAAATGAAACACAATACAATAGGAATAACGAAATTTAATACTTCTTCTATAGGTTCGTCAAATTTCATGCAAAAAAACGATGTCGTCCTTTCATATTTATTGCATGACCACGAACATGCCGCTGCCCAGTGTAAAAACGCCCCGATGCATGAAAACACTATAATCAAAAAAGTAAATTTCCATTTAAACCTGATTCTGAAAATGAGATAACAATAAATCAGAATGGCGCACGTCCAAATAAACAGAAATGTTGATGGGGTTTGGCTGAAAAGTTGTAAAACCACATTACGACCGTAAAGAATTCTACAACAACATTTTTTACTTGATCACCGTATTGAACGTTGTTTCCGAACAGCTCGTAATGATTTTGGGGATGCCGTTGTCGGTATCGTCGGGAAAGATCTGGGTGCGGATGCCCATGGCATTAAGTTCCTGGAACAAAAGTTTGCACGCATACGGGATCTGAACGCTGGTGAGCTGGCGGTTGTCACAGATGTCGCACCCGTCCATCGTTTTCGGGGTCATCCCGCACGAATTGCAGACCTTCATCTGGAAAGGATCCGACATATCGTACAAACGTTCCAGCAAGAATCGGGAAACCCCGTGACTGATCATCGCATCGCGTTCCATCTCCCCAAATCGGAGTCCTCCGTCCTTGGACCGCCCTTCGCACGGCTGGCGGAACAGCGTCTGGACATTTCCGAAATTCCTGGCATGAATCTTGCTGGCCACCAGATGTTTCAATCGTTGATAATAAGTCGGTCCCATAAAAATATCCGCGTCCATCATCTCCCCCGTCATCCCATTCATCAGCCTCTCATTTCCATGTCTCTGAAACCCACATTCGTGTAAACTATCCGTCAACTGACCCACGATATTCTGGCTATGACTCGTAAACGCCGTGCAGTACCGCAATTCTCCTCGGTACACCGACGATTTCGCACCCACACATTCCAGCAACTGGTTGATCGTCATCCGACTCGGGATCGCGTGTGGGTTCATGATAATATCCGGTACCATTCCCGTCGCCGTAAACGGCATATCTTCCTGGCGTAACACGATGCCCACCGTTCCCTTCTGGCCGTTTCGGGTCGCGACCTTGTCCCCCGTCTCGATGATTTTCAGTGCCCGCACCTTGACTTTGACCATTTTGTACCCGTCCGGCGAGGTGCTGATAAACACGGTATCCACGACACCATCCTCGCCGTTCTTGACGACCACGGACTGATCGACGATATCAATCTGACCGTTCTTATGGGTTCGTTCGCCGACCTTGCCGACCAGAACGTCTCCCGGACCCACATACACCCCGCGTCGGATGATTCCCGTCGGGTCAAGTTTTGTGTAATTGTATCCGTTGTTGCGGATACTGTCCGGGGGAAGGCGGATGGTTTCCGTGCTATTGGACGATTTTTTCTTTTCTTCAATCATCACACATCGGTACGCGTACGACCGAAAGATGCCTCGTTCAATAGAACTCTGGTTCATAATCACCGAATCCTCTTGATTGAAACCAGAGTAACAGGCGATCGCCAGGATCAAATTATTGCCTGATGGGATGTCATTGTATCCGATCCAGTCCGAAAGGTGTGTCCGTACAATCGGACGCTCCGGATTCACCAACACATGGGCAATCGTATCCGTACGCACGCTGTTTGTTGTGGCATACACACCAATCGCCTGTTTGCCCATGGACGCCTGGTAACATAGCCGTGGGCTTTGGGTATGATCGGGATACGGGATAATACCGACACACACCCCCATGATAAGAAACGGGTGGATTTCCATATGGGTATACTGGACAGGTGCCGCGCCGTCCCTTGGATCAAAACAGGAGAGGTCCGTGGCCACGACACTATTTTCCATTTCATGCGTGTCGACCCATACCAGATAACGATGTTCTTCCAAAAACGAAAGGGTCCGACCACGAGGTGTGCGAAGAATTTCCAATAATCTTGCAGGATCACCCAGTTCGCGAAGGTTCCACAAGGGACGGCACATCCTCCCCTCGTCGGAAAACAACAAGATCTCCCCCACCATATCACACCGTGAAAGACTCACCATGGGTGGCAGCACACCATTATCTCGACAACGCAACAGAGTCTTCCACACAGATTCCACCTTTTCCTTGGGAATAATATGACCCCACCATCCATTGACCATAATCTTCACATAGTTTTCCGGGATCTGTGTGATGTTCCCCAACGATGAAAAAGACACGATACCATCAATCCCCTGTATAATTTGCTGAAGAAGAATCCCAGAGACCGTATTGGTCATCCGACACGACACTGCAAAATTCTTTACAATCCCCGCCGAATGACCTTCGGGTGTTTCATGACCACAAATGTACCCCACCTGTGTCGCATGCACCTGTCGAATTTTGGTGTTTTTACCCTCCTTACCGATCGGAATCAGACACCTCCTCAAATGCGACAGCGTCGCGTTAAAGGTGAGGCGCGATAATACCTGGGACACACCGGTGCGGATGTAGTTGGATTTTGGGATGCCCCAATTACCCGTGGAGAAACAGTGTTTTAACCCCAGTGTAATGGAATTGACGCGGGTCAGGATAATACTAATATCAGGACGTTTGACGAGATGGGGTTCGATGGAACGGATCATGCGTTTGTACAACGTCCGGAAAAGATCCCCAATGAGAATGCCACAGGTCTCGACGCGTTTATTGCTCATATGATCTCGGTCGTCCATCGGCAAAATGCCAAGGAGTACCATGGCAATCCTTTCCAGCATGTGTCCGAGAAACATGATTTTTTGGAAACGCGTGCTGGAGACACCGAGATGCGGAAAGATCTCGTTGTAGATGATCTGATGAATGTACCCCACACGACGTTCCTTGTTAATATTGTAGGCGGCATGTTGTGTCATATAACGGATCACATCCTCGCGATCTTTAACGGTCAAAAAGTCGTTGAGGATGTTGCCACAGAATGTCCGACATTTCTGACGAGTGCGTGCGTCGGTGGTGCTCGGTGCAACGGTCCGATGATGATCGTTGTGATCCTCGGCATTATTTTCCTGAACCAAACGCATAATTTTCTGAAGAAAAAAATCCACCTCTTCACGGGTGCACTCATAGGCACGCAGAATGTACCCGAGCGGGATTTCGCTGGCAATGTACGGAACGTTCATGGTGACACGCAGATCCTGGAGCAACTTCATTTGGATAAACACGGAATGACCGGTTTCTTCCGACATGCTCCGAATTTCGGCATTAATCAGCGACTTGGAATTCTGTTTCGGTTCGAAACAGTACACGATATTATAATTGATTCGTTCTTGGGCCACAATCACCCTTTCCTTGCCACGGATAATAAAGTAGCCCCCCTGGTCGTACTCACACTCTCCCGACGCCAGACGTTCTGTCCTCGACATGTCGCTCAAATTACACATACTCGACATGACCATCACCGGCATTCGACAAATGGGCAGTCGATGATGCGTCTTCTCACTCACCACCTCGGGAGGTGCGTCCGGTTTGGTCGGATCGATCCGGACGTGCCTCGCCAGTACGTCCAGACTCACGATACTCGAGTACGTCAATTCCCGGAGACGGGCTTCCGTCGGCGTAATGTAACGAATGGTCCGGTTCTCATCGAGAATGTACGGCTTGTCCACAAACACTTGTCCAAAAAACACCTGGTAATACTCCTTCTTATTCAGCGCCACACGGATCTCGGGCTCCTCCTCGATTACCTTTTGCAGACGCACGGTCAGGAAATGATCAAACGATTCCAGCTGCATCTTGGCCATGTGCCGTTCCCGGAAAAACTCTTCCAGAAATTCAAAGGTAAGATCCTCCATCTCCTTGGTTGGATTTGGATTTGGATTTATAGGAGTTGTCATAAATAACTGTTATTGTTGAATCAACATTATCTGTCCCTCTTCAATTTTATTTCTTCTCCACCCGAATCTCTTTCTCCTTGATATTCTTGATATCCTTAAACTTATGATAAGGATCTATGTTCTGTTCCAATAGCATGTGTCGTTTTATTTTGGATTTATATTTAACTTCTAAAATATCGTGATTCTTCGTTACCGACAGCCAGCGTCCTAACGGTAAGGGAGAATGTGAATCTTTATAAAATAAATTTTTGATAATGGTTTGAAAAACAATTCTCATTTGATAGTGTTTGTGAACAACTTTTTCGTCAATTTTTTTTTTCATCCAGAACAAAAAAATTATAATTTATAAAATTATAAAATTATAAAATATTTTAACAATAAATCAGCGTTACACAACAAACAAGAATGGGTGAATGGGTGCAGGTGACGACAGGAAGTCAATTACCGTACGGTTGGCAAAGTGTCGCCAGTAGTTATACTGGCCAATACTGTATCGCAGGGAATGCGAATGATCAAAATCTATGGGTATCCAGTGATTATGGACAGTCATGGTCTATTTCTACCGGGTCACCCAATGCTTCTGCCTGGGGTGGAGTCGCCATCAATGCCGATGCCAGCATTATGGCGGCCTGTGTCGCGAACGGTAATAACGTCGGAAACAACAATGTTTATTTTTACCCACCCGGTGGTCCGTGGACCAATATTACCACGGGTACAGACCCAGATCCGACCGTCGAAGCGTGGACCGGTATCGCGATCGCGGCCGACAACCTGACGATTGCAGTAACTCGTTACGACAATCAGAAACCGGCCATTTTGGTGTATACGATTGCCACCTCGACGTGGACAGAACTGGCGGATTCCAAGGGACAGTCAATTACCAGCAATACCAACGGCTATGTGACGGTGGCGTTTAATAATTGGCCGTACTTGAATTATGATGATGGGATGGGTGGATATACGATCACGAGCATCGATACCACCAACTCCAATCTGACACAAAACGACGTTCACGGGTGGGTGAGCATCACGAGTAATGCAGATGGGACGAAACTTGCCATGTGTTCTGCGGATTATGTCTACACGGGGGTTTTAAACACTGCGACGAGTTTTTGGACCTTTACTCAGCAAACGTCACTACCCAACACCAGTTTTTGGAATAAAATCCAATTCGGTCCCGATGCGGTATCGGTCGTCGTTTGTTCAGGAGATAACCTTCCCGAAAAAGGAACCCTTTGGGTCGGTCAATTTAACGGGTCTTATTATCAGTGGTCTCCACAGAAGGATTCGATGGGAAACATTCTGTACGGAGATTGGGCTTCGGTGGCTCGTAACCTCGACAGGAATGTACTAACGAAATTCGTGGTGGTTCCGAATACCATACATGCCGGAGAGGAGAGTGGAATTTGGATCTTTACGTCGTATGAAACCGCTGCCGAGGCCGAAGCCAATTTTTTTGTGTGTTTCAAGGAAGGCACCAAGATTTTGACCAACAACGGGTACAAACCCATTGAAAAACTAAGACAAGGGGATCTCGTGCGTACCCTCAAACATTACTATGTCCCAATTGATTGCATCGGAAAAAAGGTGATTTACCACAAGGCGTCCGAGGATCGCATCAAGAAACAATTGTACCAATGTACCTCGGAAAATTACCCAGAGGTTTTTGAGGATCTGGTGCTGACCGGATGTCATTCGATTCTGGTCGATCAATTTGCGTCAGAGGAACAACGGCAAAAGACCATCGAGGTCAACGGAGATACCTATGTGACCGATAAAAAGTACCGGTTACCTGCCTGTGTCGATGAAAGGGCAACAGTGTACGAAATCCCCGGAAAATACACCATTTATCATCTGGCGTTGGAAAACGAGGATTATTACACGAATTACGGCATCTATGCCAACGGATTGTTGGTGGAATCCTGCAGTCAACGATATTTGAAAGAATTTTCAGAAATGACACTGTTGTTATAAAGTGCGTATGCGCCGCTTGTGCGTTGCGCCGCACACCGCGCTTAATCAGTGGGCGGGGGGAGAGAAGGGCTCCGCAAGGTGCACTGTGCGTTGCGCCGCACACCGCGCCTGATCAGATGGGACCGGTGGGGCAGGGCAGAGAGAGGGCTCTCCGGTAGGAGAGCACCGAACGACTGTGTCCGGGGTTTCCTGGTGAACACCCGATAACAACCGATAACTTTAAAAAATCACCAGTAAAACCCTGGACACAGTCCGTCGGTGCTCTCTTTGAGAACCCTCCGTCCCCCCGCCGCCGGGGGTATTTAAAGACATGATGATGGGTTTTTTTCTTTAAATAATCCCGGCGGCGGGTGGAGAGAGGGCTCTCCGTGAGGAGAGCACCGATCGACTGTGGCCAGGGTTTCCTGATGAACACCCGATAACACCTGATCCGATAACACCCGATGAATTTCTAAAAACACCAGTAAAACCCTGGACACAGTCGGTAGATCATACTTTAATTTTTATGGTAAAAATATTATCCTATCTATTTTAAAATAAAAATTAATTGTTGTTGAATGTCATCTTGTCTTGACCTGTTAGGTCCGGGTAAGTTTTATGTTGGTACGGAAAGGCTTCGGAATCTTCGACATCCCGATCTTATCGAGGTTGCGCTCCAAATAAAAGGTAAAAAAAAGAGAGTAATTCATGAGAATAAAATTACATTTTGCGTCAATAAACGACGTAGATCTGTTTTTTTCTCCCACATCTTGAAGGATACTGGAAACTATTTGGCCCGATGGTATCACACGAATTTTCCAATCAACGAAATCATGAATCTGTCAACCAACAGTAAACACAACACGTTGAAAATAACCATTCCGAAGTGGGAAGACGAGGATAACAGGAGAGAATGTACAGCGGTTGTAACGATCCATTTTTCAGACCGCGCCATTCACAAAATGCAAAAACAATGCGGATGCTAACACATTTTTTGCACGACGACAACAACATTCTCGGAATGCGAACGCCATGTTCACAATGAAAACAAAATTCGGGTCCTTCGGAAACCTCCATGTTGTTTCGAGTTACTCGTCATCCTCCTACTCATCATCCATCCTTCTAAAAAGGTATATAAATGGACTTGGTGAACACCTGAGCAAGCGCGGTGTGCGGCGCAACGCACCACAGGCAGTAATTAAAGAGATGTTATTTTTTGAATTAAAATGTCATGTCAGAAGATTATTGATTGATTGTTTTATTTTTTACAATGAATTAGATTTACTAACCTATATATAATATATAGACTTCATGTATTGAATAATGTTGTTGATTTTTTCATCATTGTGGAAGCTACACATACTTTTACAGGGAAAGAAAAACCATTATTTTTTAATGAAAATAAACATTTATTTGAAAACTTTGATAAAAAAATAATACATGTTATTGTGGATGATATTCCAAATAAGAATAACCCACAAGGGAAGGAAGAAGTATGGTCCAATGAAAGATTTCAAAGAAACGCGATTTCACGAGGTATAAATTGTGTAAAGGATCTATCCGATCTATCCGATCATGATTTTATAATCATATCGGATGTTGATGAGATCCCAGACCCGAATACTTTAGATGTCATAAGAAAAAGAGATAATAGAATAGAGGATATTTATTCACTTGAAATGGATTTCTACTACTACAATCTCAATACGAAACTTCAAGAAAAATTGTATTTCTCGAAAATTATTCCGTATAAAAAATATAAAGATTTAAATAAACCTTGTGAAAAATTAAGGCATACATCATGTATTACCATTCCGAACGGTGGATGGCATTTATCTTATTTTGGGGATAAATACTTTATCCAGAATAAGATTATGAATTTTTCACATCAAGAATTAAATCATGATAAATTCACAAGTCTATCTATCTAAAATAGAAGAAAGGGTACAAAAAGGTTCGGATTTATTTGATAGACATAACGTTATTAAAAATATAGAGATAAAAGATAATCATTATTTACCCATAGGATATGAAAAGTATTTTGTGCGTTGCGCCGCACACCGCGCTTGATCAGAGTGCGTTGCGCCGCACACCGCGCTTCATCGGGTGTTATTGTGCGTTGCGCCGCACACCGCGCTTCATCGGGTGTTATCAGGTGTTATCGGGTGTTCACCAGGAAACCCTGGCCACAGTCGATCGGTGCTCTCCTCACGGAGAGCCCTCTCTCCCCCCGCCGCCGGGGGTATTTAAAGAAATAAACCAATCATCATCTCTTTAAATACCCCCTGCGGCGGGGGGAAGGAGGGCTCTCGTCAGAGAGCACCGACTGACTGTGTCCAAGGTTCACTTGTGATTTTTGGAATGTGATCAGGTGTTGTCGGGTGTTCACCAGGAAACCCTGGCCACAGTCGATCGGTGCTCCTTGCGGAGCCCTTCTCTCCCCCCGCCGCCGGGGGTATTTAAAGAAATAAACCAATCATCATCTCTTTAAATACCCCCGGCGGCGGGGGGAAGGAGGGCTCTCGTCAGAGAGCACCGACTGACTGTGTCCAAGGTTCACTTGTGATTTTTTGAATGTGATCAGGTGTTGTCGGGTGTTCACCAGGAAACCCTGGCCACAGTCGATCGGTGCTCTCCTACCGGAGAGCCCTTCTCTCCCCCCGCCGCCGGGGGTATT
>Ga0214919_10011796_pt1 | contig 10848 bp, 11 predicted proteins | sample LL1503_MetaG_FD_177994 | JGI IMG/M metagenome (GOLD analysis project Ga0214919, IMG submission 177994) | Freshwater microbial communities from Lake Lanier, Atlanta, Georgia, United States - LL-1503 | ecosystem: Environmental > Aquatic > Freshwater > Lake | place: USA: Georgia | collected...
GGTACCAGTTGGTCCTGTATAACCTGTTGCGCCTGTTGCGCCTGTATCACCTTTTAAACCAGAAGCACCCGAAGCACCAGAAGCACCAGTAGGTCCTGTTGCACCCTTTAAACCTGTATAGCCTGTATAACCTGTATAGCCTGATGTGGCGCCTGGATCGCCTTTTATTCCAGTAGGTCCAGTATCTCCTTTTGGACCATTCGCTGGACCGGTTGGTCCTGTAGTGCCTAAACCGCCAGATCCTCCTCTACTGCAACAACCTGAAGGAATGCTGCCTGAGTTCCATATAGGCATAGTAGTATAATAAATTGCTATATAAAAATAAGTCTTATATAAGCGCTTTTTTATAGAGTAATTCACTTTTACATAGTAATTCACTTTGTTTTGAAAAAAAAGTATTAAATAATTATTAACTTAAACACAAATTTATTAATAATTTATTATGAGTTGTAATACACCTATTGTAGATATAACTATTGTATTAACATCGTGCAATAGATCCAACTTATTAGAAATTACCTTACAATCATTTTTTAAATATAATACGTATGCAATTAAAAAAATTATTATAATAGACGACTCTGGGTTAAATGGTTGTATTGATAATTGTATTAAAATTATCCCTGATAAAATACAAAAACAAATTATTTACAATGACAAAAATATAGGACAAGCCAAATCAATTGACATTGCATATGCATTAGTTGATACGGAATATATTTTTCATTGTGAAGATGATTGGGAATTTAACAATTATGGGTTCATCGAAAAATCACTTGAAATATTATTAGAAAATGACAAAATATTTACGGTTTGGTTAAGAGAATATTCTAATTTTATAGTAGTAAGAAATGGTCATCCTGTAATTCCAAAGGTTTACGATAATAAATATAGGTTAATGGGAGTTTTTCAAGAAAGAACAAATATCTGGAGTGGTTTTACATTAAATCCTGGATTGCGAAGATTAAAAGATTGCAAGCTGTTAATGCCTTATGGTCGATATATTAATTCAAGTGAATGTAATGTAGGTGGTGTCGAACAAGCTCTTTCTAATAATTATTATAAGCTTGGATTCAGTGCAGCAATAACATTGAACGAAAGAGGGTTTGTCAACCATATTGGATGGGATAATCCTACAAAACGTTAATAATAAAAACTATATAAACAAATAATTTTTATTATTAAACATAATGAATTCTTTTGATAATATAAATAATGATATTGATTATAAATTTTATATATATGATGTATCTCCGTATAGTTTTGACGAATTAAAAAACGGCAATTCTTTTGGATCAGATGGAAAATTAGTCCAAAAATCAGATTTTTCATTATATAATATTTTAAAATCTTCCAACTATAGAACAATAGATCCGGAAAAAGCAAAATTATTTATTATACCAATTGATTTTGAGAAATTATTTTTTATATATAAAGACAACCTGAATGAATATAATAAAATATTAAAGGAATTAATTGACAAAATATCTTCTAATAAATATTTTAATCAAGGAATAAATCACTTGATATTTACCTATAGTTTTGAATTTTCAAGATGGTGTACATATTCCGAAAAATTACTTCCTGATAATATTATAAATAAATTTGAAAACTGTATAGCTACGAGATATGAAGTTTGGAATCAGTCTAAATTTCAAAGATTTAAATTTCCTACTTTAAATTGCGATGGATTTATGTGGCAAGATAAGTTGTGGGAAATAACAAGGAAAAATATTATTATTCCAACTGAATCATGGATTGATGATTCTAATAATATAAAAACATATAATTATGACGATTGGAATAGTCGAAAACATTTAATTTTTTTTCATAAAAGATCAGGCGGTTTTTCATATAAAGGAGCTAATGATTTAAGATCCGTACTATATACTAATAAAATTTTTGATAATAAAGGTTCAATAGGTTTTTCATTACCATATGATGAATGGTTAAATGAGATTACTAATAGTAAATTTTCTTTTGTAATGAGGGGAGATACACCAACAAGTCACGCATTGAATAATGCTATTTCAGTTGGTTCCATTCCAGTAGTTATTTCAAATCATATTGATTATGTAGGATTACCCTTTATAGATAAAAATTTATTTAATAAATCGATAATTAGAATTGAGGAAAATTTCTTTTTAAATAACCCAGAAAAAGTATTATATATGTTAGAAAATATAGAAAAAGAAGAAGTTATGAGATTGATCAATAATTTAAATATGCTTCAAACCATATTTTTATATAATCATCCAAGTAATATAATAGATAAAATGTTTTTAAAAAGTATTGAACCAATGTTGGAGTAAAATATTTCAGAAAATTTTATAATTCATTTTGTTTTTTCAATCGGTCATCAAATATGTCATTAATATCCATATCTTTAAATAGTTGCATATTTCTTTCCCATTTTTTTTGATCGTAATAAAAATCGCAATCGCCTCTCATCATTTTAACATTTTTCCAATATTCTTTCGATTGTACTGCATAATGGTTAATTAACAGAGGTGTATTTTCTTCATTAAAAGATACATTTTTCCCCAAATTTGTACCATTAAAAATATGATTATGAATGCCTAATTTTATATTACCATCTGTTTTAACAATGGATTTATATGAATTATATCTTCCGTTAGGACCATTTTTTATACTATTATAACCTCCTCTATAAACAAAATTAGAAACTACATAATTGGGTTGATTATCAAAGTTACTTGAACCGAAATGCACCCAATTAATATGTAATAAATTATAAGTTTCATAAAATTTTAAAATATTTTTTAGATCAATTTCTAGCGGAGAATATAAAAATTCGTCTAAATCTAATATACCAAACCATTTAGTATTTTTTAATATATCATTAAAATATAAATTGTATAAATACCCCTGTCTATCTGGAAATTTATCACTAATATTGTTATTGTATAATGTTATTATATTTTTATCTATATAAGGTTGCAATATTTCTAGAAAATTATCTGTACTAAAATCGTTTATTAAATAAATGTGCTCAACTCCATGATATATATAATGATCAATCCATTCTTTTAAAATATGACCTTCATTTTTAAAAATCCCACCAATAGTAAAATAATACATTTATAATGTAGTACCAATTTCATATTTATATCTTTTAAAAATTAAAGATATAAATAATTAACAGTTAAATATAAATATATGGAATTTCAAACACCATTACCAAAATTACCTTGGAATATTTATTGGATAAATTTGGATAGACGTCTAGACCGAAAAGAACACATGGAGCAATTATTAATTAATAACATTGAAAATAGCTTTAGAATACAAGCAATTGATTGTAAAAATAATTTTTATCCTTATACTATTATTAAAAATGATAGAATAAATATGGGAGAATGCGGCTGCGTTTCTTCGCACATTAAGGCTTTACATTATTTTTTAAATAATTCACGAGACGAATATTGTTTTATTAGCGAAGACGACTTGTCCAATGAGTATTCAAATTATTGGAAAAAAAAACATTATGAAATTTTACAAAATTCAACTTACGATATATTGCAATTGCAAACTACAGAAAATTATTACAATAATAATCAATTAGAACCAGTGAAACTTAACAAGCATTGTTCGGGTGCTACTTTTTACAAAATAAAAAGAAATATAGCTGAATTTATTGTAAATAAATATTTTTGCGAAAAAACAAGTACGATTAATTTGACATTACACGATCATCCTGTTGCAGATGGATTAATATGGTCCTATGGAACCGTATATTTACTACCGATGGTTACATATTTAAACGTTGAAGATTCTGAAACAAATCCTGAAAATAAAAATATGAATGCTTATTGGAATAACTTTTTTAAAGCCGCGAAAGAAAAATACCTTATTTTTTGGAAAAGTATGTGATACAATATGTAATAAATTTATATACGTAATAAATGCACATATTGTTTTTATACTTTCTATGTTTAAAATCCGGATTTATAATATAAATATTAAATATAATATATAATGGATTTTATAAAATCTGACTACGAAAGTAAAAATAATGAAAAACAAATTTATTTAGACGATTTAAAAAATATTATACTTAAAAGTAATGCTTGTTTAGAAGGAAATTGTTTTTATCATCATACAACGTTAAATGAATTTCCTGAATTATATTCAAAACAGTTGAATCTATTTTGGTGTGGAAAACAAGCAGTTGAAAATATATGCGAAATTGGTTTCAATGCAGGTCATTCAACAATGTTGATGTTATTAGGAAGAAATAATACGCCATTAAATTTTACTATTTTTGATATTGGGCATCATCCATATACTAAACCTAGTTTTGATTACATTAAATCAAAGTTTTCCAATGTAAATTTTGAATACGTTGAAGGTGATTCGACTATTATTATGCCGGAATGGATGAATAATCATAAAGATTTACTAAGTAAATACGATGTAGTTCACGTTGATGGCGGTCATAGCAACCATTGCATTTCAAATGATATGAAAAACACAGATTTACTCGTTAAAAAAAATGGAATTGTTATAATTGATGATACAAATAGTGATATAATAAATAAATATGTAAATTTGTATATATCAAATGGAAATTATATTGAATTAAATTTGCTTCCAACATATGGATATCCTCATAGAATTATTAGAAAAATAAAATAAATGTATATAAAACGTATAATTTGTGTTTATATTAGGTTAAATGTCAATTTTAATCCATGAATTAGGATGTAAGTCTTTAACACTTGAGTTGCTTAATGCAATACCAAACCATATACTTGGATAACAAACTATTTTATTCTCAAAATCATTAATATATGCACTCCACCAACTAAAAGTACTATTAGAAATTATATTATTATTACAAAGACTCATTAATAGCATTTGTTCCCAATCTTCTAATTTATTATCTACTTTTATAAAATTTAAATGTTTGAAATTATTTTTAATGTTTGCGATTCTTGTTAACGCGTATATATCGTCTTCTTTCTCACACGTATATAAAATGGTCCATTTTTCTTGTTTTGTATTATCGATAATATACTGTAATGATTTTATATAAAAAATGTCGGGAGTAATTGGGTGATGCAATGTACATTGTTTATAATCCCCCATACGAAAATGCAATGAAATAGTGTTCTCGTAATTATAAAATTTATCTTTAATTATATTTCTTTTTTCGTATAAAGACATTGTATTACAAATTTCTTTATAATTTTTTTCAAAATATTTATACGATTGAAAATAGCCATTTAAATTAAAATTTTCATTAATATTTGGTATTTCTGAAAAATGAAATCCTGGTTCCTTGATTTCTTTGAAATCAATGTCTTCGTTTCGTATTAATAATGAGTTCAACTTATCAAATATATTATTCCAGTATGTAATTCTTTTATCCCAATTTTGAAGCTTTGCTGGTAAAACTAATTTTTTACAATAATTTATACTGTACGATAATGCAGCAAATATTTGAAACATTTGATTTCCAAGACCACCTTGTATAACAATAGAGAACATACTATATTTAATATCACGCTATTTATTTTAAATCATTTATTTCTTGATAAGTTAATAAATTATTTTCTTTTACGGAAATAATGGTATCAAAAATATATTTAAGACAATCCGCTTGGTCTCTATATTCACAACTACTATTATTTACATAAATACCAGTTAATGTATCTTTTTTAATAAAAATGTTCATTTTATCGTCAATAATATTATTATATTTATTAAAAATAATAACTAATAGATGACAATTATATTTATTACATAAATATAAATTTAATTTATTTATTTCGTCATAGGATATATTTATATCAATATGTGGATGAATAAACAAACAAAATAAAGTTTTGATTTTATTTTTTTGTATTATATCCAATCTATTAAAACATCTATCGAAATGGGTTTTCACATTTATATCATTTAAATTGTGATGTGCAAATGTAGCCTTGTGAAATGTGTTAAAATAATCATTTTCATTATAATAATTAAACCGTCTATGTATTGTTCTTAAACCGAATTGGTTGTTTAATTCTTTAATTATCTTGTTGTTAATATGTTCCGTATGAATTAGTTCATCATAATTTATTTTATTTTCAAATAAGTGAATTATATCGTCTATTTTATTAGAAAAAATTGCATCAAATGGAGCGCTGAATTTTTTTAACCCTAATTTTTTTATAAAAATTTCAGTATAACATCTCATTCCGACTGATATTACTGCTTTAAAATTATCATCGCAACTCATTTATACTTTATATACAAATGTTTTTAAATATTAAATTAACAGTTAATATTTCCTGAAAAAACTTTTTCTCCGCTTTTATCTTGAAATGTTATATTAACGCCGATTATATTTAAAGTATGTAGTGAAAGATTCCAATACATATTATGTATCCATTCATTTTGATGCGTGTTATTATAAATCTAAAATGTGCGAATCATTAATTTTAAATACATCATACTGTTTTGCTTTTTCGAAGTTTTCTTTAACATATGGAAGCATATCGTTGTATTTTTCAATCGATAGTGTATTTATAATATTTAAACACTCGTTTAATGTAGTAAATGATAATATTCCTTTTTCGTTAAAAAATTTACTTATACTTGGGCAACCATAATAAATCGGAATTGTTCCTGATAAAAAACAGTCTATTATTTTTTCAGTAAAGTAATAGTCTTCTTTGGTATTTTCAATTGCAATGCTAAACATATAATCTTTCAATGCAATGATTTTTTGATTACTTATATGTGCTCCACAATGATCCTTTTCAAAATTTTTTGAGGTCATATATGGCAGTGGAATATAATTAGACCCAAATATATTAACGATATTTATATTACGATTAATAATAATAGTAGTAATATTATGTCGTAATATATGACCAGACGTTGTTTTGTTGTTTGAAAGTATTAAAGAACATAATTTATCTTTTGTCCATATATTTCTATAGGTTTCGTGTAACCATGTTGTTCCATATGCATTGAATTTGTAGTTTTGTCCTTTATCTAATAACTTTTTAGAAAATGTTAAAACTGAATCGAATAAATGGTTATTATTTTCAATATAATTATAATACGAACGATGTATTTCCGGGCTTTCTATCATCAATGCAATGTTTTTTTTTGATAATGAACTAAGATGTCTTAAACTTGTATCAGTATATATTACTATATCGTCTTTTTTAATTTCAATATCACCATTTGGAGTTCTATTACGAATATAAGTACAATGCTCTGTATCGGGAAAAACGGAACAATCGTGTGAACATATAGTATCTTTAATTTTAATAATTATTTTATCGTTCATTAAATATTATACAACTTACGTTTTTATATACTTAAAATTATAATCCATTTAATATTTAAATGGATTCGGTTACGATTGATAATTTTAAGTTTAATGTATTAAAAAATGTTAAAAACGAATACATTGATACACATACATCAACTAAAAGATACGATTATTATTCTGATACCATTGATTCAGGTTTAAATACACATTATTTTTTATTATTTGAAACTTGTTTTGATGGAGCATTTGGACACTGGGTATTTGAATCGGCTATATTTCTTACATTTTTTGAAAAAATTAAAGAACAATTTATTGATAAAAATGTAAAAATTCTAGTGAAAAAAAATCCAGGAAGAAAATATAAAAAACTGTTTTTTGACGCACTTGATATTAAAGAAGAAGATATTTATTATATTGATAATAAAATCGTTGATAGTTCTGACACTTGTTATGATAATATTCCAGTAAATAATTGTTGTATTTGTTGCAATAATTATGGCATAAATAATAAAAATTATTCTAATGCTGATATAAGTAAATATAAAACTTTATTATTAAAATTTCACCAACATATAAATAATATAAATAATATAAAATTTAATTACGATAAAAATATAAAAAATTTATTTTTACCAAGAAATAAAGTAGAAAATTATGCTCCAAATGATAGACAAGTTGATTATAATAAAGTATATAAATTATTAGAAAACAAACAATATATAGAATATAATACATTTGAAACAAATAAATTATATGAACAAATACAATTATTATTATCGTCCGAAAATATTTATCTCGATTTCGGGGGATCGTTTCATGTTAATGGTTTTTTTTGTAAAAACAGCACGATTAATGTAATAAACTTCAATAACAATTCTTTTCAATATCCAATATTAAAACTTTTATATTTTTATATTAAAGAGAATAATATTATAAATTATATATAAAAAAATGAAATATATAATTACGGGCGGATTAGGTTTTATTGGGTCACATTTATGTGAATTTTTATTAAAAACAGAAAAATGCCCTAAAATTTTAATTATAGACAATTTGTATTCTGGAATAACTGATAATATATCAATCTCTAATTTTGATAAACTACAATTCATAAATGAAGATATAAGAAATAAAAAAATAGATACTTATTTTGATGAGGGAGATATTGTAATACATTTGGCAGCAATATCATCTTTACCTGAATGCCAATCAAACCCGACATTTGCATATGATGTAAATGTAAATGGTACACTTAATATCTTAGAAATATGTAGAAAGAAAAAGTGTTATAAAATCATATTTTCTAGCACTTCTGCAGTTTATGAAAATAATATACATTTTCCTGTTAAAGAGAATGATATCGTATCTCCATCACTTATCTACTCATTGTCAAAATATACTTGCGAACAACTTTGTTTGTCTTATGTAAAAAATTATAATATGAATATTTGTATTATTCGATTTTTTAATGTCTTTGGCGGAAATCAAGACTATAGACGCATTAGTCCTCCTCTTACTATATATATTATAAATGAGTTATATAATAATCGTATTCCCAAATTACATTCTGATGGTGAACAAAAACGAGATTATGTTTATATCGACGATTTACTTGATTTAATAATAAAAACAATTGAATCTCCTTCTACAAAGGGCGACATTTTTAATGCGTGCACTGGTATTTTGGTTTCTGTTAATAAGATTTATCGTCTAATTAAAAATGAAATGAATAGTAATATTATTGCACATTATACAAATTCAGAAAATTACTGGAATAAATATGATAATATAATATCTGGCAATAATCCAATAAATAAAAAAATAATAGAAGAAGAGGTAAATAAATTTACATTAGGAGATAATACTTATTCTAAAAATAAATTAGAATGGAATCCAAAAATAACAATGGAAATAGGAATTAAAAAAATGATTAGTAGATTAACACCTTAATTATATACTTTTAACAAAATCCCATATTCTTTTCTTACTTTCATTACTTTCAATAGAATGAAAAGTGCCAAAGATTAAACTTTTAGTTACAGCAGATAAATAATCAATATTTAAATTCAGTTCACTGCATTTTTTTAGAAAATAGATTTTCATATTTAATATATATTCTTTATCTCTATCACAATTATTTAATACCAAATCATATCCTAATATGCTTTGATATAACTTCCCATAATCATAATACATATCGCCATTTAGTGTTAATATAGAATCTACTTGTCCTTTCATATCAATACATTTAAAATTATCATCGTAATCTAACATTACATTGGAAAACCAGAAATCTCCATGGATTATTCCAACTACTTTTGGCGAATAATGGGTTTGTAAATCATTAATTATTGCATCATATACTTCTTGTGCATCAGCAAAAAAATAATCATTATTGTTAAAACGGTCTTGTAATTTTTTAAAATAATTATTGTGTATGTTTTTATTTTCAATTGTAATAGGATACTCTGTACTATGAAAATGTTGCAAAACAGAAAATAATCCATCAATATGTTTTTCGGTAATTAATTTATTCTTGTATAAAAAGAAAAGCGGAATGCCGTTGATATGGTCTAAAGATATTTCTAAATTTTCATTTAATTTATTAAAATCGATTAATTCTGGAAAAAAAGAGGATAGATTGGATGGAACATTTTGATAAAAATGCAGTTCGCCTTTTAAAAATTTGTATGGTCCATTTTTCTTAATTATATTATTGATTTTTTTAATTGTATTGTATTTATTATTTTCGACTTTATTATGTATAAATTCATTTTTTTCATTAAATAAACCAAAATAAGAAAAATCGTTTACATATGGATTCAATGCTCGATCGTCAATATAAATATCAGCAATTGGTTTCCCAAAAATAAGTTCATCATAAGGAATATTGAATTTTTCTAAAGTATTTATAGTTATAAGCGCGATATCTTTAATAACTTTTCCAACATTATTCTGATGTGTCTTCATTCTCCTTGCAGTATAAATAATTATTTCGTGCCCATTTTTTTTTAGCGCATTTAATAATTGGATCATTTTTTGTATTGGTTTTACAGATGAATAGTCATTAGGAATAGTTGGATAAGTGACTAATGTATTGTCTAGATCAAAACAAATACGTAATTTGGGTTTATTTTCATACTCTTCTTGATGAATATGAAAGGAATGTATAATTTCATCGTAGGAACCAATATGTTTGGTTTCCTCAATGTATATTGGAAGTATAGGTTGATTATCCTTTATCATTAATTTGTACATCTGGGAAAAATAAAATTCGTTCTTTGTTTTAAAATTTTTTTCTATTAATTGTTTGGCATATTTTCGAAATGAGCATACATCTGCAAACCCATAAATTCCACAACAATAATCATCTGATATTTTTATTTTTTCTTCTATATTTGTTACATTATTATTTTGTATTGTTATAAATGAGTAATTTGTTTTATCATAATTTTTTCCATATCCAATAAAATGATTCGTTATATTTTTTAATGTGATTGGAAATGAATGAATATTATCATTATCTATAAATACAATAGGTTCTTGTTCAA
>Ga0214919_10011797_pt1 | contig 10847 bp, 9 predicted proteins | sample LL1503_MetaG_FD_177994 | JGI IMG/M metagenome (GOLD analysis project Ga0214919, IMG submission 177994) | Freshwater microbial communities from Lake Lanier, Atlanta, Georgia, United States - LL-1503 | ecosystem: Environmental > Aquatic > Freshwater > Lake | place: USA: Georgia | collected 2015-03-15
ATCCGCAACTTCCACCAGACCAGCGCCAGTATGTGCAAATGATGATTTGTGGTGGCCAAATTGACGAGTACGATTTTCACAAGTGCGGTTTCACATTTGATCTGCTTGGCGCTTGTTTGCACGCCCATGGATTTTGCAACATTCATCGGGTGGAAACATTTGACTTATTTGAGGACACTTCTAAGAAAATGTTTGGCGGCGTGTGCATTAGTTTGAACATGCAATGCAGCAAGAGTTAGGCGCGGGCATAGCCGCGCTTTCTTGCAGAAGTGCTTTGCCGCGCGAACTGTCAAAATGAAGCATTATTGCGCTGAAATAAATTGCGCTGAAATAAATGGCGTAGCTCACACTCGCCGCAAAAGCAGATTTATTTTATAGGCGCCAAATGCGTCCGCCACATCTCCTGAAACGCGCGCTCCAAGTTGCGCGTAAAGCGCGGCGCATCCATCAGTGGAGATGCTTTCATGCGCTCGCGCAAACCGCCTCGCAATTGCGCAAGTCGCGGCAGATCATTAGCAAGCGCCACGGCAATATCAACATACGAATCTGCATCCGCGGCGATCAATTCCGTCAATCCAATGTTGGTCAACTGGCTCACGCCCACGCGGCTCACATGGGTTTTCCCAGCAAGCGCAATCACCGGCACGCCCATCCACAAGGCGTCGCATGTGGTTGTGGTTCCGTTGTACGGAAAGGGATCAAGGGCAATGTCAATGTTGTTGTAGCGCGCCAAATGATCAAGCTGTGACGCGTCATTGCCCAGCAACACAAGTCGATTGCTAGCAACGCCATGCTTGGCGAAGGCCGCGCAAACAACATTTTGAACGGACTCCGAGTTCAAGCTTCTATATTTCAAAGTCAGACGTGAATTGGCAACGCGCGCAAGAATGCGCGCCCATGTTTCAATGACGCGCTCATTCATCTTTATGAAATAGTTGAAGGAGCCAAACATAATCCCATCGCCATGTAACGCGGCAAGTGCGCCGACAGTGGGTGACTGCGCGGGGGGCGTGAAGCATGAAAAACAATCAGGCAAGCGAATTAATTTTTCGGTGTGCAGCGCGTCCGTCATGCCTACGGGGTCGCACAACGCGTCGGTAATGCGATAATCCATGCAAGAAAAACCAGTCGTGTTGGGATAGCCAAGCCATGTTGCTTGCACCGGCGCGGGCTTGCGCGCGAACATCATCAAACTGTTTCGATTGGTGTGACCCGCCAAGTCAACAAGAATGTCAATTTTGTCTTCTTGCACTTTGCGCGCCGCGTCGTGGTCGGAAAGTTCCGCCAAGACGCGCCAGTGCGGCACCAAACTTTGAATTCGAAGCGTTGTGTCATCTGAAACCGTGTCGTTGTAATAACAGAACACGTCAAAGTTTTTCTTGTCGTGCGCCGCAAGCACGGGTTCAATAAAGTGCGCCACCGAGTGTTGGCGAAAATCCGGCGAGACATATCCAATGCGCAGGGGACGCGCGCCGCTTTCATGGCGCGCATTTGCTTCTTCACCAACGCTCGCATTGCGCGCGGCAAATTGCGCGATGGAGCGCTCAAATTGCTGGCCGCATTTTTTATGCGCGTCAAAAATATCCGCCGTGTTCATATCGGGCGCGTAGTTCAGGGTTGAAATTAAATTTTGCGCCAGCGTTTGCGATGTGGGCTGTAACGCCACGGCGCGCTTCAGACTTTCAATGGCGTCGTCAAACTGGCCAACTTCACGCAGCGCCAGCCCCAAATTTGTGTGCGCCAACGTGTGCTTGGGATTGATTTCAATCGCACGCCGATACTGCGCAATCGCCTCTGGGTAGCGCTCTAGATCGTCGTACAACTTTCCCAAGTTGTAATGCAAGTTCGCCACGCCAGGAAGTTTGTCAATGCCGCGCAACATGAAATCAAGCGCCTCTACATAACGCGATTCCTGATGACGCAACACTCCGGTGAAGAACTACGCCTGCGCATTCTGCGGATCAGCCGCAAGTATTACATTGTAAATGTGCTCGGCGCGTTCACGATTGCCACCCGAGTGCGCATCTTGTGCCAAGTCCACCGCGTCCTGCGCCGACACCATGCGCGCCGGCGCACCATCAATGGGCGGCATGGAAAGCAGATTTTTTTTTCCAAGCGGCACAGTGGGGCGCATGCAACAATTTTTGGCCTTACGCCCACTGCCGCATGCACAAGGTTCATTGCGATTGGGTGTCATGGATCAATGAAACTCATTGGCGGGCTTGATTTGTAGAATAGCCCCATCCATTCATTCGCCCACGAGTTTTGAAATAGCCCACAAAAAGGCTCTGTTTGGAATTGTCCGTAGGCAAGTAGCGCAATGAAACGCGTCGCGCGGTCAATGGCTTGGTTGGGATTCGCATTCACCACGTGAATGACCGCACGTGCGCTTGAAATTCAAAGGCAAGCATAAAAAACGAACCGCGTCCAATAATAACGGATATTTTTATCTTTTTTTAAGTTTCCCAAGGCGCAGAAAAATCTCAACTTATAACATAATTAAAGATATTAATATATTGATATAGTGTATGATGTTGATTCATTCGTGCGCCACATGTTGTCGTAAACACTTGAAAAAGCAATGAAAACAAGCACTTTCAATCCGATCGACTCAGCCTTGAATTATCGAGACGTAGCAAAAGCTTCAGTTGTTCTTCGCCAACCGCGCGGTCGTGAGGTGAAGGCGATGCTTGTCTTGGCGGTTGTATTTGTGGTGGTGGGGTTGCTTGGGGTTTCCGCATGGGGTTCCATTCTCAAAGTCAGCACGCGCGTTTCTCACACTGGTGGCTGGAGCGCCGACATGGATTTGCCAGCTTTGTTTCCCGCCGATCAACCGCCCGAACCTGAACTTGATGGTGCGACCTTTGTGGTGGGCAAGCAACTTTTTGGCGCCACATGCGCGTCGTGTCACGGCATGAGCGGCCTAGGGGTCGCCAATCTTGGAAAGAATTTGGTGATCAGCCGTTGGATGAAGGCGCAATCCGATCTACAGCTTGTTGAATTTATCAAGCGTGGTCGCGGCGTTGAAGATCCGTTGAACACAACCAAGGTGCCCATGCCGCCTCGTGGTGGCAACGCGGCTTTCACGGATGTGCACATCACGCAAATCACCGCCTATCTACGCGGGCTTCAAGATCCTCGGCGAGTGCCCGCAATTCTTCCAACTCCGGCGCCGTTGGTTTTGCCTGCCGCGCTTCCAACTGGACCAATGGCGTCTTTGCCGGGCATTGATGATTCCGAATACGACGCGTCATCAATTCGCGAAGGACAAAAACTTTTCATGGCCTCATGTGTTTCATGCCACGGTCCCGATGCGCGCGGAATTGCGAAGCTTGGAAAGGATCTTGTAAAAAGTCCATTCTTCAACGCCACGGATGATGAAAAAATGTTGGCGTTCATGAAATCTGGTCGCCCTGCGAGCGATCCCGCCAACACCACCAAGGTTGACATGCCTCCCAAGGGCGGTAATCCCGCGCTCAGCGAAGAGGGACTTGGATCGATCATCGCGTATCTGCGCTACATGCATGAGCAGGACAAAAAACATGGCTGACAAATTTCTTGACACCCCGCGTGGGGCTTTGAATGCACTCATTTACAGAGGAAACACAATGAAAAATAGACAATTCAAATTCGCGCTCGCACTCGCAACTCCGCTCGCATTTTTGTTCGCGGTCGGTGCTCCGATACCAGTGATCGGATTCAGTCTGGCGCGATCAGTGATCGCGGCTCCATTGCAAGCGCCAGTCGAACAGGCACCGCCCGAGTCCAAGAAGAAAAAGAAAATTGGCGCGGCTAAAGAAGAGAAGGCCGTGGAATTCACGCCCGCCAACTTCGCGGAGATTCAGAAACTCGCCAACGATCGCAAACTCACTCCGGACGATTTGCTGGCAGCGGCGAAAACCTATCAACCCAGTGGTCGCCACGACGAGTACATCATGTTCGCATCTGGTGGCCATAGCGGTCAGATGTTTGTGATCGGTGTTCCATCCATGCGCTTACTTCGCAGCATCGCTGTCTTTACTCCGGAGCCATGGCAAGGATATGGCTACGGCGTTGGCGAAGATGTTCTGAAGGAGGGCGATATTCCTGGACAGGAATTGCGTTGGGGCGACACCCATCATCCCGCTCTCAGTGAAACCAAGGGCGACTACGACGGTGAATTTCTTTTCATCGGCGACAAGGCCAACGCGCGTCTTGCGGTCATTGATCTGCGCGACTTTGAGACAAAGCAAATTGTGAAAAACCCAATCACCATGAGTGATCACGGCGCGGCATTTGTAACGCCCAACACGGATTATGTGATCGAAGGCGGCCAATACGCGGTGCCATTTGGCAACGCCTACGCAACGGCCGAGGAATATCAGAAGGCGTACCGCGGAATGGTCACCTTCTGGAAGTTCGACCGCGCCAAGGGTCGCATTGATATTTCGCAGTCTTTTGCCTTGGAATTGCCTCCTTATTGGCAGGATTTGTTTGACGCCGGCAAGTTGGCGAGCGATGGTTTGATCTTTGGAAATTGTTTCAACTCCGAGCTGGCTACTGGTGGCATTGAATTGAACAAGCCTCCATTTGAAGCCGGCACCACGCAACGTGACATGGACTATCTCCACATCATCGACACAAAGAAAGCCGAGGCCGCGTTCAAGGCGGGCAAGTTTGACAAGGTCAACGGATTCCCCGTGATTAAAATTGAGACGCTCATTGCCGACCAAATTCTATTCTTCGCGCCGGAACCAAAGAGTCCCCACGGCGTCGACGTCACGCCCAACGGTCAGTATGTTGTGGTCGCGGGCAAGCTTGATCCGCATGTCACCGTGTACTCAACATCCAAAATCAAGGCGGCGATCGCCGATAAAAAGTTTTCGTCGAAAGATTCATACGGCATTCCAATTCTTGATTTTGACGCAGTGATGGAAGCGCAAGTTGAACTGGGCCTTGGGCCATTACACACGCAGTTCGACGACAAGGGCTACGCCTACACGTCGCTCTTTCTTGATTCAGCCGTGGCTCGCTGGACACTTGGCGGCGAGTATTCGTCGCTGCATCCAGAGCAACCATGGAAGTTGGTCACTAAAACTCCAGTGCAATACAACATTGGACATTTGTGCGCCGCTGAAGGCGACACCGTGTCCCCCGATGGCAAGTACTTGATCGCAATGAACAAGTGGGCCATCGATCGATTCTTTCCAACTGGTCCATTGCTCGCGCAAAACTTCCAACTGCTTGACATCATGCAAGGCGGCGCCGCAATGCCCGTGTTGTATGACAGTCCAATTGGTGTTGGCGAGCCGCACTATTGCCAGATGATCAAGGCCGACAAGTTGCATCCGTGGACCATCTATCCAGAAATTGGTTGGGATCCACAAAAGCAAGCGATTGATCCATTGGCTCCAAAGGCTGGGCAAGAAAAAGTTGTCCGCAACGGCAAGGAAGTGGAAGTGTTCATGACCGCGGTTCGCAGCCACTACTTCCCGGAAAATGTTGAAGTGAATGAGGGCGACAATGTGACATGGCACATCACAAGTTTGGAGCGAACCATGGACGCCACGCACGGATTTTGCATTGGTGGTTACAACATCAATCTCAGTCTGGAGCCAGGCGAGGCGGCAACGTTCCGTTTTGTCGCCAATAAAGCCGGCGTATATCCCTATTACTGCACGGAGTTCTGCTCCGCGTTGCATTTGGAAATGGCCGGATACTTCCGCGTAAAGCCCGCGGCGAAGTAAGTTTTTAATCGCGCCCGCGTGAAGTGAAAACTTCACGCGGGCTTTTTGGCGCGTCCCGCGCATCACATCAATAGGCGGAAACACATCATGACATCAGTCAGTTTCATTTCAAACATTCTTGGTCCGCGTGTTTCATCCAACGATTTGTTGGGTCGGCGAATGCATTTTGTCATACCAACAATCATGTTGTCGTTGGCGCGGCTCGCGCTGATCATTTCCGTTTTTCTGCCTTATTGGCACATGACACTCGAGGCGCCGCAATATCCAAATGGTCTCGAGCTCACCGCGTATGTCAATCATCTCGAAGGCGATGTGCGCGAAATTGACGGACTGAATCATTACATTGGCATGCGCAAACTGAACGATGCCGCGTCGCTTGAGCGCGCGTTGGGAGTGTGGATGGTCATCGCCATGGTTGTGCTGATAGAGATGGCCGGGCTTGTGCACACCAAATGGGCGCTTCTGTTGGTCATTCCCGCGTTGCTATTTCCAGTGGGATTTCTCGTTGATTTGCAGTTCTGGCTCTACTCGCACGGGCACAATCTAGACCCAGCCGCGCCACTTTCCTCCAGCGTGAAGCCGTTTGTTCCGCCGGCGCTTGGCGTCGGCACGATTGGTCAATTCAGAACAATCGCCAGCGCGGAAGCGGGTTGGTATTTCGCGTGCGTCAGTTCGCTGTTCGTGGCCGCCGCGCTTTTCTTTCATCGGCGCGCCTTTAAACCGCTCTTTGACAAAATGCAAATTGCGAAAGCGGGCGGTTGAATCACATGACGTCGTGCGTATTTATTTTTGCGACGATTAGTTTTGCGTTGCTTCAGCCACCAACGTCAGTTGGCGCCAAGATTACGCCTCAAATGAAAAACACAATTCCAATTCCAAATCCATTGCAGGAAAAAATTCGAGCCGCCGCGCCTGGCGACACAATCAACGTTGCCGCTGGCGTGTACCGCGGCGAGCTTGTGATTGACAAGCCAATCAAACTTGTTGGGCAGGGCCGCCCAACATTGGATGGCGGCGGCAACGGGGACATTGTCACCATCACCGCGCCGGGCGTTGAGTTACGCGGATTTCGCGTGAGCGGCACTGGGATTGATTTGGACAAGGAGAATTGCGCCATTCGCGTGAAGGCCCCGCATACCACCATCGAGGACAATTTTCTCGAGGACGTTCTCTTTGGAATCGACTTGAAGGAGTCGCCAGATTCGGTGATTCGCGGCAATCACATTGGAGGCAAGGCGCTTGATATCGCGCGCCGCGGTGACGGCCTTCGCTTGTGGCGCGCGGATCGCACGCTTGTGGAGGGCAATGAAATTCACGACGGCCGCGACGCGATCCTGTGGTATTCATCCGGCGTGATCGTGCGCAACAACAAGTCGCACCACTGCCGTTATGGATTTCATCTCATGTTCTCCAACGGCGTCACGATTGAGCAAAATGATCTCTTTGATAATTCAGTCGGCGTGTATTTCATGTACAGCTCAAAATTAAAATTGATCGGCAATCGCATGTTGCGCAATCGCGGGCCCAGTGGCTACGGACTTGGTTTGAAGGAGACTGACGACTACTTGATCAAGGGAAATATTTTTGTGGGTAATTGCGTGGGTATTTACATTGACGGTTCGCCGTTCGCCACGCCCAATTCCGGGTTGCTTACCGAAAATACTTTCGCCGCCAACGATATTGGCGTGACCTTTTTGCCATCTGTGAAGGGCAATCATCTGTGGGCAAATAGTTTCATTGATAATTTCGAGCAAGTCTCCATTCTTGGGCGCGGCGAACTTACAGGCAATGAATTTGACCGCGAGGAGCGCGGAAATTTTTGGAGCGATTATCCCGGCTACGACCGCGATGGTGACAGCGTGGGCGAGGCCAATTATGAATCGCGGTTGCTCTTTGAAAATCTCACAGCGCGCGAGCCAAGTCTGCGTCTGTTCATGTTTAGTCCCGTGCATCAAGCCGTTGATTTTGTGGCACGCGCGGTTCCCGCGGTTCGCCCTGAGCCAAAGTTCACCGACTATTACCCGTTGATCGAGCCACCCGTAAAGCACGGCGTTGATCTTGCAACCGCCGCGCCGCGCGCCATGGCGGCGTTAAGTGCGTCATTGTTATCGCTGGCGCTTGGCGTGTTGGCTATTGTTTTTGCAGGACCAGTGCGCGACGCGTTGCGTGATCGCGCCCATTTTCGCGCGCGCGCCATTGGGGGTATCGCATGATTTCTATTGAAGGCGTCAGCATGCGCTTTGGTCGATTCGCTGCTGTTGATCATCTTTCACTTTCAGTTGCCGCGGGTGAATCACTGGCGCTGTGGGGCCCAAATGGCGCCGGGAAAAGCACCATTATTCGTTGCGTGCTTGGTCTCTATCGCTACGGCGGAACAATTCGCATTGGTGGTCTTGATGTGCTCCGCCATGGAAAAGATGCGCGCAGGCTTATTGGTTACGTGCCGCAGGAGATTGGTTTTTACGACGATCTTCGCGTGCATGAGGCCGTGCGATTTTTTGGCGGACTCAAGTGCGTCACCGTGCGCGATCCAGAAACAATTCTTGATGGCGTTGGTCTCAGCGGCCACGCTGGAAAACGCATTCGTGAACTTTCTGGCGGAATGAAACAGCGTCTGGCGTTGGCGGTGGCTTTGCTTGGTGATCCGCCCGTTCTGGTTTTAGATGAGGTCACCGCAAGTCTTGATGCGGTTGGCCGCGATGAACTTGTTGGGTTGCTCGGAGGTCTTGCGCGGCAGGGGCGCGCCATGTTGTTCGCATCACATAGACAGGATGAGGTGCACGCGCTTGGCGATCGCGTGGCCATTCTTGAGCGCGGCAAACTTGTGCGCCAAGGTCCGCCAACCGAAATGCTTTTGGCTGGCGAGCACGCTGGGCATTTGAAATTTCACGGGGAGGTTCACCATGTTTGATCCCAACAAGCTCGATTCAAAATCAGCCGTCAAAATGTCAAAATCAACATCAACCGCTAGGCCATTGCCCGCGTCGTCGCGTGAGTCAACGCCAACCTCAACACCAGCTTTTGTCGCAACCGCGCGCGCGTTGTGCGCCCCCATGCGCGCGCCATCATTCGCTTCAAATGTATTTCGCCTTGCCGCGCGAGAATTGCGCGACGCCGCACGCAGCAAATGGTTTTTGTTGTACACCGCTGCGTTCGTGGCGCTAGGCCTTGGCGTGTCGTATGTTTCCGCGGCCAGTTCGGGCGGCACCGGACTTTCAGGTTTCGGCCGCACCACGGCGGGCCTTATCAACCTTGTCATTCTTGTGGTGCCACTCATGGCGCTTAGCGCTGGCGCGGGATCAATCGCGTCGGACCGTGAACGCGGCATGTTGGCGTACATGTTGGCGCAACCCATCACACGGCTTGAATTGCTGCTGGGAAAATTCACCGGACTCGCCACAGTTCTTCTCACTTCAATTTGTTTGGGCTTTGGCGTGTGCGCGGGAATATTGGCGTGGAAAGGTTTACGCGCGGACCCCGTGGCGCTGGCTTCATTGGTGGGACTCACATTTCTATTGGCCATGGCCATGTTGGGCACGGGGCTTCTCATTTCCGTCATCACGCGCAAAAGCAGCGTGGCCATGGGAGTGGCCATATTCGCTTGGTTAACCCTGGTTTTTGTAAGCGATCTTGGATTGATGGCCGGCGCTGTCGCGCTGCGAATGAGAATTGAAAATCTATTCGCGCTGAGTCTGTTGAATCCAATGCAGGTTTTTAAAATGTGGGCGCTGGTAAGCGCGGACACATCGCTGGATGTTCTTGGACCAGCCGGTTTATATGCCACGGACACGTGGGGCGGGGGCGTGGTGTGGATTTTTGCCGCCGCATTGTCGTTGTGGATTGTGCTGCCGCTTTCGGTTGCGGCGTTTCTATTTTCAAGGAGGTCGCCAATATGAATCAAAATATTTTCTGTTTCAGTTGCACAAGTATTTTTCTATGCGCGGTGTTCGCCATCACGTCGCTTGGGTGCAGCAAGCCGGAGCCAACCGGACCGCCAGAGATACGACTCGGTCGCGACGAATGCTCCGGTTGCAAAATGAGTATTGTTGATCGTCGATGCGTGGGGGCGTTGCTTGCGAGTGATACCAACGGCCTGCAAGTGTTTCTCTTTGACGACATTCATTGCATGATGAACTTTCAGAAAAATCGCACCGATTTGCGGATCACGCAGATATTCGCCCAGGATTATCGAGAGAATCAATGGCTTGCCATGGACAAAGCGATATTGCTTAAAAGCGCCACGGCGCACACGGCGATGGGTTCTGGAATTATCGCGTTGAATGATCAAACGCATGCTCAAGAAGCGGCCTCCGAATTCGGCGGGCAAGTGCTTACATGGAATGCGCTTCTTGCTTTGGAATCCAGCAAGCCTTGAATCTCGGATCACTTGTCCAAGATCATTTACAAAAATAATTAATATAAAGATATTTCTATCAAGATTTCGTGATATCTTCGCAAACAAGGAGTCGCGCCATGAAGACAACGCAGGCCATCATTCATCGATCCGTTCTCAATCCAGCCGAAGTGCAAGCAGCTCGCATTGCGCTGGCGCGCTTTGAGGATCCTTCAATCACTGATTTGAATGTGGATTCTATTTTTGTGAATCAATATCACGCCGCATACGATCCGCGCGACCATCACATTTGGAGCCGTTTATGCAAGCAGCAACGCGAGTATCTTTCTTTGCATGCCAGCGAACTTTGGCTCGCGGGCGCGGTCGCGCTTGAATTTGATCAAGACCGTGTTCCTGTGGTCACTGAAGTTTCAGAGCGTCTCAAAGCGATCACGGGATGGCAAATTCGTGCGGTGACTGGCTATTTACCCGCGCGCGCGTTCTTTGGATGTCTCGCTCGCAAAATCTTGCCCGTCACCGTGGTTGTCCGCGATCCAACGCAAGAGGGATATTTGCCCGAACCCGACGCGTTCCACGATATGTATGGCCATGCGCCATTGTGCGCCGACAAAACCCTGGCGAAGTTGCTTGAGCGATTTGGCCGCGTGGGTGTGAACGCGGACGCGGAGCAATTGCAGCGCCTAACCAATGTGTTGTGGTTTACCGTGGAATTTGGCCTTATTCGCGAAGATTCAAAGGTGCGAATTCTTGGCGCTGGCCTGGTTTCT
>Ga0214919_10011798_pt1 | contig 10846 bp, 11 predicted proteins | sample LL1503_MetaG_FD_177994 | JGI IMG/M metagenome (GOLD analysis project Ga0214919, IMG submission 177994) | Freshwater microbial communities from Lake Lanier, Atlanta, Georgia, United States - LL-1503 | ecosystem: Environmental > Aquatic > Freshwater > Lake | place: USA: Georgia | collected...
GTTTTCTTGCAGTCGTTGTAAATCCAAGAAATGTACGTATTATGAAATGCAGACCCGAAGTGCGGATGAACCTACTACCGTGTTCGTTACGTGTTTGAATTGCGGTAAGAATTGGAAGAATTAGGGTGGATTGTTGAGATTGTTTATTTTATTTTTTCTTGCACTTTCGCAAGCTTTTCGCAAGCTTTTCGCAAGCTTTTCGCAAGCTTTTCGCAAGAAAAAATATATTCTACAACCCCGACCACGCCCTTAGTCTAGCACTTCCAAGTCATGTAAATGCCAATATTCCGTCGATCCATTTGGTAATGGTCGTGCCAGAATAAACGGGATTTTACGGGCTTCGAATTCCATCAAGGCAATCGTACGACCATTGATGATCGATTCTTCTAGAGGAATAAACGGTTCTCCTCCATGATCGATTTGTTCAGCACGCGCACCAATCACACGAGCACGTTCATATTTCGTCAAGAAAGGTAATGTTTTATGTAGCGGATCGATTATTTTGCCATTCTTATCGCGCACTACACGAGCTAGAGCGACCATTTCATCGTAATTAATCGACCGGGTTTCTGGATGCATTTTCTCCAGAAACGACATATTCATGTTCTCTTGGAATTTCTGTAAATGGGTATTATCGAATTCTTCTTCCTCTTCTGAATCTTCTTCTGATTCGTAGTTTTTTTCCGAAAAATCGTCGGGTTCTACTCTTTCTCCTCGTTCGACCCTTTCCCCTTTTCGTTTCACTCCTAAACCTTCGTTGCCTTCGTTGCCTTCGGTGCCTTCGGCAACCTCGTCTTCTCCTTCGAGACCGTCTCCTTCGGGACCATCCTCCTCGTCGGCATCACTATCTACCGGATTTTCATCATCGGAATCTTCTACTTCACTATCATTTTCTTCTTCTGAATCTACAAGATCCTCTTCTTCTTCTAAAACGGGATTTAGTTCTTCTTTTTTCGATGCCATATTCGTTTCTTCTTTATAAAGATCAATTATATTCTATTCTTTTCTATTACAATGAATTGTTTTGTTTTCTTGTTGTTTTCTGATATATTTTCTTTCTTTTGCATCAATTTTTTATAGATTTGTTTTTGAAACAAATCTATAAAAAAATAGCTTTATTGTTCAACTAAGTTACCGGTAGCATTATAAACCATGAACGCCTAAGGCGTTCCATTTATAATGTTCGCCGGTATAATATTTTCTCCACATATTCATTGTATTTTTCATCATACATTGGGTCATCTTCATCTAGAGAAAAAGAATAATATCCTTTTTTTATTTCTAGAGGTATGGTGAAATACGACATAGTATTTACAAACGTTATTTCTAAAAATTTTGAAATAAGATAATCACAACCTATTTTGGAAATACAAATAAATAATATTTATATGTATTTCTATACTCACAATACAAAATATTTTCTAGGGTCTGGCTCTTACCCATTGAAGTCTAGACATTCGGCTATTTATTCCAGAGCCACCACCACCAGTATCTGTACAAACATATTTATCAGATGTATTACAAGAGTTAAAAATACCATATGGTCGTGGATACCCATCACTACACTTTATTTCTGTATTATTTCCATATCGTACAACTCCCTTATCGTAACAACCAGTTGAACCAGGAGGTGTAGGTATAGTAGGTGTATATGTAGGAGTTGTAGGTATAGTAGGTGTATATGTAGGAGTTGTAGGTATAGAAGGCGTACGTGTAGGTCTAGAAGGCGTACGTGTAGGTCCAAATCCTTCCATATTTTTGCCTAAACAATTAAAAAGAATGAATCCGAAAAAAAGAAATGCAAGAAAACACATCACCATTTTTGTATTTTTACCTTTGAACGAAAACATTTCAAAGATTTTTGTTTATACCATTCATTCAGAAATTATTCCGTTTTCCATTTATGATCACAAGTAGTACAAATATAAATATATTTCAATTGGGTATTGTCGTATCTCAAATAAATTGCATCGGTTACTTTTTCTTTTGAATCTTCTGACCCTTTTGTTTCTCCCTTCTCTCCATTCGTGGAGCATGCATCATTTGGACAACGCACAAAGATATGTGGTAATGTCGGATCGAATTTGGTAAATTTATTAACCATAAAATCGTAATTATGTGTATTTTGTTGGAATTGCGTATCTAAAACACACAATGCTTCTGTAGTGACATTGGCTTCAATATTTCCACAAACCCGGCAATAATAACGTAATTGATCTTCTTCAATACGATGATAATATTTATTGTCGCATTTTCCGCAGAATTTAATATTGGTATTCATTTCTTTGGATTTATTCTTGTTATTCTACTAGAAAAGTATATATTTATCTTGTTTTTGTTTTGTTTTCGTTTCAATTTTTTATGGAATCCTAAAAGGATTCTATAAACAATTATTTTTCTCTAAAAAATCCAATTTTTTATGGAATCCTAAAAGGATTCTATAAACAATTATTTTTCTCTAAAAAATCCAATTTTTTATAGAATCATGTAACATTCTATAAACTCTTGTAGGAATACAAGAAATTATCAAAGATAAACATCCCCGAAAAATACGGGATTCTTAATACCCCAAATTGGTTCTCCATTTTCTTGGAAATAAATACTATTATAATTTTTCTTGGAGAAAAGAGAGAAATCAGGAGGTTGATCTAATAAATATAAGGTATTCGTAATAAATACGACTTTTCTTGCAATTTCCGTTCCTCTTTCCGAAAACAAAAATATTTCTCCTAAATTCGGGTGTGTGATTTTCGGAGGTAATATCGCATAAGATCTCTCGATCGGCTTATATTTAGACACCTTTTTTGTCTTGGATTCGGTTTCCTTTACAGATTCGGAAGTATCGCTATCTGTAATGCTAATAGACGAAGTAATAAGTTCTGGTAATTTCTGGATAGAAGATAATACAGACGAAATCGTCGAAGTACTGGAAGTACTGGAAGTGGAAGACGTTTTATTTTCTCCGCCTGTTACCGAAATATTTGATTTCGATTTCGATTTCGATTTCAAATTGGGTTCTAAAAGATACAATACATAAGGAATATCAATCGCATTATTGCGATTATCTTTTATATAAAGCAAATCCGGATTCTCTAAAAACCATTTAGATACGAAAGGATGTACTAAATGCGTATGTACAAATTTCGTGTTGATAATTTCATGTAACGTAACCCATTCGCCGTTTTTTAGATCATCCGAATCCGAATTCTGATCCCGGGTTTCGAACACCGCCAATACTTCGTTTTCTCTCATAACATATCCTTTAAACACGATATTCGCCAATGTTTCTTCTGAAAACGTTTCTGACGGAAAAATATCTAAATATCGAAATAATCGGGTTTTACATTCATTCTCACAATTCATTTGTAGAATATCTTCTAATGGATCTTTCGGAATAGACAAAGTAAAATGGGGAAATTGATACATATCATTTTCATTATCCGCGTTTTTTTCTAAGAAATACGTTACAAAAGGTAAATAATCAATCGTACTGTTTAATTTATACAATCCAATATGTATTTCCACTTTCGCGTCCTGTTGATTTTCGAATTTCGCCAACCATTCTTGTGTTAAGGTATCGTTCATAAAATCTTCAGGTTGATTCAAATAAAAATACGGGGTTTCTCGCATGATAATATCCGGTTCATCTAAAATAAAAACCTTTTCTTCTTCATCTTCCAATTCAGACACTTCCGACAAATCTACTTCTTTTAATCCGGTTTTCGCGTTTGTATTGGACATATCCATATCCATATCCATATCCGAAGAACGACGATTCGAATCCAACGATAATAGTGCATGTTTTCCTTTTGTATCTTCTTTCTTAGACAAAGGATAGGGTAAAAAGACATCGGGATCTTTGGTATGCTTGACAATATCTGCAATCACTTCTTTTCGAATTCGAATATCTTCTTCCTTTTCTTCCACTTCTTCTGAACTTCTAAAAATATAAGGAATAAAGAAATCCTTTTTCTGGTATTTATTGGATAAAGAGGTTGTATCTTCTTTTGGAGCATTGCCTTTGGATAATTTGGTAGGAAGATTTTTATAAGAATCTACCTTCGTAATCTTCGAAAACATAATTATATATTGATGGTATAAACAAATATAAATATATTCTTGTTGAAATAAATATAATACTCACAAACAATCTCAATCTCAATCACCAGACGTTATTCACCCTTCAAATAAAATGTACAATTATATGGAAGATACTTTTACCAATGAATCCGAAAGTGCATTTAGTGTCGGAACTCCCAATACTTATCACTTGAATAAACACAATACGGATCCAGGATTTCATCAAGTCAAACGTTCCAAAAAACCAAGAGGACATCATATAATTGAATATTATGAAACACCTAGAATGAATGATTCGCGTATTCGTAATGCGATAACCGGCACAATATATCGTGAGGATCATCCTAAATGTAAATATCTAGTCGGTTCTGCACAAGAAGATATTCTGTTTAAAGTGCATATTTCTACTGGCGAACCGGAAATCTATTCACGAGACAATAAGAAAACCAGTGTAATCTTATTTTATGATAGTCCGGAACAATACGAGAGACATCAGAAAATGACGTTACCTCAAAGTCTTAAAGAGAAATGGCAAGAAAAGAATCGATTACGTCTTTTATCGAATCATAAAATGATGAATGCGGAATCGTGATCGTGATCGTGATCATTCTGGTATTTATCCAGAGATTGATGACATGTAAAAATAAATATATATATTATTTTCTAATGAATAATATATAGTAAGTAAAGTCGCGGAACTATGTTTATGTTTGGTATTTTTATTTTTTTTTCTATTCGAAGGTCTGATAAACATATGCCAATAAAACCGTTGTCGAATGAACTAGAAATATGTACTGATTCTGAAAGACCAGTTGTTTCGAATAATATTTCAGAATTATTATTAGCAAAATCGAATCTTACTTTTTTACATCAAAACAATACTGCCGGAATGGATATGCGTCTTAAAGAACCGGAAGTAATAAATATCCGAAAAAACATGGCTAAAAAACGATTATTGGATTTTCTTGAAAATCCAGATATTTCGGAGACGGACAAAATCGAGAAAATCCGAGATCCAGAAATGGCGGAATTACTCTCGTCCTCGAATACTACTACTGATATACGTGGTTTTCGTATGGGTGCGGGTGGGTTTTGGCAGGATTGGGAGGATTCTATTTTTTTGTTTTTATAGTTGGTTCAAGAGACAAGATACCATCATATCCTTTATGTTGTCTAAAAAAATAAAAGAATCAAAAACAAAAAAAAATTCCTTTATTTTTTTTTCTTACCGTTTTTCTTTTTCTTATTCGAGTTCGCAGTTGAAGGAGCCCCAACAGCTTCGATTTCAGCAACCAATGCATCTAATTCAGCGGCTTCTTTGGCTTTATCTACTGGCACTGTAGGAGGTTTCAAACTAGATTTCTCTCCTCTCTCCGCATCCGTTGGACGATATACTAGATGATCTGCATCCGTCTGTTCTAATTCATAATTGGAAGAAGAAGCTGCTTGTTTCACAGCCGCATTCGCAGTCATTTTCGCACGTAATCGTTCTTTAATATCATTCGATTTCATCATACGATTCATTGCATTGACATCGACTTTGGCATTTTTATCAACTGGTTGTCCCATCGATTTCGCCATATTTTTAAACATATCATTCATTTCTTTCGAATTACCGCCCATTTCTTTCAATTTCTTCAACATATCTCCCGCTTCTTTCATAATTTCTTCTCGCGAAATATCCCCACTTTTCATTTTATCTTGGAATCTCTCGTTTATTTTCTTGATGATCTTCATGAATTTATCTGGATTCTTCATCATCTTGGCAAACACTTCTTTCGGATTAGTCGTAGATTCCATATCTTTCATATCAAAGGTATCTTTCAATTCTTCAGACAATTCTTCAATCAATTCTTTGGCTAAAACACCTAATTTACCATCGAATAATCCTTTCAAATGATTATGAATATCTTCCGGATTTGGCATTTGAGGCATAGAAGAAGAGGTCGAATCGGAGGTCGATCGCTGTTCGAATTCTTTCGCCATTTTTTCAAAGAAATTATCTCCTGCTTCACTAGCACTAGCATTAGAGCCTTCCCCTTGGTATTCTCCTTCTCCTTCACTTTCTCCAGTCGTCGAAGAATTTCGGAAAAAATCCGTCATATTTTTCATCGCATCGGTTAATTTTTCTTGCAGATCCGATTCATCTATTCCTTCAAATAAATTCGCCGATTTCCCGAAATCCGATTTATCCCGAATATTTCCCACAATCGTAAAAAGCACCAATTGAATATATTTCCACATGGTATTTTTTGTTGCTTCGCTCACATTCGGACAATTAAAAAGTAATTTGAAATCGACATTAGGCAAGAAAAATGTATTGGTATTATTATCTAAATGGAAAATCTCGTCGTTTTGATACAAGATATCAAAGAATCGTTCAGGATACACGTCCATACAATGATAATAGAGAGTACGAATCATACTTACCGGAATATTCTCCGCGACTTTCCATCTCTCCCATAAATGTTCGTATTCTGGGAAAGTCAAGGATAAATCGTTCGAAAAATCGGAAATAATAGAGGCGAAATTATCGGGAATTTGGATTTTATGATTCGTTTTTTCATTTTCGTTTTTATTGCTTTGCTTAGACATGACAGATTCTTTTTTATAATCGATCTCCTATAAAAAAGAATGATGATTCTGTGTTTATACTATTTTTCTTGTCTTTCTTATTTTCTTCGTTTTTTTGGATTCAGTACCACCTCTAGATGAAGATCTTAAATTCCGAATTTCTTTATGAAGTAATCTATCTCTTTGTCGTATTATTTGTGTTGGATCTGGTTCCGCATGATTAATGAAAGGTTCTGCTTCATCCTCATCATTTACAGTACCTTCTGGATGTCTAAGAGTAAGATGATCGATTCCATATATTATTTTTTTAACTGGGATTAGGGTGGCTTTCGTTAATTCTTTATTTTTACTTTTTCTTCTTGAATACAAAGAATTCCGATACTGTCTTAACCGTGTGTTCCATCTTTTTCTCTGTTTTTCGGTCATTTTTTGTACTCCTTCGGTTGTTATCGTAGCATCGGTAGGTTCGATAGGAGAACATAATTCCTTCATAATATCACCATTTAATATATTTTGTACGATTTCCCTTATCGCTGGATTCGATTTCGGATTATTATTATTCGCCATATTCCGCATATTTTCCAAGATAGAATCTTTCAACTGTCTATATTTTGGATTACATAATAGATCTATCATATTATGAATGGAATGTTCGTAATCATATACCGGATCATATCCAATAGTATTTATTTCTTGATTATTTATAAATCCAATTAAGAAAATAGTAAAAAATTCAATAAATACCTTTTCGAATCTTGTTTTATCTTTTTCTTGTACCTTTTGCATTACCGTAAAATAAGAAAATAATAATGCTCTTAATGGACGGTCATCGGGTCCAATACTTGGATTATTTCCGGTATAATTCATATCTAGAGGAATTTGATGGTTAATCATATAATTCAATAGTCTTGTTATTTCAACAATAGGCTCTTTGTTATTCATTAAAGGTAGGCTTCCATCAATTGTATGGATTTGTTCCATAAGAGCATTGGTTGTTTTTTGTTCAAGACTAGGACTACCTCCTTTCGATGTTCGTCGTCGTTTCTGAGTACCACCTTTTTTATTTTTTTCTTTTTTTTCTTCTATTATTTTGTCCATGAACTCTGCAATATGATTTTTACATAAACATGGTTTTTTTTCTTTCAAATATGCCCGTATATCAGCTATCGTCATTTTATTTATTGAATCAAATGTTTTACTACAATCATCACATAAAGGAGTCTTCTTCATTTTTCCGATTTTCCTTTTTAATGCTGCTATTACATTTGTAACCTTTTCAGAAAATTCAATTTTCTTTTTACGGCGAAAATTTCTTTGTGTTTGAAATAAAGTTTCTTTCGAATTTATTCGAGTATTTTTAACCGGGACTTGTTCTTTGTTTTCACCAACGGTTTCTGTTTTTCTAATCTCACCATTATCATCCTTTTGTGGATTTTCACTAGTCTCAGACGTATTCACATTATCATCTGTATCATTATCTTCGATACGTTCGATACATACTTTATGGGAATCAATAAAAGTATATTTTTCCTTTTGACCAAAACAGTTGTTAATTTTATAACCATATTCTGGAGACCATGACCAGTAATTATTTCCCTCTGCTCTTTTTATGGTTTTTGGGGTACCATTCTTATCTGTTGCAGGAATATATTTATCTGGATTATCTTTGTCTTTTTTAAAAACAGGTACATCTTCTTCTGGTGGAGGAGGTGGATTATAAAAGAAAAAATTAAATATATTTAAAAACGCATTTTCATTTGGTGATTTTTCATTTGAACGATTGAGGTATTTTGGAATATTTTCTCCATATAAATTTTCAAATATAGGTTTATTATACACTAACCGAAATATATCAGAAACAATACTATCAGATTCAATCTTATTACTATTATTCACGTTATTTACTAAATATTTAAACATTTTATCATAATTCTTTTGATAATCATCCTCGGATAATATCTGTTTCTTATTTTCATTTTTAGTCTTGGTTTTGTATCTTTCCCATAAATCTTTGAAAGTAATAATCGGTTTTATTGTATCCGAATTTTTAAAATATTTAATTTCTTCTTTTGTTGCATTTAATATTTCATATAAAAATATATCTTTGTCTGGTTCTCCTTTATAAATCATATATTGGGATTCATTTCCGGGATTTTCGGTATTAATTGCTTTTTTATCATATTTTGCAAAATAATTTATTTTACATGCGTTTGGTTTTACTTCTCCTTCTTTTGGTACTAACTTTGTCTCATCCGTATTAAGTTTCACACCCAATAAATCATATAATTGTTCAATGAGTTTCTTATATACTTGTATATCGGAAATTCTTGAATTTGCAGTTTGTATTGACTTTCTTCCGATAAAAGAAAGAGGGGTAGTGGCTAGCTTACCAATAGACCCTACTACAGAATTCGCTTTAATTGCAAACGGATTGATATGTGCATCATATTCTTGTATATCACCAAAAATCATTTTCAAAATAAATTTTATCAATTTTTTTCGAGTATCAAACAGTGCATATGGACTATTTGGATCATTATCATATTTGAATTCTCGTCCTGAATAAGTTTGTCTTAATACTGTAACTAGAGGACCAACATTCAATCTGTCGATGGTTTTTTTTTGGTTTGGTGCTAGACATTGATAATGTGTATTAGATGCTATATCCTCCGGTATTATATTCTTATTTCGTCGTATTTTTTCTACATTAACGACATAATTACCATCTTCAAAAATTTCTTTAATTTCAGTCAAGACATTATTAATCATTTTACTTGTTATTTGGTCATAGCCCCAATTACTAATCTTGTTTATAACAGCATTTTTAGCGGCATTTGCAGCGACTGCTCCTAAAACTGGCACTGCTACCGTAGCGGCTACTACTAGAAAAGGAATCTTAAAATTATCAATGACGCCACGGCCACTATCAAGAATATCTCCTGCATATTGTTTTTTGGTTCGTTTTGTTTTTTTTGTATATTTTCGCTGAGTATTTCTCTTTTTTTTATATGCACTTGGCATTTTATAGTATCACTAGAAAATACCAATTCATTCGAATCTAAAACCATCTCTTGAATTCCAACGTCTTGAAATCACGATCAATCAATTTAGGTGCTTCTAAAGGTCGAATCAGCGTACTCTGATCTTCGATATATTTCAAGTATCCCATGGCTTCGTTAAATACAGTTGGAACGACGTAATCCAGCACTAATTTATTCAAATCTTCCACTTGTTTGGTAACGGAAATATCTTCCCGATGTTGTGCATATTGTAAATACATACTACGCATAATGATTTTCAAATTATCGACATTTTGAGGTGGAATCACCATTTTTTTCTCACCCGACATCTCATGCACTCCTGCTCTTAATCCGTTTTGCAAAATCTGGACATTACCACTAGAAAAAAATACGCGTGAAAGCATACTATCTTCTAAAATACCATGGAGAGAATCGCGATATTCGGTGGATTTGTTTTTCACGGCGATTTTCTCATACATTTGGAATCGCACATCTTTGGGAGGTAGATCCATTAGATTCAATCGTCCGTTGTATTTTTCCATATCTAAAATGTGATTCGCTGCAGAAATCGTATCTGGTGTCCATTTTGTACTGTTTGACATTTTCTTTGTTTCGTATTATCTTTATACTATACCAGAAAAAAATATTTCTTATATCAGAAAGAACAAAAAATAATTCTTATATCAGAAAGAACAAAATATTTTTCTTATGTCAGAAAAATATTTTTCTTTAGCAAAGAGACTAGAATAAAATACTAGTGTAAATATATAATTAAGAAAATGGAAAGTTTTTATATGATTGTCGTTTTGATTGCAGTCGTTATATTAGTATTATGTTTAACTGGAATCGGTATTCTAATGCGTTACCAAAATGCGGGACAACAATACCCTCCTACTTCAAATACTTGTCCGGATGGATGGACCACCATAGGTACTTCTTGTACGAGTCCAGAATTAGCAACTGGAATCACTTATGGAACTACTGGTACAAATGGATATTCGGAATCCGGTGCCGGTACTACTCGTAAAGCTACCGTCAATTTTTCGGATGGTTATTGGAATGATGTATGCAAGAAAAAGAAATGGGCAAACAAATATGGTATTAACTGGGATGGAATTAGCAATTATACTAAATGTTAAACGCTAGTACATTTGAAATACGCAAATGTTAAA
>Ga0214919_10011799_pt1 | contig 10846 bp, 11 predicted proteins | sample LL1503_MetaG_FD_177994 | JGI IMG/M metagenome (GOLD analysis project Ga0214919, IMG submission 177994) | Freshwater microbial communities from Lake Lanier, Atlanta, Georgia, United States - LL-1503 | ecosystem: Environmental > Aquatic > Freshwater > Lake | place: USA: Georgia | collected...
AAATTATGGTATAGGAATAAACTTCCACCCTAAATCGTCACATATTCTCTTCCATATTTGGTCTTGTTCTATGCGCTTTTCACGGTCTTTTAACATAGGAAAATATGGTAAAAAACTGCGCTCATTCAACAATTCGCATAATTTATATAATGTATAATAATAGTTTAAAAAATTTACTCGTTCTTTAGGGCAATATTTCGAATATGGCTTTTGTAGCTCCATAAATAAATTGCATAATGTTTCCTCAAGCTCCGCACTCATAATGGGTGGTCTAATTCCTAGTTTATCTTTAATAAAAGGTATATGTTCATAATATTTATTGTAACCAAGATTTTTCAATATTTCCTTAGTTTTTTTATTTGACAAATCACTCAAACTTATGCGCTCCTTTTTTATTTGGTTTTTAATATTTTCAAATACTTCGTCGGGTATATTTGTGCTCTCTTTAGCCTGAAATTGCGCCAAAATCTCTTTTAAATGATTTATTCGTTTATAGGCATACGAACATACTTCTTTAGGCGGTTCTTTATATGATGGTTTATCTATATCTATTAAATATTTAATACTGTTAGAGCAATTAGAGCATATTGTCATGCCTTCACTTTCAACAAATATTAGCTCACCATTATTACATATATTACATATGTCGGATGGATAAATAAATTTGTCATAATTTAAATAATTAGGGTCAATATTGTTGAAATATTTATCTATATTTTTATTACTATCATTTTTAATTAAATTATTTTTATTTGGATTATCCATTATGTTATTGCATGTGTCATAACTTAAATTTAATGAAAAAAATTGTTTGACAATATCATTTTTGTCAGAATTTTCTACCATTTCATTACTTGATATATTTTTTTTATTTTCAAAATAATCAAAAATATATTTAGAATTATTTAAATAATAATTCTTTTCTTTATTTCTAAGAGCTTTAATAGTGTTTTTATATTTATTAATAAGTTCTATAATTTCGGTCTTATTTTTTGTTTTAATTAGCATAGTTTCCAATTTATCAATTTGCTTTAAACATTTAGGAATAGCAACATCTTCGTTGTATTTAAATGATTTTATTATTTCATTATGTTTATTATCAAGGGTTGTTTTAATTACGCCTGTTCTCTTCATAGCAAGACTAATTATATTTTTAGCGTATTAAAAATTTATATATTAATTTTTGTAATTAAATATTTTGTAATAAAAACAATTAAAAAAACAATTAAAAAACAATTAAAAAACAATTAAAAAACAATTAAATTAATAAATTAATTAAAAACAATTAAATTAATTTCAAAAATTTTTTTTCTTTAGGAATATTATAAAAAAATGGCTGGTGGTTTAATGCAATTAGTCGCCTATGGCGCACAAGATGTATATTTAACAGGTAATCCCCAAATTACTTTCTGGAAAGTTACCTATCGTCGTCACACTAATTTTGCCATGGAATCGATTGAGCAAACTTTCAACGGACAAGCGGATTTCGGTCGCCGTGTTACATGCACTGTTTCGCGCAACGGTGACTTGGCTTTCCGCACCTATTTGCAGATCACACTTCCTGAAATTGGCCAGGGTCTAGGTACAACAACCGACCCTAATATATATGCCAGATGGTTAGACTTCCCCGGCGAGCAGTTAATTTCGCAGGTTGAAGTTGAAATCGGTGGCCAGCGCATTGACCGTCAATATGGTGACTGGATGCACATTTGGAACCAGCTAACTTTATCGAAAGAACAGGAGCGTGGCTACTACAAAATGATCGGCAACACCACCCAATTAACATACATTTGCGACCCCACCTTTGCGGACGTTGATGGCCCTTGCTCTGCCAATGGTGTTCGCCAAGTATGCGCTCCCCGCAATGCGTTACCAGAAACAACTCTATATGTTCCGCTACAGTTCTGGTATTGCCGTAACCCCGGTCTAGCTCTTCCATTGATTGCTTTACAGTACCACGAAGTTAAAATTAATTTAGACATTCGCAACATCGAAGAATGCTTATGGGCGGTTACCAATGTTAACGGAACCGGTAAAAAGGCCCTTAATGCGTATAAACAGTCGTTAGCGGCTGCTTCGCTCTTTGTTGATTACATTTTCTTAGACACTGACGAGCGCAGACGCATGGCGCAAAACCCCCACGAATACTTAATTGAACAGCTTCAATTCACAGGTGACGAATCGGTTGGTTCATCGTCCAATAAAATTAAATTGAATTTAAATCACCCATGCAAAGAGCTAATTTGGGTTGTACAGCCCGACGTCAATGTTGATTATTGCGCGTCGCTCACCGAAGGCCATTCGCTAAATCACTTACTTGGTGCTCAGCCATTCAACTACACTGACGCGCTAGATGCGTTACCTAATGCTATTCATGCCTTTGGCAACAAAGGTCTTGTTAATAGCACCTCGTACATCACTGCTTCGTCGCTCTTTGAAGATCCATTTTCTAATAAATTAACTGCTTCGTCTGGATTTGCTAATGGCACTGCCGGAGATTTTAATGGTGGCGCGACCGAATCGGGTGTATCGGATGCCGGCACATTCGTTTTAGCTGAAACCGCGATTGATATGCATTGCTGGGGTGAAAATCCAGTTGTAGTTGCCAAATTACAGCTTAACGGCCAGGATCGCTTCTCGGAGCGTGAAGGCACATACTTCGATTTAGTTCAGCCATTCCAGCACCACACCCGTGCGCCTGACACCGGTATTAATGTTTACTCGTTTGCTCTAAGACCCGAAGAGCACCAGCCATCGGGCACCTGCAATTTCTCGCGCATTGATAATGCCACTTTACAGTTAGTTCTTTCGAATGCGACTGTTCAGGGTGTTTCTACCGCCAAAGTCCGCGTATATGCTGTTAACTACAACGTTCTTCGCATTATGTCGGGCATGGGTGGTCTAGCGTACAGCAATTAAATAATAAGTCTAATAAGTCTTATGTTTTTCATTTAATTTTTTATAAATATAAAAATTAAATGAAATTTTATGAAATTTTATGAAATTTTATATAATATAATAATTATTTTATAATAATTATTTTATAATAATTATTTTATAATAATTATTTTATAATACATTATAAAATAATTATTTTATAATAATTATTTTATAATACATTATAAATACAAATTATTATAATGAGTGTATCTTTAGTAATAAGTAGTTTTTATATTACATACGTGTTCTTACTTACAACCGGTGCAATTACATTTATAGAAGCATTACGAAGCCCTGTTCCTCAAATTCGTCATATTATGAATTTAGAAACTTGCATTTCAATTGTTGCAAGCTATTTTTATGGAATATTTATTGAAGAAATAAATAAGGCACAAAATAATAATGCAAGTTCTAAATCTAATACTATTATTGATAACATTGCCAATAAAGATAATAATAAAGATAATAAAGACAATAAAGATAGTAGCGAAACTAAACCATTAAGTGTTATACCTATAGAAAAAATTAACACTATGCGCTATATTGACTGGTCTATTACTACACCTTTTATGTTATTGGTTCTCTCTATGGTATTAGGCTATGAAAACAAAGTAATAGTAAAATTTAGACCATTTGTGGTAACAATGATGTTCAATTTTGCAATGTTAGCATTTGGATATAGTGGAGAAACTGGACTATTAAATAGAAATATTGCAGGTTTTATGGGTTTTATATTCTTTTTTCTAACATATGGGACAATATGGAAGCTTTTTATGACAGGATCAAAAATAACAGCCCAATCCAAATTCATATTCTGGATTTTCTTAGGAACATGGTCATTATATGGACTATTTTATTATACAAATGAAGCAACTAAAATGATTGGATATAATATTTTGGACTTAATATCTAAAGCATTTGTAGGTATTTTCTTTTGGCTTTATTTAACTAAATCGGTATTGTTTTAGTTTTGTTTTAGTTTTATTTTTTGTTTTTTGTTTTCTTTATATTATAATATATGAATGACTTACCAAAGAATGACTTACCAAAGAATGACTTATCAAATATTATAATAAAAAAAGACGAATGTAAGAGAATAAGGAAACATAATGCTATTAAATTACCTGATACATTGTTACATTTAAGTATACCTAAATATATTAACTATTATAAAGAGTGTTATAACATTGAACAAAAACTATATAGAGAATACTTTAAAATAGAAAAACATCCATGTCAAATAAAAAATAAGGCCTATATTTCTTCTAAGTCCAATAAAATAACTATTGTGGAAAAATTAAATCAAATAATCAAAATTTTAGGTGATTTAGACAATGTTAAAAATGATGTAAATAATGATGTTAATAATAATGTAAATAATGATGTAAATAATCATGTAAATACTGAAGATCCAAAAATAGTAAAATTGCCAAAATATATTTCAATTAAGGACCATGAAAATGATAGCTCTAAATTCTATTTAATTTACGATAATAAAAACAAGACACGGCATACGTTGCAATTAGTATGCTATAAGTCGTGCTCTTTCGTTCAAAGTCTTAACACATTTTTGGAAAATATTAAAAATAGGTTTGATAATTAAAAGAATAGTGATTATTATTTAAAGTTATAGCTAGTACTATAACTGATTATGATTAACGACTTACCTAGCGAGCTACAAAATATTATATTAACTTATACTAACATAATATGTCATGTATGTCAAAAAAAATATGATTTCAATATTTTATTTTATAAGAAGCAAAGCAAATTCTATTACTGTAGTAAAATATGTTATGAATTCACTTAAAAAAAACGTTATAAATTCTAGCTATGCTTTATTTAATTTTATGTACTATGATTTATGAGAAATTTCTCATTTATTACTTCTAACAAATCCTTAACTAGTTTGTCCTCATCAATATCAAAGAAGCATTGAATATTATTAAGGATTAATGATGCATCGTCGTCGGGTATTAACTCCCTATCTCCTGGCTCACGTAGTAATGTATTATATACATACGTAATAACGGGAATATTTTCACAAGTTACAATTCGACACGTGTTTATATATTCAATATAATCAAGAACTAGCGGAAAGCCTTCAATAAATGCTTCGCACTCTGTGTTCAACCTATATACCAAATAATTGCATATTTCAGTTTCATTAAAATATGCATCATATACAGCTTGCGTACAAATCTTTTTAAATTTATTTTCAATAAATGAACCTGTCAATAGTTCAATGTTAAGGTGCGGCTCATAATTAGTTTTTTCAGTTAGCATTTGCATCTTTAGCATTGATTATTGATTATTGATATATTATTAATAATTTATACTAATTTAATAATCAATTTTATTTATTGGAAAATATATAATTTTGAAAAAAAATATATAATATACATAAAAATTATATTAAAAATTACTATTAAAAATATTAATATAAACTTAATAATATGAGTTGTATCTTATATTATAGTAATTATTGTGAAAATTGCAAAAAAATATTAATAATATTGTCCAAATCAAGCATCAAAAGTAATATTCATTATATATGTATTGACAAACGCATAGTTAGAAATAATACTACTTATGTTGTTTTAGAAAATAACCAAGAAATTTTACTTCCAAATACTATTAATGCAGTTCCTGCGCTAATGATCTTAAATGATAATTACAAAATATTATATGGAGACAATATTATGAGTTATTTAAAGCCGGTTGAGGAAATAGCCGTTCAAAAAGCTACAAATTTTAATGGAGAGCCGTCAGCATTTAAATTTGATTTGTTATCTAGCGGAGTTGTGTCCGATAATTTTAGTTATTTAGACCAAAATAGTGATGAATTATCGGCCAAAGGTAGCGGTGGACTAAGGCAGTTATATAGTTATGCCACCATAGATTACACCGATAAAATAGAAACTCCACCTGATGATTATATTCCTGATAAAATTGGCGAAATTAATGTTAAAAATTTAGAACAAGAAAGAAATGGTGTTTAGTTTATAAAATTTATATTATTTAATATATTAAGTAATTAAGTAATTTAAATAATTAATTAATATTTTTTATTATTTAAAGTTATAATATTATTTTTACTTATTAATGAAAAGTAAAAATAATAAGCCAGGTTTAGAAGTAGAGGATACATGTTTAGAAGTAGAGGATACAGGCTTAGAAGTCGACGACACATCATCAAAAGACGAAAAAAAAGCGTTTACATTAAATAATGTAAATGCTATTACTCTTATTAACTTTTATAAAATTTTCAAGGATTTACTTAATGATTTAAATAGTAGCTTTAATGACAAAGTGGGTTCATTAATTGAAAATAACAAAGATTATCAGCTTATTATTAATTATAGCTTGCCGCATTACAAAGAAAACATGAATGCCGATGAATATATAAATTCTATAACTTTGGATAGCATAGATAGTAATTTTATGACGTCACTTAATAATGTGTATGAATATTGCAAACATACTTTTGCTGTGCGAAGCATTGATATATTATACCAAAATGAGGATATTTTTTTAAATAAGGGAAATGTTAAAAATAGCAATAGCGATGATAATGTTATATGCACCATGTTTTTGCCAGATATAGATTTTGCTGATTTATATTATGACGATACTAGTTCACAAACCAAACAAACAATATGGAAATATTTGCAACTCTTATTATTTAATATAATAACATCTATTGATGATATATCATTTTTCGGTAATTCATTAGAATTACTTAAAATTATTGATAGCGAAAATTTATCGGCTAAAATTCAAAGCACTGTTGAAGAATTAAGCAATATTTTTTCATTTAAAGAAAATAAGGTTCCTAAAAAAAATAATGATGACCAAGAATGTAAAGGAGAAGATGGAGAAGAAGATGGAGAACATGGAGAAGAAGGCGAAGGCGACGGTCATGGATTAGGCGACCTTCCTAATATGGAAGGTCTGTTTGACATTTCAGGAAGTCCATTTGCTATGTTTAATACTATGTTTAACGATTTATCAAATAATTTTAAAGAGTTTAGTGAAAACATGAAAAATCATAATGATGCTGATGATGCTGATGATGATGCTAATGATGCTAATGATGCTGATGATGGTGCTGGTGCTGAACATACTAATAAAAATAATAAGCACAATGATTATGCTATTCCGGATAAAGAGGAGCTTTTTTCGCATTTAAATAATTTAATAAATGGAAAAATTGGTTCATTGGCTAAGGAAATAGCGGAAGAAACGTCGAAAGACTTTGATTTAGAGAGTGAAAATTTAGGAGACGTTAATGATCTTTTAAAAGGTTTTATGAAAAATCCGTCTAAAATGATGGGTCTTATTGATAATATTAATAAGAAAATAAATAACAAAATGAAAGATGGATCTATTAAAGAAAGCGAATTGTTAGAAGAGGCAACCGAAATATTCAAAAATATGAAAAATATGCCTGGTATGACCAATTTTAATGATATTTTAAAGTCGATGAACCTTGACAAGTTTATGCCTAAAGGTGGTAAAATTAACCCAAATACGTTTCAAAATATGATGGAGCAAAATGTTAAAATGTCTAAAATGAAAGAGCGCATGCGGAAAAAGGCTGAAAATAATAAGGATTGTGCTGCTCAAGATCCTCAAAAAAATGCTGCTCAAGATGCTGCACAAAATGCTGCACAAAATGCTGCTTATACAAAGAACGCAAATGATTTGCAAGATTTAACAGCCAATCTCTCGTCGTTAATGGAAGAAATGAAATCTAATACGAGTTTTATTGAAGATATTATAAAAAATCAAGGAAATAGTAACTCTACTGCTTCTACTCCACGATCAAATGATGAACATTCTAAACGCAGTACTAATAATAAGAAGAAGGCGCATAGGAAAAAAAATTAATAATATCTTTAGCGTTTATTGAACTATTATTATTAAATAATTTATTAAATAATTAATAATAATTTTTTTTAAGTATAAAAAGTCTATTTATACAATAATAATATTAAAATTTATTATTAAGTTATTATAATATAATAACTTATGGTTAACGGTTTTAATGAAACATATATAGGAACAAGTAATGGTCAATTGAAAGATGACCTTTTATTAACTGATAACATTATTACCAAAACTATTAAATTGGATGCTACTAAATTGGATGCTACTAATGTTAATGCTACTAATGTTAATGCTACTAATGCTAATGCTAATTGTGCTACTACTGTTTGTGTTGGTGAAAATAATAATGCTAAGCATGAAAATATTGCATTTTGGATAGATGACCCAACTATTTTATTTAGCAAAAAATATATAACAGAATTATGGCCTTTAGACGAAATGTCTCGAGAGCAAAAATTAAATGCTATAACAAGATTAGTAATATTATTAACTTTAGCCGGCTTTGTAGTCTCAAATAATTATAAAATTGTTGTAACAGGAATTGTTTCAATATTTTTTTTAATAATTACATATAAAGTTTTGAATAATAATAATAATGAAAATCAAAAAACGAGAGAAACATTTAGCAATGAAAATATATATGATAAAGTAAAGCATAATTTTACTAATCCAACAATTATAAATCCAGTAATGAATATATTATTACCTGAAATACAGGATAATCCAAATCGCCTTCCGGCCGCGCCTTCATATAATAAAGCTGTTGAAAGAGCAATAAATAGTGAAACACAAGACTTTATAGTTACAAATTTTAATAATGATGAAACTATTAGAAATAAATTATTTGATAGTAGAGAAGATAAATTTGATTTTGAATGTTCTATGAGGCAATTTTATAGTACCGCAAATACACGTGTTCCCAACAATCAAAACGAATTTGCTAGATTTTGCTATGGTAATATGGCTTCTTGTAAAGATGGGGATGTAGAGATGTGTTTTAGAAATAGTGAGCGTTAAACTTAGTTACACTTTTTTAAATTAGTTTTTAATATTAATATAAATTTCAATATTTAATATTTAATATAATATTTAATATTAAATTTAATATAATATTTAATATTAATTTTAATATTTAATAGTAATTTTTATATTAATATTTAATATAAATTTTAATATTTAATATTTAATATTAATATTTAATAGTAATTTTAATATAATATTTAAAAAATAATATATTAAATACATATAAATGACATCTACAACAGCTTATCCATATACTTTTGATGCGATGTCCAGAATTGGCAATGATAATCCTGCTATAGATCAGCGCAATATTCAAAATATTAGTGAAGCAAATTACAATTTAGAAAACTTTTATCCATCATGTCCTATGTCGTCGGCCATTGACTTTGCTTTAAGTCAGCCCAATGTTTTTTACAAAGGTTCGCATGAAGGAGGCGTTAAAGGGTGTGAAATTGAGGTAAATAATGATTTAAAGTATACCCATATTTCGCGGCCTGCTTGTAAATTGTCATTAGTAACAAGACCCTTCATAACTGTGCCATATTTAGGAAAAGGTTACGGAGACTGCACAATAGAAACACAATTAAGAACCGGTCAATTTGATTTAAATAAAAAAACGGTTAATAATATTATGGAGCAGTCCTTTTCAGACTATCAAAATTACCCATTAATTGATAGCGTAAAAGAAACCGTCTCAAATAGTGCTTACAAAATAGAGGATGATGCTATGAAAGGTTGGCAGCGTGGAGGTATGAGTGCGCGTGAATTTGCGCGTAACCAAGATAAGCAATGAGCGGGTTGTTTGAAAAAGTGTGTATATATAGTATTGTTAAATAATGTTTAAGTTGTTTTTATTATATATATTTATTGTTTTATTGTTTTATTGTTTTATTGTTTTATTGTTTTATTGTTTTATTGTTTTATTGTTTTATTGTTTTATTGTTTTATTGTTTTATTGTTTTATTGTTTTATTGTTTTATTGTTTTATTAATTTATTTATTGCGCTATTTTTATATAATGCAATATATAATATGGTATTGTTTAACATATTTGCTAAAAATACAAAAAATCTACAAAATTTAAAAAAATTAGGAACTAGAAAATTTAGAGATCTTAGAAAAAGATTTTTAACAAGAAAAGTACGCTCTTTAAGCCCTAGAACAAAACTTGTTACGCAAATACAAAGATCGTACAGAAAAAAATTGAAATCGAAAAAAGAAATCATGAAAAGGCTTAAAAATGCGCGTGATTGGGCAGCTCGTGAAGCAGCAGAAATTACCGATGCCAACGCTATTATTGCGCTAAATCAAGCACAATTAAAAAATAGAACAGCAAAGAACGGGACAAGCGTACGAATGACACGGGGCCATAAACAAAAATTAGAGGATGAAATTAGGGACGCACAATGGGTAATAAATTCTCATAATAGGTATAATTATAGAGCACAAGCTCGCGAATTGGAACAACAATTAAATGAAAAATAGATAATAATTTGATGATAGTAATAATATATTAATATTATATTATTTTTTCAATATAAATATTGTAATATAATATAAATAATATAATATATTATGTTACCTAATGCTATTAGCACTTATTATAATAACATAAATAATATAAATTATGATAGCACATTTTTGACTACATATAACTTACATGATGACTATGATGATAGAAATTTGTGCTATCAGCTACAATTATTACAAGCTCTCAAAATTGCTTATTATGATAATACAATATTGACAACACATATTGAAAAAATAGGTTATTTTTTGCAAAACAACACTGAGGTAGAGGCCATTTTAGTATTATTAAAAGAAAAATATAAAGATAGTAACATAGCTTTCATGATTAATGAACACAATAATAATACACTATTTCAGCTTCTTTTTAGTTACGAATATTTTGAAACATTTCATAAATGCTTAAGCAAATATATAAATGAAAAAAAACAAAATAATGAGCTAGCAAAGAATGAGCTAGCAAA